>ENA-ORUN01003841-ORUN01003841.1-human-gut-metagenome-genome-assembly--contig:-NODE-3841-length-10245-cov-13.988224_pt1 | contig 10245 bp, 10 predicted proteins | sample MGYA00242080_ERZ509209 | MGnify/ENA primary metagenome ERZ509209 (study PRJEB26280, sample SAMEA2338786) | human gut metagenome | biome: human gut; feature: human-associated habitat; material: faeces... | reverse complement strand
TGTTGGTGCTGCCCACCACATAGGCGGTGGAGACCACCAGCAGCGTCAGGATGGCGGCGCAGCGGGTGACTACGTTCTTGCGCAGCACATCCCACAGCTTTTCGATCAGCGGGGTGCAGCACACCACGCTTACCGCCAGCAGCACGCCGTAGTTCCGCAGGAAATACAGCGGCGACACCCCGCCGGAGGGGACAAAGAGCTTTTGGAACAGCAGCCCGAAGGACACGCCGGTGTCGTTGCCCACGAACATCGCCCAGCCTACCACCACGAGGAACAGGGTGTAGAAATGCGGCCACACTTTGCCCTTTTTCAGATAGGGCAGCAAAAACAGCTTTTCAGCCGCCAGCAGCACAAAGTAGTAAAGACCCCAGCAGATAAAGTTCCAGTTCGCGCCGTGCCAGATGCCGGTGAGCAGCTCCACGATGAACAGGTTCAAGATCTGCCGCTTGAGCCCCTTGCGGTTGCCGCCCAACGGGATATACACGTACTCGCGGAACCAGCCGGACAGGGTCATGTGCCAGCGCCGCCAGAACTCGGTGATGGAAGCGGAGATATAGGGGTAGTTGAAGTTTGCGGGGAAGTCGAAGCCCAGCATCTTGCCCATGCCGATGCCCATCAGGGAGTAGCCGGAAAAATCGAAGTACAGCTGCAAACTGTAGGCGAAGATGCCCAGCCACACCAGCGGGGTGGAGGCGTTTGCCAGACCCACAAAGGTGGTGGAGGGGCTGTCGGCTACCCCGATGATGTCCGTCCACAATGCGCCCACGGCGTCCGCCAGCAGCACCTTTTTGGCAAGACCGAAGGTGAACAGGGTCATGCCCTCTTCAATTTGCTTGAGGTTATAGCGGTGCTTGTAGACGTGCAGCTGGTCGGAGACGTCCCGGTACTTGACGATAGGCCCCGCGATGAGCTGCGGGAACATGACCACATAGGCACCGAAATCAATGATGTTGCGCTCGGCTTTTACATCCCGGCGGTAGACGTCGATGGAGTAGGAAAGGGTCTGGAAGGTGTAGAAGCTGATGCCCAGCGGCAAAGTGCCGATGCCTTGTATCTCGGCAAAGGCGGTGCCCAGCAGGGCATTCACGCTGCGCAGCACAAAGTTTGCGTACTTGAAGTAGAACAGCATCCCTAAGCTGCCAATGAGCGCCACCAGCAGAAAGAAGCGGCGCAGCGCGGGCTTTGCATCAAAATGTTCGATGGCAAGGCCGCTGAGATAGTTGATGAGGATAAGCGCCACCATGACCGGGAAAAAGCGCACCTCGCCCCAGCAGTAGAACACCAGACTGCACAAAAACAGCGCGGTGTTCTTGAGTTTTGCGGGGGCAAGATAGTACAGCGCCAGCGTGATGGGCAGAAAACGGAACAGGAAGATGATGGTGCTGAAAACCAAGGGGTCAGCCTCCTTTTTTACAAGTTTTGCAGGCAATAACGGTTTTTCCATCCCGGGTGCGGGAGGGCTTGACTGAAAAAAGCCGATGCCGCAGATGGCACCGGCTCAGAAGGTCAGATTCAGCTGTTCAGGGCGCTGTCCACAGCACTGTTCAGGTCTGCGGTGCACGCGTTGGAAGCGATCACCATGACCACACGGTCGCCCTTGGAGGAGATGATGGCGTTTTCCACGTTGCTCTGTGCCTGTGCAAACTCGGCGTAGTTGCCGTAGAAAGCCACCTGATCCTGCTTGTAGCTCTCCAGCGCGGTCACCACGTCCTGTGCCTTGCCGGAAGCAGCTTCCACCACCAGCACAAGGCCGGCATCGCCGTTGTCATTGCTCTTCACGCCCTTGTAGGCGGCTACGTCCTCCGCCTTCAGGCCGAAGTCGTACTCGATGTTCATGGCGGCAATCTCGAACTGGTTGGAGATGGGGTCAGCAGCCAGCAGGGTCTCCACGGCGCTGTCCAGATCGGCGGTGCCGTTTTCGGTGGTATCCGCCGCCGGGGCGGCAGTGCTGGAAGCCGGTGCAGAGGTGGCGGCGCTGGACACGGAGGACGGCGCGGAAGAAGCGCTGCCGCCGCAGCCGGTCAGGGCAACAGCCAGCACGGCACTGACGGCGATCACAGAGAGTTTTGTGCGGTTTATCATAAAATATTCCTTCTTTTGTTGAATTCGTTTGTCGGGGTGCGGGGCTGCACCGCGCACACGGGCAGACTGTATTTATCTTACCATAACGGCAGGTAAATTGCAACGCACCCCACAGGGTTTTCCGGCAGTTTTCATCGGATTTTAACCGGTCACGGTCTCCCCGGCGGCAATGCGCTGCAAAACGGCTACCGCGTCCTCCAGACACAGGCCGCTCTGGTTGAGCAGGGCGGCGTTTTCCGCGCCCACATAGCGCCAGTGCCACGGCTCGTAAGTGATGCCGGTCACGCTTTCGGCTTCCTTGGGGTAGCGCAGGATAAAGCCGTACTGTTCCGCGTTCTCGCACAGCCAGCGGAAGGCGGCGGTGTCGGCAAAGCCGGTGTCAAGGGTGGTGTGCTCCGGGCTGTTCAGGTCGGCGGCAAGGCCGCAGTTGTGCTCCGAGCAGCCCGGCGGGTTGACGATGACAGCCGCCTTTTCCCGGGCGGCGGCTTCGCTCAGACCCTTATCACGGTAGTACTGGGTCTTGTTGTCGTACAGCTTTTTCTGGTAGCTGACGCTGCGGTAGCCGCTCTGCATCCGCACATCCACGCCGTCCTTGGCGGCAGCAGCCTGCATGGAGAGAAAGGCATCGGCGGCTTCAGTCTGCAAAGTCTTGTTGATGGCGGTAGCCGAGCCGCATTCCTTGGTCTCGACAGGATAGTCCTTCGTTATCGGGTGGGTGCGGCTCACAAGGATCATACGGGGGTCATCCAGGATGGCCTGTGCCTGTGCGGCGGTAAGGGTGCTCTGCTGCACGCCGTATTCGGCGGGCTGCTCAAGGCTCTCGGCAGGCAGCTCGGGCAGCTGCGGCACGGCGGCCTTGCGGGTGCAGGCGTAGGCGGTGCCGCCCGCCGCAAAGCAGAGCAGCGCCGTCAGGCAGAGCAGACGCCGGGCATGATGTTTATGGTGGTGGGAAGAATACATAGAACCTACCTTCTTTCACAAAAAAGGATAAGTGCCCGCCGCCCCGGGCAGACTATCCGCAAAAGGGGGCGCGGGAAGATGAAGATGACAGCGCAGGAATACGCACGCCGGGTGCAGAAGGCCGGGCCGCACTCGCCGCTTTTGGCAGACTGCCTTTGGGCGTTCTGTGTAGGCGGCGGTATCTGCCTGCTGGGCGAAGGGCTGCGGCAGCTGTTTCTGCGGCAGGGCGCGGACGCCGAAGCGGCGGGCACCCTGACCAGCTGCACCCTGATCTTGCTCTCGGCGGTGCTGACCACGCTGGGCTGGTACCAGAAGCTGGCGGCAAAGGCCGGGGCGGGGTCGCTGGTGCCCATCACCGGCTTTGCCAACGCGGTGGTCAGTGCGGCCATCGAGTTCAAGGCCGAGGGCCGTGTACCGGGCACGGGAGCCAAGATGTTCCTCATCGCCGGGCCGGTCATCGTGTACGGCACGCTGGCGGCGGTGGTGTACGGCGCGGTGCTGTGGCTGCTGGGGGCTTCTGCCTTATAATACGGAACAGCCCCGCCGGATATTGCAGCGCCACAGCACCAGTATAGCACGTTCCGGGGCATTTTTTGCAGAAAAGGAGAAATTTTTTATGACAGAGCGCCGGGGCGATACCCTGTTGTTCCATACCCCGCCGGTCATCGCCGCACAGGCGGCGGCGGGCGGCAAAAAAGAGAGCGAGGGCCCGCTGGCAGCGGGCTTTGACGAACTGACTACCGACAATCGGCTGGGACAGTGCAGCTGGGAAGCCGCCGAAAAGCAGTTGCAGCTGCGGGCGGCGCGGCTCTGCCTGCAAAAGGCTGGCTTGCCCGCAGAGCAGGTGGACCTTGCGCTGGCAGGGGACTTGCAGGCACAGTGCACTGCCTCCGGCTACGCGCTGCGGGAACTGGGCGTTCCCTTTGCGGGGCTGTTCGGGGCGTGCAGCACCATGGCGGAGGCGCTGGCGCTGGGCGCGGCGCTGTGCAGCAGCGGGGCGGCGCAGAACCTGCTGGCGATGACTTCCAGTCATTTCTGCGCGGCAGAGCGTCAGTTCCGCACCCCACTGAGTTACGGCGCGGTGCGCACCCCTACCGCCCAGTGGACGGCTACCGCCGCCGGGTGCTGTCTGCTGCGTCCGGCAGGGCAGGGGGTGGGCATTGCCGCCGCCACCTTTGGGCGGGTGCAGGACTATAACATTAAGGATATCAACAACATGGGCGCAGCCATGGCACCGGCAGCAGCCGCCACCCTGCTGCAGTATCTTGCCGACACCCATGCAGAGCTGCGGGATTTCGACTGCATCTACACCGGCGACCTTGGGCTGGTGGGCAGTCAGATGCTGCGGGAGCTGTTGGCGGCAGAGGGTCTGCTGCTGAAAAACCACGCAGACTGCGGCTGTCTGCTTTACGATGCCGGGGAGCAGCGGGTAAAGAGCGGCGGTTCGGGCGCGGGCTGCTGCGCCGCCGTACTCTGCGCGCATATCCTGCCAAAGCTGCTGCGCCGCGGCAGCCGCCGGGTGCTGTTTATCGCCACCGGGGCGCTGATGAGCCAGACCACCTTTTTACAGAAGGAGAGCATCCCGGCGGTGGCACATCTGGTAGAGCTGACCGCACCGGAAAAGGAGAGCTGAAATGAACTATCTGTGGGCATTTTTAGTGGGCGGCGCCATCTGCGCGGTGGGGCAGCTGCTCATCGACCTGACAAAGCTGACCCCGGCCCGCATCCTGACCGGCTATGTGGTGGCGGGGGTGGTGCTCTCGGCGGTGGGGCTGTATGCGCCGCTGGCAGAGTTTGCCGGTGCGGGGGCGAGCGTGCCGCTGCTGGGCTTTGGGCATCTGCTGGCAAAGGGGGTGCGCACCGCCGTGGCGGAAAAGGGTGCCATCGGCATCCTGACCGGCGGGCTGACCGCGGCTTCTGCGGGCATCACCGCAAGCCTTGTCTGCGGCGTGGTGTGCAGCCTTGCGGGCAAGAGCCACGACCAGAACTGAATAGGATATGTTTGCGGTCAGCATCCTCGCCCTCTCAGTCATCGCTACGCGATGCCAGATTCCCCCTTTTGTCGCTGCGCGACATCTTCCCCCGGCCGGGGGAAGTCGGCCATCAAAGTGGGAGCCCTTGGCAGTCCACGCAAAGTTCATCTCTTTGCCAAGGCCTCTCCCTTTGGGAGAGGTGTCACCGCAGGTGACGGAGAGGGCGAGCCCGCTAAAGAAATACTAGAGAACATCATCACTTTGTCCGCGCTGCTTCGCTATATTTTGCACCCGGCGGCTGGTAAACTGGGGGCAAAACGGAGGTGAAGCGCATGAAACACAGCGGTCAGACCGTATTGTGGGAGCTGTGGGCGGCGCTGTGCCTGTGCACGGCGCTGGTGCTGCCGCCGGGCAGTCCGTGGCTGCACGAGCCGGCGCTGTTGTACCCGGGGCTTTCGCTGGCAGTGCTTGTGCCCGCCGCGTGGGCGGCGTGGTGGATGGCGGTGCCGCCGCAGCCCCTGCCGCCGGAGCAGCTGCTGGAGCCGGTGCAGCGGCAGAGCCTTGCCGCGCTGTGTGGGACATAACAGCGGAAAAAACAAAAACCCCTGTACCGGATACCCGGTACAGAGGTTTTGTTCGTCAATCAAACTGCGCGATCAAGCGTTCTTGTTAGCACGCTTTGCCATGCGGCTGATCTTGCGGCTGGCGGTGTTCTTCTTGATGACACCCTTAGCGCGAGCCTTGTCGATCGCGGAAACAGCAGCCAGGACGGTTGCGTCCTTGTCAGCGGCATTCGCATCGATGGCAGCGTCTGCCTTCTTGACGACTGTTTTCAGGTTGGTCTTAATGGCCTTGTTGTGAGCCTGCTCTGCAGCAGCCTGCACGACGCGGTCCTTCTGAGATTTGATGTTAGGCATTCGTTCCACCTCCTTGGCTACCTATAACAGCGCACCCTATGATACCATATTTCGCGTACCAGCGCAAGCGTTTTTTTGATTTTTGTTTGGAAAAGTTTTGTTTTTCCCATACTTTCCGGCAATAAGGCGGGTTTTTGCCCCAAAAAAGGAACGGAGAGTGTGGAAAATGCGTACTACGGATATGGCTGACGAGCTGTTCAGCGGCGCGGCGCAGCCGCTGCCCGCAGGGGTGCGGCTGGCCACCGCCCGCCACGGCGGGGTGACAGTGACCCGGGTGGAGATCGCCCGCGAGGGGCTCAGCCGTCCCCGGGGCAGGTATGTGACGCTGGAAATGCCCAGCGTCAGCGTGCTGGACGAGCGGGACGCCGCCGTCATCGAGGTGTGCGCCCGGGAGCTGCGCGCCCTTTTGCCGCCGGAAGGGCCGGTGCTGGTGCTGGGTGTGGGCAACCGCCGCATCACCGCCGATGCCCTTGGCCCGCGCACGGTGCAGCGCATCCTTGTCACCATGGGCGCGGGCGCTGCCCCGCCGGTGCGGGGCTTGCGCCCGGTAGCAGCCGTTGCGCCCGGGGTGGCGGCGGCCACCGGGCTTTCGCTTCAGCAGTTGGCGGCGGCGCTGGTGGGGCAGCTGCACCCGGCGGCGGTGATCTGCGTGGACAGTCTCTGCTCCGCCGAGGGGCAGCGGCTGGGGCGCACGGTGCAGTTTTCGGACACGGGGCTCTACCCGGCGCAGGCCGACCACACCCGCCACCTGACCCGGGACACCCTTGGCGTGCCGGTGGTGGCGGCGGGCATCCCCACCCTGATGCAGGCGCAGGAGGGCGCAGACCTTGTGGTCACGCCCCGCGCGCTGGACAGCGTTATCGCCCACGGCGCGGCTCTGCTGGCGGGCAGCGTCAACCGCGCCTTGCAGCCCCGCCTTACCGTGCAGCAGCTCTGCTGGCTGACGGGGTGAAGAAAGGAGGTCTTGCCATGCGCAGCAGAGAGCCTTGGCGTCTGCCTGCGGGGCAGAGCAGGGCAGTGCCCTTTTTGCAGGCTGCGGTGCTGTTTGCAGCGCTGTGCATCTTTGCCCGCAGCGCCGCGCTGGTGCTGGCGGCCTTTCTGGCGGCGCCGGTGCCTGCCGCGCAGACTTTGCTGCATCTGGGACAGCAGGCCGTGGAGAGCCGGGCAGCGGCGGCATCTGCGGAAAGCGTGCCGGAGGACGTGTCCGCGCCCTCTCCGGCGCAGGAAGCTGACGTCCCGGTGCAGACCGGGGTGGAGCAGTATTTTGTGGCGCTGCAGCCGGACGAAGCCCGCCCTGCCGATGCCGGCACGGTGACAGAGCAGCAGTTTGGGCACGGCAGCGGCGAAAAGTACATTCCCTGCGGTGCGGGCAGCATCAAGAATAACACCCGGCAGACGGCGGCAGACATTGCCGCCGAGGCGGCGCAGCCCCTGCCCTTTGCCATCGAAAAAGACAGCGCCGCGCCGCAGGTGCTCATCATGCACACCCACGCCACCGAGGACTACCGCCTTTCTGCCGGGCTGTGGTTCACCCCCGGGGACGGGGCGCGCAGCACCGACCGCAGCATCAATATGTGCGCGGTGGGGCGGGTGATGGCCGATACCCTCAACGCGGCGGGCATCTGCACCCTGCACGACGAGACCCTGAACGACTACCCCAGCTACACCGGCAGCTACGCCAACAGCCGTGCGGTGGTGCAGCAGTATCTGGCGCAGTACCCCAGCATCAAGGTGGTGCTGGACGTCCACCGCGACGCCATCGAGCGGGAAAACGGTACCCGCTGCGCCCCGGTATGCACCATAGACGGACGGCAGGCGGCGCAGGTGATGATCATCTGCGGGTGCGACAACGGCACCAGCGTGCAGCTGCCCGCATGGCGGCAGAACCTGCGCTTTGCCGCTGCGTGGGAGCGCAGCATGGAAGCAAAATACCCCGGCTTTACCCGCCCGGTGCTGTTCAGCTACCGGTTCTATAATCAGGACCTGACCACCGGCAGTCTGCTGATCGAGATCGGCGGGCACGGCAACAACTTAAATGAGGCCCTGTACGCCGGATATCTGGCAGCACAGGGCCTCGCGGATGCATTATTAAGCTGAGGCAACACCGCACAATTCCCGCCTTACGGCTTAAGCACCACTCCGGCGGCTGCGGCACGGCATCTGCGTTGCCAAAATGCTCGATAATACACAAAGTATTATCTGTGCTTTTGGCTTAGCATCTGCCGCACCTCACTCGCCGTATCGGCACTTAGAATTATGCGGTATTGCCTTGAGGGTCAGCCGCCAAGGCTGGAGATCATGCTGCTCTTGGCAGACTGATAGTAGCTCCATGCCTGATCGGCTACGGTCTCGGGCTGGTTATACTCCCGCAGCACGCTGCGCATCTCGCTGACCACCGAGGAGACAGCGCTGTCGTAGGTGCTTTCCACAGAGGAAAGATGGCTGTAGGCGATGCTGACCTTGTTGCCGAGGGTGCGCTGAGAAGCCGGCAGGGCGTGGTATTCATCCTTTGCGCTCTGGATGGCACTGCTGACATCCGACCGTGCCGAGGACTCCAGCGAGTACAGCTGGCTCGTCAGCGATGCGATCTTGGCATCGCACTCGGGGTTAGGCTCGGCATAGAGGTGGTCGGGGTCACTGGCAGTGCTGCTGCCCGGTGCAGCCGACTGGGAGGTGCTTCCGTAGGCGGGAAGCCAGTCGCCAAACATAAATTCGTTGTAACCGGCAAGGAATTCCTCCTTGGTGCAGCCGCTCAGCAGGGCTGCCAGTGCGCAGCTGACCACGGCAAGGGTCAGCAGACGGATGATATGGTGTATGTGTTTCATGATTTCCTCCAGAATCTGTTTTTGCGGAATACCGCTTTTTTCCAGTTTACCAGAGAAAGGGCAATCTGACAAGGAAAAACGCAGATTTTTACCCGATTCCGCACGGTAAGGTTGACAAAATGCCGCCAACGTGCTATCTTAAAACAACAAATGCAAGGAACGGGAAAAGTAGCGCGGGCCGTCCGGCCCAGAGAGTGCGGCACAGCTGAGAGCCGCGCCCGTGCGCCGCGTGAACGAACACCCGGGAGCAGCAAGCTGAACACGGCAGCGCGTCTGCCGCTAAGTAGGTGCGCCGCAGGTCCAGCGTTATAGGGACAGCGCTTAAACAAAGAGCGCGTGAGCGACCGGGCACTTCCGGTAATTCAGGTGGCACCGCGGACATTACAAGACAGCTTGTTCGCCCTGAACTTTCAGGGCAAAAGCTGTCTTTTTTCTTTGTAAAGGAGAACTATTATGGAACGTACCGAGATCCTTTCGCTGTTCAAGAACACCCCGGCGGACGGCACCGAGATCACCGTCTGCGGCTGGGCAAAGAACATCCGCGACTCCAAGAACATCGGCTTCATCGCCCTGTCGGACGGCGGCTGCTTCAAGACTTTGCAGGTGGTGCTGGAAGCCGGCAAGCTGGCAAACTATGATGAAGTCATCCACACCGGTCTGTACAGCAGCCTGCGCATCAAGGGCAAGCTGGTGCTCACCCCGCAGGCAAAGCAGCCCTTTGAGCTGAACGCCGAGAGCGTGGAGATTTTGGGCGACTGCCCCGCCGACGAGTACCCCCTGCAGAAAAAGAAGATGAGCATGGAGTATCTGCGCACCATGCCCACCCTGCGCCCCCGCACCAACACCTTCAACGCCGCTTTCCGCGTGCGCAGCGTGGCTGCCTACGCCATCCACAAGTTCTTCCAGGAGAACGGCTTTGTCTACGCCCACTCTCCGCTGATCACCGCCTCCGACTGCGAGGGTGCCGGCGAGATGTTCCGCGTGACCACGCTGGATCTGGACAATGTGCCCAAGACCGAGGACGGCGCTGTGGATTACAGCCAGGACTTCTTTGAAAAGCCGGTCAACCTGACCGTTTCCGGCCAGCTGGAAGCCGAGGCTATGGCGATGGCCTTTGGCAAGGTTTACACCTTTGGCCCCACCTTCCGCGCCGAGAAGAGCTTTACCACCCGCCACGCTGCGGAATTCTGGATGATCGAGCCGGAGATGGCCTTCTGCGACCTGAACGGCTATATGGACAACGCCGAGGCTATGATCAAGTACGTCATCCGCTATGTGCTGGACAACTGCCCGGACGAGATGGCTTTCTTCAACCAGTTCATTGATAAGGGTCTTGTCGAGCGTCTGGAGCTGGTGGCAAACAGCGATTTTGCTCGCATCAGCTACACCGAAGCCATTGAGATCTTGGAAAAGAACAACAAGAAGTTCCAGTACCCCGTGGAGTGGGGCGTGGATATCCAGACCGAGCACGAGCGCTACCTGACCGAG
>ENA-ORUN01003832-ORUN01003832.1-human-gut-metagenome-genome-assembly--contig:-NODE-3832-length-10264-cov-3.001861_pt1 | contig 10264 bp, 7 predicted proteins | sample MGYA00242080_ERZ509209 | MGnify/ENA primary metagenome ERZ509209 (study PRJEB26280, sample SAMEA2338786) | human gut metagenome | biome: human gut; feature: human-associated habitat; material: faeces... | reverse complement strand
GCCGATGCGCGTGAAGATGCGGTCGACCACGCCGATGCGCGCGCTCCTTGCGGGCACGAACGAGCCGACCTGCGCCATGAGCGTGATGAGCGCGACCTGACGCATATAGGTGGATTTACCGGCCATGTTGGGGCCTGTGATGATGGCGGCGCGGTCCTCGCGCTCGCCCATGTAGGTGTCGTTCGGGACGAAAAGCGCGTCTTTGAGCACGCGCTCGACGACCGGGTGGCGACCGTCGTGAATTTCGATAACGCCGCCGTCGTCCACGCTCGGGCGGCAGTAGTTGTTGTTCACCGCGACGGACGCGAGCGAGCAGAGCGTATCAAGCTCGGCGATGAGCCCCGCCGCGCGCTGGATGCGCACGCTCTCGGCGGTGACGGATTCGCGCAGGGCGGTGAAAATTTCAAATTCGAGCGCCTTGTCGCGATCTCCCGCGGTCAGAATCTCCTGCTCAAGGTTTTTAAGTTCCTCGGTGATGTAGCGCTCGCCGTTCACGAGCGTCTGCTTGCGGATGTAAGTGTCGGGGACGAGGTCCTTGAACGAATTCGAGACCTCGATATAGTAGCCGAAGACCTTGTTGTAGCCGATCTTCAGCGTGCGGATGCCGGTCTTTTCCTTCTCGCGCGTCTCGATGTCGGCGAGAAGCCCCTTGCCGCCCGACAAAATCTCGTGCAGGCGGTCGACTTCGGCATTGTAGCCCTTGCGGATGAAGCCGCCCTCGCGCACGGAAAACGGTGGCTCGTCGATGAGCGTTTCGCGGATGCTTTGGGCAATGTCCGCGAGCGGATCGAGCTCACCGTCCAGTTCGTGTAGGCGGCCTGTAGAAAAGGCTGAAAGCTGAGCCTTGACCTCGGCAAGCTTTTCGATGGAGTTGCGAAGCGACGCAAAGTCGCGCCCGCCCGCCGTGCCGTAGGCGATGCGGCCGATGAGACGCTCCATGTCGCTGATGCCGGAGAGCGATAGAATCAGCTCTTCGCGCGCGACGGTGTTCTTCGTCAGCGCCTCGACCGCGCCGAGACGCCGCTCGATGGCCGCGACGTCGCGCAGCGGGCGCGTCAGCCACGCGCGCAGATTGCGCGCGCCCATGGCGGTCTTCGTCTTGTCGAGCACCCAGAGGAGGCTGCCGCGCTTTTCCTTGGCGCGGATGGTCTCGGTCAGCTCCAGATTGCGCCGCGCGGAGAGGTCCAGCTCCATGAAACGGCCCTGCTCGTAGTATTCCAAGTCCTTGATGTAGGAGAGGTCGGTCTTCTGCGTTTCGTGGAGATAGGAGAGCAGCGCGCCCAGCGCGAGCGACGCAGCCGGGTTGTTGCGCGGAAGGCTTGCAAAGCGCTCCTCGCCAAACTGCGCGCGGATGGCTTTTTCGCACGCTTTGAGCTCAAAGCGGTTCTCGCCGCGCTCGACCGCGCAGGACAGCTTATCGCGAAGGTATTCGACCAACTCACCGTTGTCGTAAGCACCCGCGCTCAGCACCGCCTCGGCGGGGGAGAAACGGGATAACTCGTTATACAGGTGCTCTGCGCGGTCGTCGCCCGAAAAGGCGGTCACGTGCGTGTGGCCGGTCGTCATGTCGCAGAAGGCCGCGCCGGCGTTCTGCCCGTCCAAAAAGATGCCACAGAGGAAGTTGCCGCGCCGGTCGTCGAGGCATGCGCTGTCGATGACCGTGCCGGGCGTGATGACGCGGATGATATCGCGCTTGACAAGGCCCTTGGCGAGCGCAGGGTCCTCGGTCTGCTCGCAGATGGCGACCTTGTAGCCCTTGGCGATCAGGCGCGCGATGTAGGCATCGCTCGAATGATAGGGAATGCCGCACATCGGTGTCTGATCCTCCGCCGCCTTGCCGCGGTCGCGGGTCGTCAGCGTCAAATCGAGCTCGCGCGAGGCGAGCTGAGCATCCTCGTTGAACATCTCGTAGAAGTCGCCCAAGCGGAAAAAGAGGATCGAATCCTTATTCTGTTCCTTGATCTCCAAATACTGCTTCATCATCGGCGTGATCTCGGCCATGATTCGTCCTCGCTTTCTTTCTCTCTAAAATCTAAAATTTACACGGTAAAGTCGGAGCCCGCGGGCATTTCGCCGAGGCGGTCGCCGAGCTTACGTTTCAATCTTTCATAGGCTTCCTTGCCCGTGCAGTGGCCCGTGAAGTAGTGCGCGACCTTGTCGCCGCGCAGCTTTTCACCCACGGCGTCGACCAGCTCGTCCGGCTCGCTCTTGCCGAGCGAGGGGTTATAGAGGTGGAAGCCCGCAAACACCGCGTCGGGCGCTCTGCCGAGCACGTCCTCGGCGCTTTTCAGGATATTCACGATGCCGCAGTGCGCGCAGCCCGCGAAAAGCGCGGTCTTGCCGTTTTCCGTGACCAATAGATCCTGCTCGTGGCGGAACGTGTCGCGCGGATAGTCCTCACCGATCTTCTCGCGCAGCGTGTCGTTCGCGCCGCTCCACAGCTCGCGGCCCGGAACGGCGGAGAAAACCGTCAGTTCTTCGTCAAGCTTCCGCACGCCATCGCAGAGAACGAAGCGGTCCTCGTAATTCTTGAGCACCGCGTCCATGCCGATGTAGGCGCACTTGCTGGGCGTGACGACGTAGTACTGACCCCAGACGGCCTTCTGCATATAGACCTTGGCGCGGTCGTTCAGCTTCAAGAACGCTTCGAGGCCGCCGCAGTGGTCGTTGTGCGCGTGGGACAAAAAGGCGATGTCGACCTGCGTCAAATCGACGCCGAGCGCCTTCGCGTTGTCGATGAACTGCGCGTCGGGCCCCATGTCGAAAAGAATTTTGTGCTTGTCGGTCTCAATATACATCGACAGGCCGTGCGCGCAGGCGACGGCGTCTCTGCATGTGCTGTTTTCCATCAAAATGACGACTTTCATCAAAAAGCCCCCTTTTCTTTATTCCTCTACCGCTTCGCCGTAGAGCGCCCAAGTGTTGCTGTCGGTGATCTTCGCTTTGGCAAATGTGCCGATCAGGGCCTTGTCGCCCTTCATGCGCACGAGGCGGTTGCCCTCCGTGCGCGCGGCGAGGGGAAACTCAGCATCGTCGCTCTCGCCGTCGACAAGCACCTTGACCGTTCTTCCAATATAGGACGCGTGCTTTTTCGCACTGATATCGTTCTGCGCGTCGACCAGTTTTTCAAACCAGACCTGCTTTTCCTCGCGGGAGACGGGATCGTCCATCTTTGCCGCCGGCGTGCCGGGACGCGGGGAGAAGATGAAGGTGAAAAGCGCGTCGAACTGCGTCTTTTCTACAAGATCGACAGTCTGCATCGCTTCGTCCTCCATTTCGCCGGGGAAGCCGATGATCACGTCGCTCGTGAGCACCATCTCCGGCATGACACTCCGCGCGTAGGCGATCATTTCCTCGTACTTTGCGCGCGTATAGGGGCGGTTCATCGCTTTCAGAACGCGGTCGCAGCCGGACTGAACGGGGAGGTGGAGCTGCTTTGCAACGTGCTCGCACCTTGCCATCGTGTCGAAGAGCTTATTGGTCGCGTCCTTCGGCTGGCTCGACATAAAGCGCAGCCAGTAGTCGCCGGGGATGACGTTGATGGCGGAAAGAAGGTCTGCAAAGTCGTAATCGGTGTCAAGGTCTTTGCCGTAGCTGTTCACGTTCTGGCCGAGCAGCGTAATTTCCTTATAGCCCTCGGCGATGAGGCCGCGGCACTCCTCGATGATCTTCTCCGGCTCGCGGCTGCGCTCGCGGCCGCGGACGTAGGGCACGATGCAGTACGAGCAGAAGTTATTGCACCCGTACATGATGCTCACCCACGCGCGCACGCCGCCCTCGCGCACGATGGGCAGGTCCTCGGCGATGCGGCCGTGCTCGTCCTCGATGGAAAAGACGCGCTTATTCTTCGTGTACACCTCGTGCAGCAGCTCGGGGAGCCGCCATTCGGCCTGGGGGCCAAGCACAAGGTCGACGTGATGGTAGGAATTTTTCACCTTGTCGGCCACGACCTTCTGCTGCGCCATGCAACCGCAGAGACAGATGATCTGGTCGGGCTTGTTCGCCTTCGTGTGGCTCAGACGGCCGAGGTGACCGTACACGCGCTTTTCCGCGTGCTCGCGGATGGCGCAGGTGTTGAGCAGGATGACGTCCGCCTGATTCTCGTCGCGCGTGAGCTCATAGCCCATCTCGCGCAGCATGCCCATGAGCACCTCGCCGTCTGCCACGTTCTGCTGGCAGCCGAAGGGGTCGACCAGCGCGAGCGGCGTGCGGGTGCGGCGGTCGTTCATCTCGCGCATCTTGCGCGTAAATTCCTTCTGACGCGCGAGCTCCTGCTCGCTGACGATGACTTCATTTCGTTCCAAGGGATAATTCCTCCCAAATCTCGATAGTTTAGCAATATAGTATATCATGTTCGCGCAAGCGTGGCAAGGCCGCGGCGCGGCTTCCGGCGCGAAAAATCCACAGCTTTCGCAATTCCGGTGACTTTTCCGCACCCGTGTGGTATGCTATGGAAAACCTGAACTCCAAAGGAGGGCTTTCCATGGCAGCGTTTTATCAGAAATTTCTGCGCAAGCATCTTGACTTATCGTCTCTCAGCGTGATGCGGCGGGAGGACAACGATCCCTATTTCTGCACGCCCAAGGGCGCTTCTATCTTCGGCTGGGCGGGCGTGGACGGCATCCACTTCTGCTTTGTCCGCGGTTTTGGCGAAACGGTCTTCGCCGTGAGCCCGATGAACGGCGGCAGGGACTGCGTGCACGTCATCGCGCGCGATTTCAGCGATTTTCTGCGCCTGCTGCTCGCGGCCGGCGACAGTGCGGCGCTCGAGCAGGCGTGGCAGTGGGACGAGGTGCAATTCGACGCCTTCCTTTCCGAGAATCCGCCGACGGACGAGCAGAAGGCGGTGCTCTCGCAGATTTCCACAGTCTTTTCCCTCACGCCGATGGAGCGGCCGTGGCAATACCTGCGCAAACTGCAAGCGGAGTTCGATCTCAGCAAGCTCAAATTCACCGAGGACTTTTATGATCCCGAAATGAATCCCGACGCGCCCGAACAGAAAACGGACTGGAAGGTCTATTTCGGCGGCAGCTTCTGGGGACATGAGGGCCGCGAGCGCGCGGGCAGGGAAGTACCCGTGCAAAGGTGGTTTTCGTGGGCGGGGCGCGACTGGTTCGTGCCGTCGGTTTACGTTTGTTCAAAGGGCATTGTCATTGATTTTTGTATGCGCGCGGAGGCTTCCGCGCTGCACGGCTTTATGAAAAAGTGGGGGATCGATCCCGAAAGCGACGAGTCCATCGACTTCACGCGCGACGAACGCGAACAGATGGAGCGCGAGCACCCGCTCAGCCTCGGTTTTACCCCCAGCCTCACCTTGAACGGTGCGAAGCTCCGCACGAGCCACGGCTGCAGCGTCATTTTCCTGCCGGAGCAGCCCGGCTTCTGCGCCGACGCGGAGGCAGCCATGGCGCACTACGGCCTCGACCGCGCGTATGGCTGGAGCATCCACCGCGCGGCATTCCCGTTCGTCACGAAGCGCGCGCCGAAGCTCAAGTCGCTCGCCGTCACGATGATGGCGGACGAGGTGCGCGTCCCCGGGGCGCGCTTCCGCGCGGACAGGGCGGGCGATACGTTTGCCTTCTCCTACCGCGGCACAGAGTATACGCTCGCCGTACAGGAGGTCGAGCCGCAGGAGCTGCCGCGCGAGCGGATGCGCCTTGACCCGCGGTTCGACTATCCGACGCATTTTACGGTCATCAGTTACACGCTCATGCCCGAGCCGCCGGAACACTCGATTTTCGTCGAGGACTGCGCCGAGGGCGACCGCCCGCGTCAGATCAAATGTGAGACCGCTTTCTTTGCACCCGAGGCGCAGAACGACTTCTGCGTCGGTATCATCGGCGGCGCGGACGGGCCGGTCGCCATCGTCGCGGGCGAAGCGGCGCAGGGGAAGCTCCACACCGCGTGCTCGTCGCTGCACTTTGCGCCTGTCGACCATGTCGACTGGCGCATCGGCTTCCGCGAAACACCGTGGGAAGCAGGGACGTTCGCGCTTATCTAACTACTTTTTCTGCGATCTCCGGTACTCCGTCGGCAGCACGCCGAAGGCCTTGTGGAATTCGGTGGAGAACTTGCTCTGGCTCTCGTAGCCGACGGCGCGCGCGACCTGCGCGACGTTCTCGTCGCCCTCGAGCAGCAGCTTTGCCGCGTGCTGCATCCGGTGCTCGCGGATATGCGAGGCGAGCGAGCTGCCGTAGACGGACTTGAACAGCGCCTTCATCGTCGAGGGATTCATCAAAAAGCGCCTGGACAGCTCGTCGATCGTCGTGCGGCTGTCCAAGTGCTGCGTCAGATAATCGTGCACGGCACGGATGGTCTCGATCTGCTCACTCGTGCCGCCGCCCTCGTACACCTCGGCGTCGAGTGGGGGCAGGTGCGGCGCGCCGGTGGCGGCCTTACTCTCCTCCTCGGGACACGAAATTTCCATCGTGCGCTCGATCATGCGGTGCAATAGCTGCGCCTGCTCGCTGTCCGACGCGCGGTAGTAGACCTCTTTCCCCACGCGGCGCGAGACGAGAAGTCCGCTCTCACGCAGCTGCCTCAAATGGTGCGACACCGCGGGCGAGCTCATGCCGACCATCGCGGAGAGGTCGATGACGCACTCCTCGCAGTGGCACAGCAGCCAGAAAATGCGCACGCGGCTGCTGTCGGAGAGCTGCTTGAATACGTCCGCCACGGTCTGAAAGCTGCCGATCGTCTCCACCGATTCCTGCAGCTCCCGCATCGTGCCCTCGTCGCTGTGCTGGTGGGGTAAATGCACTTCGCTCATCGTTGTTCCGCCTTTCTTTTTGGGGCCTGCGGGCGCGTCCGTATCCCGTTTGGAAGTTTGTTTCGCCCGAACGGAAGAGACGCGCGGCGGGGCCTTGACTTTTGCCTTTGCTGACAGTATAGTACGGTCATCAAGATTAAACAAGCACTTAATCGTTAAATATTTTGTGCCGAAAAGGAGAACATACCATGAAAAAGACCTATCAGATCGAAGTCGACTGCGCCAACTGCGCCAACCTCATGGAGCAGGCCATCAAAAAGACCGAGGGCGTTGCCGACGCCGTCGTGAACTTCATGACCCAGAAGATGACCGTCGAGTTCGCCGAGGGTCAGGACCCCAAGGCCGTGATGAAGGCCGTCCTCAAAAACTGCAAAAAGGTCGAGGACGACTGCGAGATCTATCTGTAAGAGCGTCTCCCCCTCTTCGCCCCGGACGAACGCGCCGGGGCGCTTTCTTAGGGCAATTTCCGAATCATCCCCCGAAAAAGGAGGTCATTCCCATGACGAAAAAGCAAAAGAAGATGCTCTGCCGCATCCTCATCGCGGCGGCGCTGTTCCTCATCGCAAAGCTCGCGCCGCTGCTGATGCCCGTTTCCACCGTTCTGTATCTTGCCGCCTATGTCACCATCGGCTACGACATCCTGCGCAAGGCATGGAAGGGCATCTGCAACCATCAGGTGTTCGACGAGAACTTCCTGATGGCAATCGCCACGATCGGCGCCATCGCGCTCGCGATCTACGAAAAGAGCGGCGACTATGACGAGGCCGTGGCCGTTATGCTCTTCTACCAGATCGGCGAGCTGTTCCCGAGCTACGCCGTCGGCAAGTCCCGCCGCAACATCACGGCGCTGATGGACATTCGCCCCGACTACGCCAACATCGAGCGTGACGGCAAACTCGAGCAGGTCGACCCCGACGACGTGGCTGTCGGCACGGTCATCGTCGTGCAGCCCGGTGAAAAGATCCCCATCGACGGCGAGATCGTCGACGGCTCGTCCACGCTCAACACCGCAGCGCTGACGGGCGAGAGCCTGCCGCGCGACGTGATGACCGGCGACGAGGTCATCAGCGGCTGCATCAACATGACAGGCGTGCTGAAGATCAAAACGACGAAGGCCTTCGGCGAGTCCACGGTGTCGAAGATCCTCGAGCTGATGGAAAACTCCAGCTCGCACAAGTCCCGCTCCGAGGCGTTCATCTCCCGCTTTGCCCGCGTCTACACCCCCGCCGTGTGCTACAGCGCGCTGGCGCTGGCCATTCTGCCGCCGCTCGTCAACCTTTTGATGGGCAATCCCGCCGCGTGGGGCATCTGGGTCTACCGCGCGCTCACGTTCCTTGTCATCTCCTGCCCCTGCGCGCTGGTCATCAGCATCCCGCTGAGCTTCTTCGCGGGTCTCGGCGGCGCAGGACATGAGGGCATTCTCATCAAGGGCTCGAACTACTTGGAGGCCCTGTCCAAGACCAAGGTCGTCGTCTTCGACAAGACCGGCACGCTCACGCAGGGTGTGTTCGAGGTCACAGGCGTGCACCACAGCCCCATGGAGGACCACAAGCTGCTTGAATACGCGGCGCTTGCCGAGTGCGCGTCCTCGCACCCGATCAGCAAGAGCCTGCAAAAGGCCTGCGGCATCCCGCTCGACCGCTCCCGCGTGACAGGCATCGAAGAGCGCAGCGGCCGCGGCGTGGTCGCAACGGTCGACGGGCACAGCGTCGCCGCTGGCAACGGCAAGCTCATGGAGGAGCTCGGCGTCAAGTGGCAGGGGTGCCGCAGCGTCGGCACGATCGTCCACATGGCGGTCGACGGCGCGTATGCCGGCCACATCGTCATCTCCGACGTTGTCAAGAGCGATGCGCGCGACGCCATCGCCGCGCTCAAGCGCGCGGGCGTGCGCAAGACCGTCATGCTCACGGGCGATATCCGGAAGGTCGCCGACCACGTGGCGCAGGAGCTGGGCATCGACGAGGTCCACGCGGAGCTGCTCCCCGGCGACAAGGTCGCGCGCCTCGAGCGCCTGCTGGGTGAAAAGGGCAAGGACGACTGCCTCGCCTTCGTCGGCGACGGCATCAACGACGCGCCCGTGCTCTCCCGCGCGGATATCGGCATCGCGATGGGCGCGATGGGCTCCGACGCCGCCATCGAAGCCGCCGACGTGGTGCTCATGGACGACGATCCGATGAAGATCGCCAAGGGCATCCAGATCTCGCGCAAGTGCATCCGCATCGTGTATGAGAACATCGTCTTCGCCATCGGCATCAAGCTTGCGTGCCTGCTGCTCGTCGCCGTCGGCGTCGCCAATATGTGGATGGGTATTTTCGCCGATGTCGGCGTGATGGTGCTGGCGGTGCTCAACGCCATCCGCGCATTGAGAACTTCAAAAAACTGACGTTGTCAGTTTTTTGAACAGAGATTCACTGCGCTCAGCGCACGCGCCAAAGGCGCGCACGTTCGCTCCGTGCAAAGTGTTTTTTGGCACGCACATGTCGTTCCAAAAAACGATTTCAATTTATTTGCGCCGTGCGCGGCGCAAAGTCTGCGACGCTTTTATAAACGAGGGGGCGGTGTCAGCCGCCCTCTCGTTTGAAGTTTATTGCATTGTTTCCGAGATTTTCGTATAATGGAGAAAACATCATTTTGGAGGATACCGCCATGAAAGTCAGCGTTGTCCAGATGAATATGCGCTCGCTCGCAGGAAAAGAAAACTTTGACCGCGCGGAGGCGCTCATCCGCCGCGCCGCGCGAGAAAGCGCGCCCGACGTTGTCGTCCTGCCCGAAACATGGAACACGGGCTTCATGCCCGCGGGCGACCTTGCCGCGGCGAGCGATGAAAACGCGAAAGCCGTGCGCGCTCGTTTTTCCCCGCTCGCGCGCGAGCTGAACGTCAACATCGTCGCGGGAAGCGTGTCGAATCTCCGCAATGGCAAGATCTACAACACCGCCTGCGTCTTCGACCGCGCGGGCGCGTGCCTTGCAGAATACGACAAGACCCACCCCTTCACGCCGATGGGCGAGCACGAGGTCTACACTCCCGGCGATCACCTCGTCACCTTCACGCTCGACGGCGTGCGCTGCGGCCTTCTCATCTGCTATGAGCTGCGCTTTTCAGAGCTCTGGCGCACGCTCGCGCTGCGCGGGGCGGAGGTCATCTTCCTGCCCGCCCAGTGGACGGCGGCGCGGCAGTACCACTGGGAAACGCTCACCGCCGCCCGCGCCATCGAAAACCAGCTCTTTGTCGTCTCCTGCAACGCCTGCGGCGAACGCGACGGCACGGTCTACGGCGGCTTTTCGCGTGTCATCGACCCACTCGGCGAGGTGCTTGCGCAGGGCGGCAGGGAGGAAGAGATCGTCTCCGCCGAGCTGGACCTTGCCTGCGTCGCACCCCTCCGCGCCCGCGTCCCCGTTTTCCACGACCGAAGGCCCGAACTCTGCCGGCTGTAAGAAGGGATACAAAGCGTCGCAGACTTTCGCGCCCGCAGACGCGAAATCAATTTCGATCGT
>ENA-ORUN01003817-ORUN01003817.1-human-gut-metagenome-genome-assembly--contig:-NODE-3817-length-10309-cov-2.422567_pt1 | contig 10309 bp, 9 predicted proteins | sample MGYA00242080_ERZ509209 | MGnify/ENA primary metagenome ERZ509209 (study PRJEB26280, sample SAMEA2338786) | human gut metagenome | biome: human gut; feature: human-associated habitat; material: faeces... | reverse complement strand
GTTGAACATTGTCTTGTAGCTGGTCTCGTCGAAATAAAGTTGGACGCCGATTTCACCAGCCTTCTGTATATCCGTAAGTGCGTTAGGAGAGGGCAGTACTACGACCATTCGGTCGTCTTGTACGTAACTGATGACGGTCGAGAAGTTCAGGTATTCGGGGTTTCCGCTTCCGTTTGTCGTGAAGAAGCAGACCGGACGGCCATATTCGAAATTGTGTTCGGTCTCTTTATCCTCCAGCCGTTCGATTTCTACGACGAGCTGGTTCAAGGAATTATAGTAACTCTTTCCTGGTACGACAGGATACCAGCACAGTCCTTGTTGGATGCGGCGGTGTATGCCGGCCCGTTCGGTTTGTTCCCGATACATCTCTTTTTCATATTCGAATTCTTTCTGCAGAAGATCGTACTGATGTTGCAGGTCTGCGGTCGGAGTCTTGAATTGAGTTGTCATCATTCTTTGTTTAATCGGGCGCAAACTTACATAAAAAAACGCAATCGGATAGGGGTTTTTCTCCTTTCCGATGTCATTAAATCAAATGGATGGTTATCTTTGTTTGTTAATTGGAAGGGTTAAAATAACTGAGTATGAAAAATAAAGTCCTATATGCGATAGTGTCTTTGTTGGTTCTGACAGGATGCGGATCGATGAAGAATATGAGTCGGGAAGACCGGGCTGGCGTAGGGGCCCAGATAGGCGCTTTTGTCGGATGGCTTTTCGGCGGAGCGGTCGGAAATTCCATAGACGATGATATCGGAGGTGACATAGGGGCGTTTGTCGGGACGGCGGTCGGAGGAATCGCCGGTGCGCAGATCGCTGCAAATACAGGCGACGAGATAAGAGTGGAGAAGAGGAATTCGGGGAATTATACACCGTCTTCGCATGTTCTCCTTCCCGATTTGCAGATCGAAGATATCTTATTGGAAGAGGACAGTGTCACCCGCGACGATAAGATCAATGCAGGGGAGACCTGCCGTATCTCCCTCGTGATTGTGAACAACAGCTTTCAGGATGCTTTGGACGTGGAACCAATAGTAAAAGTTGAGAAGGGCAAACATCTGAAACTGTCCGAACCTGTCAAGATCACCAAAATCACCCGCGATGACCGTATCACCTATAATGTCATGGTGCAGGCCTCCCCGAAGTTGCGTACAGGTGAAGCTGTGTTCAGCGTCCGTCTGAAAGAAGGGCGTGGCAACGGCACGGAAGAGGAAACTTTTACGGTTAAAACTGTCGGTGGTGACAAATGAGATCTTATCTGATGAGAGAATAAAACAGCCATACTGAAAGGAGGACGAATAAGACAAATATGGCTAAAAGTAATTTTATTTTGGATAGATGGTTGGCATCTGCTTTTTCTTTCTCTATAGTCTTTTTTCGAATTTCTTTCATTTCTTCAACGGATGTATCGGGTAGTTTGGTACTGCTCCCGATTTTCATGAGCCTGTTTCGGGTTTCCTTTAGGCGTTCTTTGCTTAATTTCCGGAGCTCGCGGTTTTCTTTGTCCCGTTGTAACATATCATTTATGCAGCCTAAAGTTCCCATAATTTATTAATTATTTATTAGATGAAACAAATGTACATTTTTCTGTCGGGTATTCCTTTATTTAATAAAGAAATAGTTCAAATTATCTATGTTCCGCAATCGAAATACCTATGTTTTGAAAAGGATGTCTTATCTTTGCAATCATAAAGTCAAAGAAGTCTATATTCATGGATAAAACAACTCAAACACAAATCATCAAACTAATACATCAGGAAGTGATTCCCGCTATCGGTTGTACGGAACCGGTTGCGGTCGCATTGGCTGCCGCTAAGGCTGCCGAGGTTTTAGGCTGTAAACCGGAGAAAACGGAAGTATTTCTGAGCGCCAACATCCTGAAGAATGCGATGGGTGTCGGAATTCCTGGAACCGGAATGGTCGGGTTGCCTATAGCGGTTGCTTTGGGTACGTTGATCGGCAAGTCTGCTTATGGTCTTGAAGTATTGCGTGACCTGACACCTGAAGCGCTTGCTGAAGGAAAGCAGGTGATCGAAGATAAACGGATTCATATCGCTTTAAAGGATAATGTCGACAAGCTCTATATCGAAGTGATTTGTTCAGCCGGAGATGAAACTTCGCGGGTGATAATCTGCCATGAACATACGAATGTCGTGTATGTGGAGAAGAATGGTGTGGTATTGACAGACCGGAGGAAAGAAGGTGTTTCCTGTGATGCTTCGGGCGATGAAGACGAATTGAGACTCTCTTTCTCTACTGTGTATGAATTTGCGATGGAAATGCCGCTCGATGAGATCCGCTTTATCCTGGAAACTGCCGATCTGAACCGGAAAGCAGCCGAGGCTTCACTGAAGGGAAATTTCGGACATACGGTCAGCAAGACCGTTTCCGGTGTATACGGACGTAAATATATGGGAGACTCTGCCTATACCCATATGCTGGCAATGACGGCTGCTGCCTGTGATGCCCGCATGGATGGCGCCATGATCCCGGTGATGAGTAACTCCGGTAGTGGAAACCAGGGGATTGCAGCGACACTTCCCGTCCTTTCTTTTGCCGAAGACATCGAATGTTCGGAAGAACAGTTAATCCGTGCCCTGATGTTAAGTCATCTGATGGTCATCTATATCAAGCAAAGCCTGGGACGCTTGTCCGCCCTTTGCGGTTGTGTGGTGGCCGCCACGGGAGCCAGTTGCGGCATTACCTATCTGATGGGAGGCGATAAAGTGCAGATTTCCTATGCAATCAAGAATATGATCGGCAATATTACCGGTATGATATGCGATGGGGCGAAGCCCAGTTGTGCCATGAAAGTTTCCAGCGGTGTTTCGACTGCTATGCTGTCTGCGTTGATGGCAATGGAAAACAAGGTGGTGACTCCGGTCGAGGGCATTATTGATGAGAATGTCGACAAGTCGATCATTAACCTGACTTCTATCGGTTCCAAAGGAATGGAAGCCACCGATAAGCTGGTATTGGATATTATGACCGGAAAATCCTGCTAACGGTAAGAATATGTTGACCGATATTCGTCTGTTGAGCCATCAATTGGCAAAGCCTCGGTTTAGGAGTCCGAAGGAATTGGTTGCCTGGATGGGAGCTGTCCAAGCACAGGAATATACGATGGCGAAATGGGCGGTCGGGACTCGCTTGAAGTCTTCTTCGTTGCGGGTGGTGGACGATGCGCTTGCAAAGGGAGAAATCCTGCGTACCCATATATTACGACCGACCTGGCATTTCATCGTAGCAGAGGATATCCGCTGGATGTTGCAATTGTCGGGAGGTCGTATACGGACAGCCTTCGATTCTTATGCAAGAAGCCGGAAGATGGAGATAACCGAAAGCTTCTATACGAAAGGTTGTAGATTGCTGGAACAATTGTTGGGTGGAAACAAGAGTTTGACAAAACAGGAGTTGATGGATGGGTTCGGTCGGGCAGGGGTCGAGACAGACAATCACTTGATACATTATTTTCTGGTCCGTGCTGAAACGGATGGCCTTGTGTGCAGTGGGGTAGATAAAAACAAGAAGCCGACCTATGCTCTGTTGGAAGAACGTGTGCCTCCGATGAAAGAACTCAGCCGCGAAGAGGCGCTCGCCCGATTGGCTACCCTATATTTTCAAAGCCATTCCCCGGCTACATTGTCTGATTTTGTCTGGTGGTCCGGCTTGACGGCAACTGAGGCTCGACATGCGGTTGCGTTGATCGAAACCGATCTGCTAACCGAAAAGTTTGATTCGGAAACTTTTTACCTGCATGTTACCTGTGACTTGAAGGCCTGTTGCCGGAAAGTGTTGCATCTGTTACCCTCGTATGATGAATATCTGATCAGCTATAAAGACCGGACGACCGTTATGCTACGCGAACATCATCATAAGGCATTCAATACTTTCGGTATCTTTTACCCCGTGATCCTGTATGAGGGCCGGATCGTTGGCAATTGGAAAAAAGATTCGAAGAAAAAAGCTCTTACTGTCGAAACTTCTTTGTTCGATGAATCTCTCGATCTCCCGGAAGATTTGCTGAAAAAGGCAGTCGATTATTATTGCTCTTTCCACGCTCAAAAGTCGGGATTCCACACTTGATTGTGGAATTTTTACACACTTTCCCCAATCCACTCCACACTTCCCCAATTTCTTTTGTATTATATGTATTATTTTTATTGGTTTGTATATCAGTGGTTTGTTTTAAAATATATCTTTATTTCTATTTCTGGCACGTCCTTTGCTATTTATTTGTCAGAATTAGATATTATCCTTCCCGAGATATTGTTTTCTGATTAGATATTTGATTAGAAAAAGCTTATCGATTTTAAATCCGCTTCGCCTGTGAAGGTAAAGCGGATTTTTTAATTTAGAACCATTTGATCTTTCTGAAAATGAAAAATGATAAAGCTGATAGTGTGATGGAGATCATGACGATGATGGCAAAGCCATGCGGCATATTTTCTCCGTAGATCGGGACGTTCATACCGTAGAAGCTGGCGATGAGGGTGGGAACCATCAGGATTATGGAGATAGAGGTCATGCGCTTCATGATGGTGTTCACGTTGTTGGAAATGATGGAGGCGAATGCGTCCATTGTACCGGTCAGGATATCGCTATAGATATTGACCGTGAGGTGCGCCTGTTTCAATTCTGTTTCCACATCTTCCACCAGTTCGTTGTCCATATAGACCGGTTCTTGGAAGATGCTTTGCAGTTTGGTGAGCATCACTTCATTACCACGGATGGATGTGTTGAAGTAAACCATGCTCTTTTCCAGCTTCATCAGACGAAGCAAGTCTTCATTACGGATACTTTTTTCCAGCGCCTTTTCGGCATGCGCCACCTCGTTGTTGATTTGTTTCAGGTATTTCAGGAACCATACGGCGGACGAATGGATTAGACGCAGAATCAGGTCATATTTGTGACGTACGACGACCTCTTTGCGGCGGGTGTATCGGATAAAGTCCGGTATCAGTTCCGTCTTGTAGTAGCAAACAGATATGATGATTTCATTGTTCGTCATAATCCCCAGAGGGATGGTCGTGAAAGGGATTCCTTGTTCCTGGCTCTGTACCGGGATTCGAATGATGGTCAATAGCCAATTCCCTTCATATTCGATACGCGGGCGTTCGTCTGTATCGGCAATGTCGCTTAAGAAAGATTCGGGAACATTGAATTGGTTTGTCAGGTAATGGATATCTTCCGGTGTAGGGCATTCTACATTGACCCAGCTGTTTGGAAGCCACTGGTCTTTTTCCACAAAGCCGGCTTCACAATAAAGAAAAGTTCTCATTATTGCCTCCTTTCGTTTTTGTCAACGTACAGAGGCCTTGCTGTTTACCCCTGCGCGTTATTTGTTACTTACTGTTTTTATTTCTCGCGGAATACTGTCGTCCATAATTTATCATTACTTTTTACGGCTGCAAAGATAGAAAAATCCGGTAATAAATGTATATCGGAGGCGGATTTTTGTCAAGTCCGTGAGGCTGCATATTTGCGATAACGGTAATAGGCAATGCCGGCTAAGTCTGCTAGAAACCAACCGATAGGAATAGACCACCAAATACCGGTGACCCCAATAGAGGGAATGGATGCCAGCCAATAGGAAAGGACGACACGTGTACCTAAAGACAGAATGGTAAGCACGACAGACATTCCCGGCATACGGATGGCCCGGTAATAACCATAAAGGAGGAACAAGATTCCGATGCCTAAATAAAAAGCTCCTTCGATACGCAGGTATTCTGTTCCGATGCGAAGTATCTCAGCCTCATCCGGACGGACGAAAATAAGCATCAACGGCTTGGCAAAAAAGAAAACTAACAGCGAGATGATAAGGGAAAAGACGATCGTTATAAGAAATGCGCTACGTACTCCCCGGCGGATGCGATCCCCTTTCCGCGCTCCGAAATTCTGGGCAATGAAGGTGGAAAAAGCATTCCCGAACTCCTGAACGGGCATATAGGCGAAAGAGTCGATCTTGACTGCTGCGGCGAATGCGGCCATGACAACCGTACCAAAACTATTTACCAACCCTTGCACCATCAATATTCCGAAGTTCATCACAGATTGTTGGACGCAAGTCAGTGTGGAGAAAGAAGTGATTTCTCTCAGGCTGGAACGGTCGAAGCGCATATCTTCCCGGTGTAATCGTAGCTCGGGGCGGGTTTTATAGGTATACAGCAAGATACCGGATGCCGCCGTTCCCTGTGCGATAACCGTTGCGACTGCCGCTCCTTCGATGCCTTGATCCAAGACGAGAATAAGAAACAAATCAAGCCCGATATTCAGAACGACTGACACGGCCAAAAACCATAATGGTGTCACGGAATCGCCTACGGCCCGAAGCAACGCTGCATAAAAGTTATACAGGAAAGTAAAGACTATTCCCCAGAAAATGATCCATAGATAGTTACGCATCAACGGATAAATATCATAGGGAACTTGTAACCATCGTAAAATCGGATCGAGCCATAGGAACACGGCAACATTCAGCAAGATGGTTACCGTGCCGATCAGCAGGAGAGAAACGTAGATGCTACGTCGCAGAGCGGACAGGTCGCCGGCTCCGTATTGCAGTGAGAAAACCGTGCCGCTTCCCATTGACAACCCTAGCAGGATAGAAATCAGGAAAACCATCAAGGTATAGGCGGAACCAACCGCTGCCAACGCATTTGCGCCGATACACTGTCCCACGATCAGCGTATCGGCTATGTTATAGCATTGTTGTAAAAGCGATCCTGCCAGCATCGGCAATGTGAATTGTAGCAGGGTGGTGGTTATACCTCCTTGTGTAAGGTCTCCTTTCCGTAACATTGTCAGCTCTTTTTATCCGTATAATTTTGTATGAATCTGCAAAAATACGAATTAATCGGATAATCGTTCCTTCGGATCTCCGTAACCTGTCGGAGTGGCGCTGAGCTTTTGTTTTTGGGTAGAATGAACCGCTAATCGAGCATCAAGCTCATATAGGCTTCCCGGCTCTGATAGTCGAGCAACAGGCGGGTGAGCGATTGGGTGTCCATTTCTTTCAGTTCGCCGATGTTGAGAACAGAATTTTCGTGGGTGGAAGCCCAGTGATGGATGAGGCGGTCACGGTCCAGGACACGTGCCATGCCTAAGGGAAAAGTCCCCGGTCCGGTGAAGGGGGTGCGGTAGACGGCCTTTTCCACCTTGTTCTGTGTTGTTGCCTCCTGTAAGAGTAGTTTTTTGATATGGTCGTTGTCATACATCAATTCTTTGACATAGATATGGTCGCCGGCAGGATAGAAAAAGATCATTCCGATCGGTTCGTCCTGAATGTTCAAGGCGGTCAGCATCTGTCCGCCGGACATTTGCAAATCGCGCAGGATAGTAACGAAATCGTCATAATCGTGCAGCACATAGCAAGTGCGTTCCCGCTGCTTCTTATTGAAAAACTTGTAGAGGGACTCCATCGAAGGGACTTCGGGCGGGACAACCAGAACACCCTGTTCCCAAGCTGTTTCAAAAGGACGGATATACGTCTCTTCCGAATAGTCGAAAGCTTCCGTATACCCTAAATCACGGTAATAGTCGAACAGCCACGGATCAGCCGGGATGATGACCGTCAGGGCCACTTTCCGGCTTTCCATCACTTTGAAGGCATCCTGAATCAGTTGGCGCATGAGTCCCTGCCCGCGTTCGGAAGGAAGGGTACAGGCGGCATATATATAGTTTACGGATATCTCCGTCCCATAGTAGGTCATGACATACGGAAGCATTTGAAGGGCGGAAACGATCTTTCCGTCTTTCTTTATGAACAGGGCGTTCTCTTTTTTGTAAACCCGGTCGAAGAACAGTTTGATAAATTCTTCGCTGTCGTCGAAAGAAGTACGCCACAGGTCGATCAATTGAGGCTTGTTGTTATCCATCGTTCAATATTATTTTGCAGGTTTCTTTATTGCTGCGGATTTTTCTAATAGGATGACCGGGTTATACGAAAGTTTAGCCTGGCGCAAACCGGGAATACCCAAGTCTTCCTCCCGGTTCACATATGTGTATTTCTCCGGAAGGTGGGAGGCGAATTCTTTGTTGATAACAGCATAAGCCCCTTCATAGTTCACATTCGCCTTTTCGACATGGACGCCGAAAGTATCGTGGTTGATCGGGGCGCCGAAGGTGAAAGCGACAATCTGATGGTCTACGCAAATGGCTCCTCCAATAAGTCCCAATTCGTCATAATGGTTCAAGGCGTAGATTATGGAACGGCGTTCGTCGTTCAGATCCTCCTCGTCATTATCTTCCCGGTTGGCCTTGTACCATTTGCATTCGAGCTGGAGGCATTCGGGAACCAGTTCCGGTGTGATAGGGATATATTTGTAGGAATACTTCTTATTGAAGTTGTTGATATGATTGCGTTTTGCCTGGTATTTTTTCCCTTTCAGGGTTGCCAAGTCTTCACGCAAATAGATGTAATCGAAATAATCTCGTTCGGGTATATAGAAAAATCCTCCGGGGATTGCTTTTTCGAGTTCTTCTTTGGCATCGGGCGTTACGCCTAACATACAGAGCGGATGGCCTTGTTCGAGCGAGTCGGCTTCCAACAGGTCGATTGCTTGTTTCAGGTTGCCTTGACCTGTAGGCGTCATATAAGCGACCCTCGTTTTATTTTCGATCCAGAAGCGGATCAGTAGACAGCCGTCAACAATGGCGAACTCGCTATCGTAGAGGAATCGCCAACTACAAATGTTGGCAAATGAATAATCGCAATTCTTGTAATTACTCGGTATCGTAAAGGATGTTATAATATCTCTATCTTCGATTCCGATCGGTTTAAACGGTATCTTCATCTTTTTCTTTTTTGATGTGCAAATATAAAACTAATAAATATCAGTGAATGTTTAGAATGGAAATAATAATGGCAATATGAAGATCATGACGATTCCCATAATGATTTGCAAGGGCATGCCGACTTTGACATAATCCATGAATGTGTACTTGCCCGCCGACATGACCAGAGCGTTCGGAGGAGTCGAGAAGGGAGAGGCGAAGCACATGCTCGCACCTACCGTTACGGCCAGCAGGAACGGGTAGGGGCTGACCCCGATTGCCAAGGCCGATTGCAACGCGATGGGAGCCACCAGTACCGCTGTTGCCGTATTACTGATGAACATGGTGAGTAGAGAAGTCGTGAAATAGATTCCCGCCATAAGGACAAGTGGCCCGTAATCACCCAATCCGCTTACCAGTTTTTCCGATATCAGGTTGGAGGCTCCTGTCTTTTCGAGGGCAAGCGACATCGGGAGCATGGCGGCTATCAGTACGATGCTTTCCCAGTTGATCGTCTTGTAGGCGTCTTCTACATTACGGAAGCAGCCTGTCAGTACCATCAAGATCGCTGCGATTAGGACGGCTGCGACCGGAGGAATCGGAATGAAATCGAATACCATTGCCGCGATCATGCAGATCATGATCAGGGCGGCGACAGGTGCTTTGTAGTCCAGCGTGACTTTGGATGCTTCTTCGACAGGTTGTCCGAGGACTACCCATTGAGACTGCTTATGACTCATGCGGGCGATGCTATCCCATGTGCCCTGTATCAGGAGGATGTCGCCGGAGTGCATCTTTACCTCTTTTATGTCAGACAGGATATATTCGTTTTTCCGTTGTATGCCTAATATGTTGACTCCATATTTATCCCTGAAACCGGAATCTTTGACTGCTTTATTGATCAATTTGGAATCCGGCATCAACAAGACTTCGGCGATACCGATCTCCTGCACACTCAGTTTTTCGTCGGACGGTCCGCCGGCGAATTCGGTGACTCTCGATTCTGTGAGCGACAGTCTGTTTTCACGGGCAAACAGTTCGATCTTGTCGAATGCTCCGAAGACATATAAGATATCGTTTTCTTTCAGTTCTGTGTCCGGACCGGCCAATTTTTGATCCACGGTCTTCATGAAGCGGCCCTGTGACGGCGATTTTCTTCGTATTTCGAGGATCGTCAGATTGTATGTTTGTGTGATATTGAGTTTCTGTAATGTCTTATTGCAAACCAGGGAACCGGAGGTGACTCTCAAGCGGTAGAGATTGTCGGAGAGTTGGTATTTCTGTGCCAGTTCTTTTGGAGTGCGGCCGCCGGAAGTCTCTTTTTTATTGTTGTCGTCTTTTTTTGCTAGGAATATTTTACTGAGCGGGATCAGGATAATGATCCCAGTCAGCACGCAGACCAATCCGACCGGAGTGAAAGAGAAGAACGAGAGGTTGTCGAACCCGGCGTTCTTCAAAGCTTCCTGCACGACGAGGTTGGGAGGCGTACCGATCAGGGCCATGACAGATATGAATCTGCAAGTAGTCAATTCAG
>ENA-ORUN01003798-ORUN01003798.1-human-gut-metagenome-genome-assembly--contig:-NODE-3798-length-10335-cov-10.516537_pt1 | contig 10335 bp, 7 predicted proteins | sample MGYA00242080_ERZ509209 | MGnify/ENA primary metagenome ERZ509209 (study PRJEB26280, sample SAMEA2338786) | human gut metagenome | biome: human gut; feature: human-associated habitat; material: faeces... | reverse complement strand
CGCGGGTATCGTGGGCGGGCACAGCCATGATGGCACCGGTGCCGTAGGTGGACAGGACATAATCAGAGATAAAGATGGGGATCTGCTTGTCATTGACGGGGTTGATGCCCATCACGCCCTCCAGCTTCACGCCGGTCTTTTCCTTGTTCAGCTCACTGCGCTCGAAATCGCTCTTGCGGGCAGCCTCTGCCTGATAGGCCGTAACGGCATCCGCATTCTTGAGCAGACCCTTTTCCAGCCACTCCTTGACCATGGCGTGCTCCGGGGAGACGACCATGTAGGTAGCGCCGAACAGGGTATCACAGCGGGTGGTGTAAACCGTCAGGGTATCGCCTGCGGTGGTACCGAAGTTCACCTCTGCACCATGGCTGCGGCCGATCCAGTTCTTCTGCTGGGTGGCAACGCGCTCGATGTAATCCAGACCATCCAGGCCGTCGATCAGCTTGTCGGCGTAAGCGGTGATTTTGAGCATCCACTGGCTCTTGACTTTGTGCACGACCTCGCTGCCGCAGCGCTCGCACACGCCGTTGACAACTTCCTCGTTGGCCAGCACGCACTTGCAGCCGGTGCACCAGTTGACGTTCATTTCCTTCTTGTAAGCCAGACCGTGCTTGTACAGCTGCAGGAAGATCCACTGGGTCCACTTGTAGTACTCGGGGTCGGTGGTGTTGATCTCGCGATCCCAGTCAAAGGAGAAGCCCAGCGCCTTGAGCTGCTCACGGAAGTGATCCACATTCTTTTTGGTGACGATGGCCGGGTGGATGTGGTTCTTCATGGCAAAGTTCTCGGTGGGCAGACCGAAGGCATCCCAGCCCATGGGGTACAGCACGTTGTAGCCGTTCTGGCGGCGCTTGCGGCTGACCACATCCAGGGCAGTATAGCTGCGGGGGTGGCCCACATGCAGGCCCGCACCCGAGGGATACGGGAACTCCACCAGTGCATAGAACTTGGGCTTTTTGTGGTCGATCTCGACATGGAAGGTCTTTTCGTCCTCCCACACCTTCTGCCACTTGGCCTCAACGGCCTTGTAATCATACTTCATAGCTTTCAATCACTCCTCATATTCGGCAGCCGCCCTTGCAGGCAGGGAAGCTTACAGACTGTTTTCCGGGGTCAGATATTCCGAGATATCCATGGGCTCACCATCGGCCCACAGATGTTCCAGATCATAGTAGGTGCGGGTGTTGGGCACAAAGACGTGCACGATGACGCTGGAATAATCCAGCAGCACCCAGTTCTTGGAGTCGAAGCCCTCGGTAGTGTAGGGCTCGATGCCCTTCTGAGAAAGCTCGTACTCCACCTCGTCGGCCAGAGCACCCACCTGGGTGGTGGAGGTGCCGGAAGCAATGACGAAGTAATCGGTCAGAACGGTCAGGCTCTCCACTTTGAGCACGCGGACATCCTGGGCCTTTTTCTTGTCCAGAACCTTTGCGATCTCAATGGCAAGGGTCTTGCTGTCGATCTTGTTTTCCATAAAAGTCTCCTCTCTGGTTTGTTACTGTCCCGCGGCCTGGCCGTCGGTGGTGGTCGCACCTGCCACGTCGGTATCGCCGCTCAGGATGGCATCATCGGACTCCTTGTCCAGCTGTCCCACGAACTGGACGTTGGCGCTGGTGGAAGCTGTTCCGTGGGGCCAGTTGTTGGTCACAAGGTTCATTTCCTCGGCGCTCACGGGGCCGGTGTAATTGCGGAAATAGGTGTTCAGCAGCTCTGCAATGGAACCGGCATCCGGCACCACGCAGGAGTAGCCGTCAAAGCTGCTGGTCTTGCCCACATTGGGCACGCCCATGAACACAGGGGTCTGGGCCAGCATGATGTTCGCACTGTCGATGCGGGTAAAGGACACCAGCATCTTGGCAATGGTGGTCAGATCCATATCCGTGTGGATATAGTTGTTGAAGATCAGGGGCAGCTGCGCAATGACATCGGTCACGCCCATGCTGCGCACCCGCTTGAACAGACCGGCATAGAAGTAGCGCTGCATGTTCAGGCGGTCGATATCCGAGTTGGCGTAGCCCTCACCGTGGCGGCAGCGGACAAAGAACTCTGCCGATGCGCCGTCCAGGTTGCGGTAGCCCTGCTTCAGGACACTGCCCGCAAAGGACATATCGTGGGGGATATACACCTCGATGCCGCCGAAGTTGTCCACCATTTCCACCAGTGCCTGCATATCAATGGTCACATAGTAGTCGATGGGCAGCTTGTACTGATCATAGATGACCTCAGCCAGCGCGGCAATGTCGCCGTCGTTGGAGAGGGCCACCGAGTTGATCTGGTAGTTGGTGGCCGCGTAGGTCTTGCCGTTGGAAAGGGTGATCTTGCGGTTCTGGGTCGCAACAAGGCTGTTGCGGGGGATCTGCAGCATCCGCAGGGCACCGCCCTTGATATCGAACTGGCAGTACAGGATCATATCCGTCATGCCGTCGTTGCTGCCATCCGAGGAATAGGCGCGGCCCTCCTCATAGTCGATGCCGCAGACAAGGATGTTCACCACATCGCCCTTGTACTCCTCCAGCGTCTGGATCTCCTCCACCAGCGAGGTCGCGTTCTCCTCGGGCTTCAGATTATCCTCCACCTTGTTCACCATGTTCACGGCGTAGACCACCACGCCCGAGATCACGGCCAGCACCGCCAGCGTCACAGCCATCGGCAGCCAAACGGGGGTCTTTTTCTTCTTTTTGCGGCGGCGGGGAGCATCAGCGGGGGCCGCGTGCCGGGGCGGCTGACTGCCGCCATTGCCGCCGCGTCCGCCGCCCGCGCTCTGGCGGGGCGGTTCCGACCGCTGCGGTGCGGGCTGTTCGTTCTGGAAGAAATCCGGCTGCCCGGACAGCGACACCTGATGCAGGGCTGAAGCCTCCGTGGGGCGCTGCTCCGTGGGACGGTTCAGCGAGCGGTCTGTATTGATATGACGCGGACCTTGACTCATTCGTTCGGTTCCTCCAGCTTTTTTATTCCGACAGAGACTGTCGTCATGTTCCATAGTATAGCATTCTTACCCACAATCTGCAATCGGTATTCTTTTCCGGAGCAGGGTGTGTGCAGAAAAACAGGCTCACCCGGCCTTTGCAGCCCGGGCATCCACCTCTGCTTTGATCTCATCGTAGGCCGCCTTGGACATGGGGTCCAGGGGCTTGTCCTGCGAGAGCACAAAGTCATTCGTCTGCCTGAGGGCTGCCAGCATGGCCAGATCCAGATCCTTCAGCTCCAGCTTGCGCAGCTTGTTCACCCCGGGCCAGTCCCGCTCGGCGCTGGTCATATCCGCCAGATAGACGATCTTATCCAGCCTGCTCATGCCGGGCTTGCCTGCAGTGTGGCAGGCAATGGCCGAAAGCACAGCCTCATCCTCCACCCCCCACTCGGTGCGGGCCAGGATGGCGGCGCAGATGCCGTGCCACACCGGGGTGGGGCGCTCTTCCCCGCCCTCGGCCAGTTCCGGATGGGCCCGCATGATAGCGCGCATCTCGTCCTTGCTGATCTCCTTGGCCGAGTCGTGCAGCAGGGCGGCCAGCGCGGCCTTGTCCTCATCCACGCCATACCGCTTTGCCAGCTTGACGGCCATTTTTCTCACGTTCAGGGTATGCTCGTAACGCTTGTCACTCAACCGGCCGCGCACAAGCTCCTTTGCCTGTTTCAGATTCATGGTTTCCGCTTTCCCCTCTGTCTGCCCGGTAAAGCCCCTCCCGCCAGATGACCCGGCGCACGAGGGCGGGCAGTTCATTTTCACACGCTTCCCCTGCTGCAAGGCGGGCACGCAGGTTGCTGCTGGCCATGGGCAGAGCCTCGACCTGTGCAAACAGGATGCGGGCCCCGGTGGGGTCCATCTGCTTTGCCTTGGCGTGAAGCTCCGGCGCGTCGCCGACATTCCGGCTCGTGACCACCAGCCGGGCCAGCCGCAGGATCTCCTGCCAGCGGTGCCAGCTGTCAAAGCTCAGCAGCATATCGCTGCCCATGGCCATGTACAGCTCGGCCTCCGGGTAAGTCCGGGCCAGCATTTCCAGCGTGAGCACCGTATAGTTGCGCCTGCCCAGCGCGGCCTGCTCCACCTCCCAGCCGCTGACGCACAGCGCCGGAACAGCCCCCTCCGCTTCCAGTGCACGGAAGCACGCGCACATCTCCACCCGGGCGCTGCCGGGGGCGGCGGTGGACTGCTTGAAGGGGGAAAGCCCCGCAGGCATCACCACCACCCTGTCCGGGCGCACCCGGGCAGCGGCGGCGCGCAGATTATTCAGGTGGCCGTTGTGGGGCGGGTCAAAGGTGCCGCCGTACAGCAGGAGCCTCATTTCAGCAGGTCAGCGTAGGCGCTGTCCTTCTTCTTCTGCAGATAGAGCACGAATTTGGAGCCGATGACCTGCACGCAGTCGGCACCGGTGGCCTCTGCCAGCTTGACAGAAGCCTCACGGGCGTTGTACATGCTGCTCTCCAGCACCTTGAGCTTGATCAGCTCCCGGGCATCCAGGCAGTCCTTCACGCCCTGGATCATGGTCTCGTCGATCTCGCCCTTGCCCACGATGAAAACGGGGTCCATGGTGTTTGCCTTGCCGCGCAGAATGGCGCGCTGTTTGCTCGTCAACATAATTTTTTCTCCTTTTATTTCAGAAATTCAGGTAATTCTTTTTCCAGCTTTGCCAGCGCCACACCGCGGTGGCTGATGGCATCCTTTTCGTCCGGGGTGAGCTGGGCATAGCTGCGTCCCTCGGTATTGGGGCGCTTTTCCGCCTTGCCCACGCCGCATTCATCGGGGATAAACAGCGGATCGTAGCCAAAACCGTAATCGCCCGCCAGGCGCGCAAAGGCCACCTTGCCCGGGCACTCGCCCCGGCAGGTCAGGTGCCGGCCGGTGGGCAGGATGAAGCAGACAGCGGCCACAAATTTTGCACCGCGCTGTTCCGCCGGGACATCCTGCATATTCTCCAGCAGCTTGTCGTTGTTGGCCTCATCGTCGCCGTGGCGGCCGCAGTAGCGGGCGCTGTACACACCGGGGGCACCCTCCAGCGCATCCACACAGAGGCCCGAGTCATCGGCGATGGTGGGCAGGCCGCTGGCTTTGCAGATGGTCTCGGCCTTGATGAGGGCGTTTTCCTCAAAGGTGGTGCCGGTCTCATCGGGTTCAATGGTGATGCCCAGCTCCTTCTGGCTGACCACCTCGTGGCCCTGCGCTTCCAGAATGCGCCGCAGTTCACGGAGCTTACCGGCGTTGCCGGTCGCTGCACAAATTTTCATGTTTTTCTCCTCTCTGCCCCTGTCGAACTCCTACACTTTGCTCCCCTGCCAGGGGAGCTGGACGCGCCAAAGCGCGGCCTGAGAGGTCTGATTGCAGATCCGTTCGACACTTAATGCTTCCACTGCCGGGGCAGCAGCTCTTCCACATAGCCCTCCGGGGTGAAGGGAATCAGGTCATCGATGCCCTCACCCACGCCGATGAACCGCACGGGCAGGCCCAGCCGCTGCTTGACCGCCACGACACAGCCGCCCTTGGCGGTGCCGTCCAGCTTGGTCAGGATGATGCCGGTGGCGTTTGCCGCCTTGCAGAACTCCCGGGCCTGGCTGATGGCGTTCTGGCCCGTGATGGCATCCAGCACCAGCAGGGTCTCCAGACTGGCCTCGGGGCTGGCCTTTTTGACGCTGCGGCTGATCTTGGAAAGCTCTGCCATCAGGTTTGCCTTGTTGTGCAGGCGGCCTGCGGTATCCGCAATGACCAGATCATAGCCGCGCGCGGTGGCCGACTTGACCGTGTCAAAAATGACAGCGGCGGGGTCTGCGCCCTCGCCCGCCTTGACAAGGGGCACACCCGCCCGGTCGGCCCAGATCTCCAGCTGCTCGCTGGCGGCGGCACGGAAGGTATCGCCTGCGGCCAGCATGACCTTTTTACCCTGACGGGTATAGAAATCGGCCAGCTTGGCAATGCTGGTGGTCTTGCCCACGCCGTTCACGCCGATGACCAGAATGACGGCGGGCGTGCCGCTCAGGTCCATCTCAGCTTCGGGGCGCATCTCATCGGCAATGAGTTCGCGCAATTCATCGCTGGCCTGCTCACCGGTTTTCAGGCCCTTCTCGTTCACCCGGTCCCGCAGCTTGTCCACCAGTTTGATGGCCACTTCACCGCCCACATCGGCCAGAATGAGCTGCTCTTCCAGCTCATCGTAAAGATCATCATCGATCTTGCTGCCGGTGAGGGTATTCATAATGTTGCCCCAGAAGCCCGTGCGGGTCTTTTCGAGGCCGTCTTTCATCTTATCTTTTTCTTTTTTGCCAAATCCAAAGAGGCCCATTGGTTCTCTCCTTTGTTTTGCTGTTTCTATCCGTGATGGCAAAACCCGCCATTTCACGATTTGCGCTCAGTGCTGCCCGGTATGCCAAGGGCTCCCCTACTAGGGGAGCTGGCGAGCGAAGCGAGACTGAGAGGTTTAATCTATTATACCTACGAAACCAGCGTCGCGTCAACCTGTTCCAGATCCAGCTTGAGCAATTTCGACACGCCATCCTCCTGCATGGTCACACCGTACAGGACATTGGCGGCCTCCATGGTGCCGCGGCGGTGAGTGATGACGATGAACTGGGTCTTGTCGCTCACCCGGCGCAGATACTGTGCAAAGCGGCTGACATTGGCATCATCCAAGGCGGCTTCGATCTCGTCCAGGATACAGAACGGTGCCGGGTTGACGGCCAGGATCGCAAAATAGATGCTGATGGCCACCAGCGCCTGCTCGCCGCCGGAAAGGGCTTCCAGATTCTTGATAACTTTGCCCGGCGGTGCCACCTGAATGCCAATGCCGCAGGAAAGCACATCGCTTTCATCCTCCAGCACAAGGCTGGCTTCGCCGCCGCCAAACAGCTCGGCAAAGATGCGGCCAAAATTTTCGTTGATAGCCCGGAAGCTGTCGGTGAAGATTTCCTTCATCTGGCCGGACAGGCTGGCGATCATCCGCGTCAGCTCGTTCCTGCTGCCCTCCACATCGGCCACCTGAGCGCTCAGGGCATCGTACCGCTCCCTGACCTCCTGATATTCCTCAATGGCACTGACGTTCACATTGCCCAGCGCCCGGATCTGGTTGCGCAGGTCGGCCACCTGCGCCCGCAGGGCGGGCAGGCTGTCAAACTCCACGCAAAGCTCCTCGGCCTGGCTCACCGTCAGCTGGTATTCATCCCAGAGCTTGGCGGCGGTGGCATCGTATTCGCTCTCAGCGGCTGCTTTCCGCTCGGCCAGACGGGCCATCTCCCGGCCCATCTCCTCGCGGCTGTCGGCAGCAGTGCGGGCCCGGGCCAGTGCCTCGGTCTCGGCCTGCTGGCAGGAAAGCCGCTGTTCGGTGGCCTTCCGGATCTCGGCTTCTTTCGCTTCGATCTCCTCGCGGCTGTCGGTCTTGGCCTTGCGGATGGCCTCGATCTCGGCCCGGCAGGCATCACTGCGGGCGGCAAGGGCGGCAAGGCTCTCTTCCAGAGAGGCCCGGCGGCTCTCGGCATCCCGGGTGCGCTGTTCCAGCGCTTCGATCTGTGCCTGCGCCAGCTCGGCATCCTTCTGGCGGCTCACCTGTTCCAGCCGCTTGGCGCTCACCTGCTCGGCCAGCGCCCGCTGCCGGGTCAGAAACGCATCGTCTCCCTCGGCAATGCGGTTCAGCTCACCCGATTTTGCTTCGATCTCCCCGGCCAGCGCAGTTTCCTGTGCTTCGGCCTGCGCGGCCTTTTCCCGGCTGTCAGCCAGCTGGGTGTTCAGGGTGTCGATCTCCTTCTGCCGCGCGGCAAGGGCCGTCTCGGCCTGCTCCATGGCGGCTTCCAGCCGCTTGCGCTCTGCTTCGGCCCGCACACGGTCGTTGGCGGCAGTGATCTGCTCACTGCTGGCGGCGGTCAGCTCTGCGTTCAGAGCATCTGCCTGCTGTTTGCACTGGTCGGTCTTTTCTTGAGCGGCAAGGCACTCCTTCTGCAATTTCGCAGCCTTGACCCGCAGCTCCTCCAGCTCCTGCTTGCGGGTGAACAAGCCCGCGCTGCGCTGGACACTGCCGCCGGTAAAGCTGCCGCCCGCATTGACCACCTGACCATCCAGCGTGACGACCTTGCTGCGGAAACCGTTGTCCCGGGCCACACGGGAGGCCTCGTTGATATCATCCACCACGATGATGCGGCCCAGCAGATTGGACACGATGTCACTGTACCGTGCATCGGCCTGGACCAGACTGCTTGCCAGCCTTGCCGAGCCGGACAGTTTTCCCCGGAACACACCGGGCTGGACAGTGTCCAGCGGCAGGAAGGTGGCGCGGCCCGCATTCTCGCTCCGCAGCAGGGCAATGCCTGCCTTGGCAGCGGCTTCGTTCTCCACCACGATGTTCTGCAGGGCACCGCCAAGCGCGGTCTCAATGGCGACCTCCCGGCCCGGCTCCACCCGCAGGATGGAGGACACCGGCCCGATGATGCCCCGCAGCCGCCGGGCGGATGCCGCCCGCATCACGGTCTTGACGGAGTTCTGGTAGCCTTCCATGTTCTTTTCCAGCTCCCGCAGCACGGAAAGCCGCTGGCGGGCGGCATCCAGCTCCCGGTTCAGCTGCTGTTCGGCACGGTCGGCTTCCTCCAGTGCGGCGCGGCGGCTCTTCAGCTTGAGTTCCAGACCGGCCCGGATATTTTTGAGCTGCTGCTCATTCTCGGCCAGCGTGGTGAGGTACCGCACGGTATCCTCCAGATCCTGCTTTGCGTCGTCCCGCTGGACAGCCAGTACCTCGGCAGCTTCTTCCAACGCAGGCAGACGGCTCAGGGCCGTCTCGGCAGCAGCCTTGGCGGCGGCCTGAGCCACCTGCGCTTCGGTGTGCCGGGCCGTCAGGGCCGCCACCTCGCCCCGCAGGGTATCCCGGCGGGCACCGCTCTGGTCGTTTTCCCGGGTCAGGCGCACCAGTTCATCGTTCAGGGCATCCAGCTCTGCGGCCAGTTTCCGGCCCGCCAGCTCCATGCTCTTTGCCACAGCGCGGTGGCGTTCCAGCGCGGCGGCGGCCTCGGTGCTGTCCTGCTGCCCGGCGGCGATCTCTGCCCGCAGGTCTGCGGCGCTTTCCTCGTTGCGGGCAATATCGTTTTCCAGCACGGCGATCCGGCTCTCGCTGCCGCTGATCTGCTCGGTGATGCTGCGGATATCCCCATTCAGGCGCTCGACCGCAATGGTCAGCTGTTGTGCCTGCATCCGGATCTCCTCAGCCTCGCTCTCGGCGGCTTTGGTCTGGCGGTCGAACCGCTCATAATCGGCCTGGGCTGTCTCGTAATCCCGCACCTGACGGCGCACGGCTTCCTTGGCCCGGTGCACGCCGTCCGTCCACAGGGTCACCTCCAGCGTTTTGCGCCGAGCGCTCAATTCCAGAAACTTCCGGGCCTTTTCGCTCTCTTTTTCCAGCGGGCCCACCCGGGTCTCCAGCTCGCTCAGGATATCCCGCAGGCGTTCCAGATTTTCGGCGGCGGCGGCAAGGCGGCGCTCGGCCTCGTTTTTGCGGTAGCGGTATTTGGCAATGCCGCAGGCTTCCTCAAAGATCTCCCTGCGCTCGCTGCTCTTGGCCGCCACGATCTCAGCAATGCGGCCCTGCCCGATGACCGAGTAGCCATCGCGGCCGATGCCGGTATCCAGCAGCAGTTCATACACATCCTTCAGGCGGCAGATCTGCCCGTTGATGCTGTACTCGCTCTCGCCGGAGCGGTAATACCTGCGGCCGATGGTCACCTCGTCCGCTTCCACATCCAGCGCGTGGCTGCTGTTGTCCAGCGTCAGGCGCACCTGAGCAAAGCCCATGGCCCCCCGCCGCCGGGTGCCGCCAAAGATGACATCCTCCATCTTTCCGGCGGCGCGCAGCTGGCGGGCGCTGGTCTCACCCAGCACCCAGCGCACGGCATCGGACAGGTTCGACTTGCCCGAACCGTTGGGGCCCACCACACCGGTCACGCCCTCGTCAAAGGTGATCTTGACCTTATCGGGAAAGCTCTTGAAGCCCTGGATCTCCAGTTCCTTGAATACCATTTACTTTTCCTTTATCACGCCCAGGAGCTTGAGGGCTTCGCGGGCGGCGTGCTGTTCGGCCATCTTCTTGCTGCGGCCCTCACCCCGGGCGACCTTATCGGAGTTGAAGCGGACAGCCACCACGAAATGCTTGTCGTGGTCGGGGCCGGATTCCTGCTCCACCACATAGCTCAGCCGCTCCTCGGGGTTCTGCTGGACGATCTCCTGCAGGCGGGTCTTGTAATCGGCCTCAGCGTGCTTGCCCTCGGTGATGAAGGGCAGGATAAAGCTCTTTGCCACCTCCATGCCGCCGTCCAGATACAGGGCGGCGATGACGGCCTCAAAGGCATCGGACACCACGCTGGGGCGGGTGCGGCCGC
>ENA-ORUN01003780-ORUN01003780.1-human-gut-metagenome-genome-assembly--contig:-NODE-3780-length-10367-cov-10.016001_pt1 | contig 10367 bp, 10 predicted proteins | sample MGYA00242080_ERZ509209 | MGnify/ENA primary metagenome ERZ509209 (study PRJEB26280, sample SAMEA2338786) | human gut metagenome | biome: human gut; feature: human-associated habitat; material: faeces... | reverse complement strand
CCCGCCGCTCCTCGGCGGTATAACTCCGGGCATCCATCAGCGGAACAGCTTTTCAGCCGTCAGGCTGGCCGGGATGCGGGCGGCGATCACGTCCCGGATCAGCCCCTGCTCGTAGGAATCAAAGGCCTTGTTGGTGATGCCCATGTCCAGCGCAGGCCCCGCAGCCACGCCCCGGCGCATCAGGCGCAGAGCGTCCAGCATTCCGCGCAGATCCAGCGCTTTGGTGGAAATTTCGGCGCTGTCGCATTTCTTTTGCAGGTCGAGGAAGAGCAGAGCAAACTGGTGCACATATTTGTCCGTCAGGTCGGCAAACTGGGCCCGCAGCAGCTTTTCAAGGTTTTCCTCCGTGATGGTGGGCATCTGGATGACTGCAAAGCGGGAAGTCAGGGCCTCGTTCAGCTCCCGGGTGCCCGCGTAGCCATAGTTCATGGTGGCGATGAAGCGGGTCTCTTCGGCCAGCGGGATGCGCTCGTAGCCGGGCACATCAATGGCGCGGCGGAAGTCCAGCACGGCATGGAGGACGGCCAGGGCCTCGTTTTTGGCCATGTTGATCTCGTCCAGCACGCCGAAGCCGCCGCACTGGGCACAGCGGTAGACCGGCCCGGGCCGGAAGGTGACCGCCCCATCCACAAAGGTGTCCATGCCGATGAGGGAGGCTGCATCCATGTTCACATGGAACGAGATGTCCCATGCGGGGCGGCCAAAAGCGGCGGCCAGATTCTCGGCCAGCACATTTTTGCCGGTGGCCTTGCCGCCGGCCAGCAGCAGGTTTTCGCCGCAGAGCAGGGCCGCCAGTGCCTGCTCCCAGACCTCCCGGCCATAATAGGTAAAGCCGGAAACGGGGATGCGGGGGCGCAGGGCCTCGGGCAGAGCGTGGGCGGCGCGGTATTCTTCCACAGCACGCAGCAGGTCGGGGCTGATGCCCTCCTGCCGTAATGTTTCCATCAGATCAGACATCCAAGACATCTCCTTGCGGTTGGCTTTGCCAAACCGATTTTTCAGCCTTATCATAGCACAACCGCTCCGGTTTGTGTAGGGGGCGCGGGGGCATTTTTTGCCGGATTTTTGCCCGGGAAATGCCGCAGGGTGGAACGGATCTGTGTGCTGCCGTGCGGACGAAGGAGCTTTTCGTGCCCGGGGATCGTGCGGCAGCGGATATTTTGTGGAAAGCTGTCGAAATGGCAGGTGTTCCGCGTTGTGGGTATCCACTTTTGGCTCAGAATGGTAAAAATTCCGGAAATTCGATTGACAAATCCGAATATTTATCGTATAACCTATATATGGGAACAATTCCGGAGGGAATGCGGAACTCGTGCCCCTGCCCGTTCCTGTCGGAGGAACCACGGTCTGGTTCTGGTGCCGGTGCACTTGGTTTGGTGCAGACGGTAAGTATAGATTGATTTGAAAGAGAGGAATCCCCGTTATGATGAACAATGAGATCAAAATGCCCGCTAGCTTTGCTGCGATCGATGAGAACGAAATGGTGTACCTGCAGGGTGGCGCAACCACCGAGGCTACCGCTTGGGACGTGTTCCTGAACGTTGGCAAGCTGTTCAACTACATCGCCCGTGTGTTCTCCGCAGGCAGCTCCATCGTCAACAACATCAATGTTATCGTGACCACCTTCCAGACCCTGAGCACCTTCAGCCTGACCGCTAAGAACTAAGGTTTGGGCCAAAACCGAATCAGCATTCACAGGGCATCCGCTCCGGCAGGCGCGGGTGCTCTTTTTTGCTGTACAGGGCGGGAAGGCATTCGCCCCCAAATGCAGGAAAGCAGCCTTTTTTCTGCAAAGCGGGCGGATTGTCCATTGACAAGGCTCAAGAGGGTGTCGTATACTAACGATGCCTTGCAAGAAACCCCGCATCCGCGGAATAAAAGAGGAGAGAGAATATGAAAAATAACAACAGCAGCATCAAGCCCGTTGTCGCTGTCGGTATCGGCGCGGCATTGTTCTTTGTTCTGGGACGTTTTGTGGCCATTCCCAGCCCGGTACCCAACACCAACATCAGCCTGCAGTACGCCGTTCTGGCCCTGCTGGCTGCCATGTACGGCCCCGTGGTTGGCGGCCTGATCGGCTTCATCGGCCACACCCTCATCGACCTGTCCTGGGGCGGCAGCCCTTGGTGGAGCTGGGTCATCGCCTCCGCCTTTGTGGGCGTTGTGGTGGGCCTGTTCTCCAAGAAGCTGAACCTGCAGGAAGGCGAGTTCAGCAAGAAGCAGGTGGCTTTCTTTGCGCTGGCCAATATCGTGGCCCATCTGCTGGCCTGGATCCTGGTGGCCCCCGTGCTGGATATTGCCATCTACGCCGAGCCCGTCAAGAAGGTGTTTGCACAGGGTGCATTTGCCGCAGTGTCCAACAGTATCACCGCTGTGGTGGTGGGCGGCCTGCTGGTGCTGGCTTACACCAGAACCATCGCCAAGAAGGGCTCTCTGGATCAGGAGTGATCCCCGCATGAAACCCGGCCTTTCCATCTGCGCCGTCCGGCCCGTTGGAAAGGCTTTTTTGATGAACAGCTGAGGTACCATACCCATGGCAGAACGTAAACCCATCATCTCATTCCGCAACTTTTCCTTCCAGTACCGCGCCCAGAAGCGCCCCACCCTGACCGATATCAATCTGGAGATCTACCCGGGGGAACGGGTGCTCATTGCGGGCCCCTCCGGCAGCGGCAAGAGCACGCTGGCGGGGTGCATCAACGGGCTGAACCCGTTTTCCAACCCCGGCGCGTGCACCGGCACCCTGACCGTAGACGGTGTGGATGCGCCTCACAGCAGCCTCTTTGAGCTTTCGGCCCATGTGGGCACGGTGCTGCAGGACCCGGACGGCCAGTTCATCGGGCTGACCGTGGGCGAGGACATTGCCTTTGCACTGGAAAACAGCTGTACCCCGCAGGATGAGATGCACGCCATCACCCGCCATGCCGCCGAGCTGGTGGGCATCGAGAACCATCTTGGCTATGCACCGCACGAGCTTTCGGGCGGGCAGAAGCAGCGGGTGAGCCTGGCGGGCGTGATGGTGGATCAGGTCAAGATCCTGCTCTTCGATGAGCCGCTGGCCAACCTCGACCCCGCCACCGGCAAGCAGGCCATTGAGCTGATCGACGAGATCCAGAAAAAGACGGATACCACAGTGCTCATCATCGAGCATCGGCTGGAGGATGTGCTCTGGCGGAACGTGGACCGCATCGTGCTGGTGAACGGCGGCACCATTCTGGCAGACCTGCGCCCGGACGAGCTGCTCTCGGGCAGCCTGCTGGCGGAAAACGGCATCCGGGAGCCGCTGTATGTCACGGCTCTGCGCTATGCCGGGGTGGATATCACTCCGGACAAGCACCCCGCCCATGTGGACAGCCTTGTGCTGGACGATACCGACACCCAAAAGCTCCGGGACTGGTTCACGGCCCGGCCCCGGCCCGCCGCGCAGCCGGAACGGGAGCCGCTGCTGGAGGTAAAGGGCCTGAGCTTTGGTTATCAGAAGGGCCAGCAGACCCTGCGGGATGTCAGCTTCTCAATCGGCAAGGGGGAGATGGTGAGCATCGTGGGCCGGAACGGCGCGGGCAAATCTACCCTTTCCAAGCTCATCTGCGGCTTCGAGACCCCGGATGCGGGCGAGATCTTCCTGAACGGCAAGCCGCTGGCTGAGGAGAACATCCGCCGCCGCGCCCAGCACATTGGCTATGTGATGCAGAACCCCAACCAGATGATCTCCAAGACCATGATCTACGATGAGGTGGCTCTGGGCCTGCAGCGCTCCGGCCTGACCGAGGAGCAGATCCGGGAAAAGGTGGAGGCGACCCTCAGGGTCTGCGGTCTGTATCCCTTCCGGAACTGGCCCATCTCGGCACTGAGCTTCGGCCAGAAAAAGCGGGTGACCATTGCCAGCGTGCTGGTGCTCGACCCGGAGCTTATCCTTCTGGATGAGCCCACCGCCGGGCAGGATTTCCGGCACTATACCGACATCATGGAGTTCCTGCGGGGCCTGAATGCCCGGGGTGTGACGGTGGTGATGATCACCCATGACATGCACCTGATGCTGGAATACACCCGCCGCGCGCTGGTGTTCTGCGACGGACGGCTCATTGCCGACCGCACCGCGGCCGCCGTTCTGTGTGACCCCGCGCTGGTGGAACAGGCGGCCCTGAAGGAGACCAGCCTGTACACGCTGGCCAACCGCTGCGGCATTGCGCCCGCGCAGGAATTTGTAGAGAGATTTATTGAGCAGGACCGGGAGGTGAGAGAGGGTGGCCGCTAAGACTGTTTTGAATTATCTCCCCCGGGAGAGTGTCATCCACAAGATGACCGGAACCACCAAGCTGGCGTTCTTCCTGCTGTTCACCTTTGCCAGCATGATCACCTACAACACCTGGGTGCTGCTGGGCCTGTTGGTGGTCAGCCTGCTGGCCTTCAGGCTGAGCCGGATCAAATTCCGGGAAGTCCGGTTTATGATGACCTTCATGCTGGTGTTCCTGCTGCTGAACAACCTGTTCATCTTCCTGTTCGATCCCAATCAGGGTACCACCCTGTACGGCACCCGCACGGTGCTCTGCCACCTGTTCTGGCGGTATGACCTGACAGCGGAACAGCTGTTCTACATGATCAACATCAGCCTGAAATATTTTGTGGCCCTGCCGGTGGCCATCCTCTTCATCTCTGCCACCGACCCCAGCGAGTTTGCTGCCAGCCTGAACAGCATCGGCATCTCGTATAAGGTCGGCTATTCGGTGGCCATTGCCCTGCGCTACATCCCCGATATCCAGCGCGACTACCACAGCATCAGCCAGGCCCAGCAGGCCCGCGGCGTGGAGCTGGGCAAAAAGGAGCCTTTCTTCAAGCGGATGAAGAACTCTGTCAACATCCTGCTGCCGCTCATCCTGACCAGCCTGAACCGCATCGACACCATTTCCAATGCGATGGAGCTGCGCGGCTTCGGCAAGAACAGCAAGCGCACCTGGTATACCCAGCGCCCCTTTGCCCGGCGGGACTTCATTGCCCTGGGCGTGGGCGCGGCCCTGCTGCTCATCAGCCTGACCGTGACCATCCGCTTTGGAAGGTTCTATAATCCGTTCCTCTGAACCAAAAAACATCCCCGCACTTCCTGTTTCGGCAGGCCGTGCGGGGATGTTCTGCTTTTACAGACCGTTGGTTCAATGATGCCGCAAGAAAGAGGGGGCTGTGTTACGCCGCGTCCACGAACTCCTCCGGGTCTTCCACGGCATCGGTGATGGTCTCCTCCGCGTCATCGGAGGAGTCGGCAGGCTGCTCCGGGTGGAGCAGAGCGTTGAGCAGGTCACGGAAGTCGATCAGGCTGTCGTCCACCTGCTGATTCCGGGCCAACAGGTCCTGCACCATGTCGGGCTTGTCGGTGATGAGGTCATCCACGCCCAGCTCCAGCATGTGGGTGGCGACCTTTTCGCGGTCGATGGTCCAGGCAGAGACAGTCTTGCCCCGCAGATGGACGGCGTTGACCATGCCGGAGGTGATAAAGGTGGTCTCCACGCTGAAAAAGTCGGCATCGGGCAGGTCGTAGTAGTTGCCTACGCCCAGAGCCAGAATGTAGCCGGTGGGGTACTCAGGGACCAGCGCCTTGACCTTGTGCAGGGTCTCGTAGCTCTGGGAGGTGATGACGCAGTTGGAGCTGTCGAAGCCGTATTCCCGCAGCAGGCGTACGGTCTCAGCCTCCAGAGCAGGGGTGGCGGCGCTGGGCTTGATCTCCACGTTCAGGCCGATGCGGCCCCGGCAGAGCTGCAGCACCTGTTCCAGGGTGGGGATCCGGGTGTCGGCAAAGCGGCTGCTGAACCAGCGGCCCGCGTCCAGCTGTGCCACCTCGGCATAGGTCAGATCGTAGACCTTTGCGTTTTTGCCGGTACAGCGTTTCAGGTTGGAATCGTGGGTCACCACGACCACGCCGTCGCTGGTCATCTGCACATCCAGCTCGATGCGGTCACCGCCCTTGAGGATGGCCGACCGGAAGGCGGGAAGGGTGTTTTCCGGGGCCACGGTGCAGTCGCCCCGGTGGAAGGTGACCAGCGGGGTCACGCCGCCCACGGCGGTGAGCAGGGCATCGTCCTGGGGCAGGGCATAGAGGTAGACTGCCATCAGCCCGGTGGCCAGCGTGACACCGGCCACCGCAGCGGTGAGCAGGGGCCAGCCGCCAAAGCGGTGCGGTTTGCCCTCCGGCAGCGCTTCCGGCGGGCAGTCACGGCAGCAATCGTAGAGGAATGCGATGATGGTGCACTGGGCCGTGGTGACCTTGCAGTCCAGCAAAAAGCCGAAGAAGGGGATCTCCAACAGATACAGCGTACGGGCGAGCAGCAGCATGGCGCGGGTGCTCCGCAGCCCGATCAGCGCTGCCACGCTGTAAACCAGCAGGGAAGCTCCGAAAAAGACCAGAACAGACCGGACCAGCGCACTGAGGTTCCACCGCAGCAGCACACCGGCCAGCCGGGGCAGCTGTGTTTTGACATGGGCTGCGCTCTCCTGAACGGCTTCCCACAGGTTTTTGCGTTCCAGCGTAAAGAGGGGGAGCACCAGGACCCAGAACAGGGTGAACAGGAACGCCGCACCCAGAATGAGAAGAAAAAGCACCAGATAGAGCGGCTTTGCCCGGACAAGCCCAAGGATGTACTCCGGCACAGCCAGCTGAGAGATATAGTTGTAAGCCACGAATACATCTGTAAAGGGGATGAGCAGGGCGCAGTAAAGCAGGATGGGCCAGTTTTTGGGGAGCAGGACATGGCGGATATCCCCCAGCGACCGGACGAACAGGGAAACAGGACGCAGTGTTTCACCTCGGCGGGCCAGCGCAAAACCGTGCAGGAGGATGGAAAAGCCGTAAAGGTTCCAGCACGCCGCCAGAAGGACGATGAGCACGATCCCGCCTAAAATGGTCGGTGAAGTAAAGATCTGATGTGCGTTGTTGTTGGTCAGGTAGTTCACCGGCGAGCAGCGCAGTGTCAGCGACCAGATGCCGTTCATGGCGGGCAGAAACAAAAGATAAGTCAGGGCTTTGTACACCAGCACGGCTGTCAGAACGGCAGCGGAGGCCCGGTGCAGCAGGGTCAGGGCATGGTTCCGGGTGTCCTTGTAGGCCCGGTGTGCCCGCGTGAGGGAGCGGAAGAGATGCTTCAATTTGGATTCCACCTCGGTACTGGGATATGGTTCTGTCATTTTACAGTAGTATATCACAAAGCCGGGAAAAATGGAAACGACACGGATCGACAGTTTGTTCCAGAGGGCACAGGCGCTTTTCAGCGGAGCAAAAGCGTGTTACAATAGGGGCAGAGTAAAACAGACAGGGGAGGAACACCCAATGCAGATCATGGATCAATTCGGTGCAGCACCGGGGGCAGAGAGCGTCCGGATGCCCGATGGCACCGAGCGGACACTGGCGGCAGAGCACGCCGCGGCCATTCTGGTCAACGAACAGCCAGCCTTCCGGGTGGTCTGCACGCCGGAGCTGCTGCCGCAGCTGGCGCTGGGCCGCCTGCTGACCGAGGGCTGGATCACCTCCGCTGACGAGGTGGAGCGGGTGGCCGTCTGCGCGCAGGGCCTCAAGATAAGCGTTCAGCTGCGCCACCCGCTGGCGGCAGCGGAACAGGCCGGGCAGGAGGTGCCCAGCTGCTGCACCGATAACCTGACGCTGGCCAGCCCGGTGCGGCCGCCGCTGGCTCCGGTGCCCCAGCGGGAGATCCCCGCCGCATGGGTGGATGCGCTGGCCGATGCTATGGGGCAGGGCCTGCCGCTCTACCGTGCCACCCATGCCGTGCACAGCTGCCTGCTGCTGCGTGCGGGCAAGATCTTGTACCGGTGCGAGGATCTGGGCCGCCACAACGCGCTGGACAAGGCCGTGGGCTGCGCCCTGACAGAGGGTGTGCCGCTGGCGGAGTGTGTGCTCTTTACCAGCGGCCGGGTGCCGGTGGATATGGTGCGCAAGGCCATCCGGGCCGGTGTGCCCGCGCTGGTGAGCAAGAGTATGCCCACGGTACAGTCGCTGGAGCTGGCAGAGGAATATGGATTGAAACTGTTTATCCGGCAAAAGAAATGATTTCACCAAGAGGCAAGAGCTTTTGAGAGAAATTGTAGGGCTTTATTTGTGCGTATACGTTGACTAACCGGTGGAAAAGATGTTATTCTTATAACGAAGAAACCGTTCCGCACTGTTGCAGCAGGTGGAACGGCTGTTTTCGTGCCCGGGAGTTCCGGGCACAGCTGAATCAAACAGGCAGGTGATACAATTGAAGCAGGCAAATCATGCGCCGCAGTCCTTGTGGCGCAGGCGGCTGCCCGGCTATGCGGCCATGGGTGCGGCAACGCTTGCCATGGCGCTTGGCCTTGGCGGGCTGATGCACAGCCGCACCACGGTGGCCGGAACGGCCCTGCCGCTGGCAGATGCCGACGCTGCCACCTATGGTGTGAGCGCGGTGTACCAGCTGGATGACACCACGTATTATGTGGTGGGCAGCAAGCAGGGCTTCCAGAGCGAGGTGCAGGCCGGTGTGACGCTGAACCGCGACGGCAATGTGCTGGATGTGAAGATCCTGGCACAGGCCGAGACCGACAGCCTGGGTGCTCAGTGTGAGAACCCGGAGTTCACGGCCCAGTACCAGGGCGCAGCTCCCTTCACGCTGGCAGGCAAGCGCTACACTGTGACCGACCCGGCCACCGGCACGGCTTTTGCTGCCGCAGGCAGCGCCGAGACCAACGCTGCCCCCGCGGAGGCCTTCGACCCCGCCGCATGGCGTGCGGGCGATACCTCCCCGGAGGCCGAGGCTACCCGGAAGATGTATGAAGCCGGGCTGACCCTCTCGGCTCTGAACGGCCAGCCGATGGACGACGCGCTCATCCCCCCGATGGACAACAGTGCTGAGGCTGTGGCACGGCGCAAGCTGTACGCGGCGTGTCTGAGCAAGAGCGCGCAGGACGGCGAGGAACAGGCAGTGCCTTATGCAGACTGGTCCGCTGAAAAGCAGGCCGAGTACAAGCTGCAGGCCGCTGATCTGACCACCCAGGGCAGTGCGGCCGACACGGTCAGCGCTGACATGACCCAGGTGGATGCGCTTTCCGGTGCAACCATTACGTCCACGGCGGTCACGGACATCGTCAACAATTCTTATTTCTATGTAACCGAGGTGCTCTGCGCAGAGTGACCTCACGGAGGAATGGAAACCTATGGCAAAAACTGATTTTCTGACGGCTGACATGACCCGCCGTCAATTTATGAAGATCTCGGGCAAGAGCCTTGCAGGACTCACCCTTTCCGCATCTATGCTGTCCCTCTTCGGCTGCTCTCAGAAGCAGGTGGATGCCGGTGCTGTGGCGACCTGGGCACTGCCCCAGGGTCTGCTGGTGGTCAATGCTGACCTGTGCACCGGCTGTCAGCGGTGCGAGATCAACTGCACCCTGACCAACGACGGCGTGTGCTTCCTACATCAGCCGTGTCAAGATCCAGCGCCGCCTGAATCTGGACGGCGACGGCAACGGTCTGCTGTCCGGCACCGACAACTGCTTTGTTTACTTCCCGGATACCTGCCGCCAGTGTGAGGATCCCGCCTGCGGCAACGCATGCCCCCAGAAGGCCATTGTCACCAATGAGCAGGGCATCCGCGTGGTCGATACCGACAAGTGCATCGGCTGCGGTGCCTGCCATGAGGCCTGCCCGTGGCATATGCCCACCGTCAACCCCGAGACCGGCAAGTCCTCCAAGTGCATCGCCTGCGGTGCCTGCGTGGCAGGCTGCCCGTCCGGCGCTCTGTCCATCGTGGACTGGGATGCCGTTACCAGCGCAGCACAGGCTGCATACTTGGATCTGTAAGGAGGAACTACAATGGCTGAAAGTTATGGCTGGGCAGGCAAGATCCTGCGCGTCAACCTGACCACCGGCGAGATCACCACGCAGGATGACGAAAAGTACCATAAGTATATCGGCGGTATGGGCATGGCCTACCGCATTATGTATGAAGAAGCGCCCATGGAGCTGGATCCCTATGACGAGAAGGCTCTGGTCATCTTTGGTGTCGGCCCCCTGACCGGCGCAGGCGTGCCCTGCTCCGGCCGTATGAACGTGACCTTCCGCTCCACCTGGTCCAAGGGTCACTCCATCATTGACGCACACATGGGCGGCCACATCGGCTCCATGCTGAAGTATGCCGGTTACGACGGCATCGTGGTCAGCGGCATCTCTGAGAAGCCCGTCTACCTGCGCATCGAGGACGGCGAGGTCTCTCTGGAGGACGCAACCGAGATCTGGGGCAAGGGCACCTTTGCTTCCAATAAGTGGATGGTAGAGCAGAACGGCCGCGAGTTCGAGACCGCTTCCATCGGCCCCGCCGGTGAGAATCTGGTGGACTACTCCACCCTGAACACCA
>ENA-ORUN01003769-ORUN01003769.1-human-gut-metagenome-genome-assembly--contig:-NODE-3769-length-10391-cov-3.538313_pt1 | contig 10391 bp, 11 predicted proteins | sample MGYA00242080_ERZ509209 | MGnify/ENA primary metagenome ERZ509209 (study PRJEB26280, sample SAMEA2338786) | human gut metagenome | biome: human gut; feature: human-associated habitat; material: faeces... | reverse complement strand
CGAGGCGAACAAGGACCTTAAGAAGTACACGACCTACCTCCTCGGTACCGGCGTTCTCCGCCACTGCTGGGCAAGACAGGACGTGCCGGTCGAGACTTTCCGCGAGCCGACGAAGAACAACGGTCAGGACACTCTCATCACCAGAATCCGCGAGTGCATCCACCCGAACGGCTTCTCGTTCAAGCTGCCTTCCACCGGCTGGACCAACTCCCCCACCGACGCGCAGCTCGAGGCGTCCGCAAACTGGGTTCTTAAGTTCGCTCCGAAGGAAATCCCGATCGCGCGCCTCCTCACGAACGGCTAAACCATGACCGCAGACGAGAAGCTGATCCGGCTGAAACGGATGATGCGGCTTCCCGACACGGACGACGACACGCTCTCGGCGTTCCTCGACTTCACACGAGACGAAATCCTCTCGTGGAGGTACGGGGCTACCGGGAGCATACCGGACGACGTGACCGACGTGCCGCAGGAATACGAAAGCGTCCAGTTGAACGCCGTCATGATCGGCTTCTCGCAGATCGGCGGCGAAGGCGAAACCGCTCACAATGAAAACGGAATATCGAGACAGTTCGGGTATTCGTCCTGCCTCGAATACATCCACAAGAACGTAATGCCGTATGTAGGGGTGATCTCATGAGGACACTCGCGAAGAACCGGATTCCGTACTGGTACGCCCTCTTTGCGGGCACTCAGGACGTCACCGACGAAAACGGCAACTACACCGGCGAGCAGGAAGTCATCTACACCGAACCCGTAAAGGCGTGGGGCAACATCTCCGCCGCCAAAGGCGATTCTTACGCCGCCGGATTCGGAACGATGATCGACTACGACAAGGTGCTATGCACCGAAACGACCGACCTCGATGAGAACGCGGTTGTCTGGCTCGACGCAGAGCCGACCGCCCCGTACAACTACCGCGTCAGGCGCGTGTCGAAGTCGATAAACGGAACGCTCGTCGCACTGAAACAAGTCGACGTAGGAACGTAGCGAAGGAGATTGCCATGCAGAAACGCATAATCGTCCGGCTGTCGCCCGGCAGCGTCAAGTCCGCTCTCGATGAGGTCGCATCCCTCATGTCAGCCAACCGGGACCGGCTCGACGACGCCGCGCGCGATATCGCCGAACGGATATGCGAAAAAGCGCAGGCGAACTTCGACGCCGCGTGGTACGACAGCCTCGCGAGAGGTGTCAGAGGCGAAGCCGACGTGAAATGCCGGGTAGAAAAGACCGGCACCGGCTACAAAGTCGTCGCCGAAGGACCCGAGGTGACGTTCATCGAGTTCGGGGCAGGAATCTATTACAATCCCCCCGCCGGAGCGTCCCCTCACCCGAAAGGCGCCGAACTCGGATTCGTTATCGGCGGATATGGCAATGGGCAGGGAAATCAGAAGGCGTGGGGCTACTACGCCGAAGACGGCAACCTCGTCATCACGCACGGAACTGCGGCGCAAATGCCGCTGTACAGAGCTTTTGAAGAAGTATTACAGGAGATGAAGAGATGATCGATTTTGAAAACACATTCGTCGACGCTGTGCGAACGGCTGTCACGAAGAAGTTCCAGAAAGCAACGGTTGTCTCCGAATTTGTCCCGAAGCCGTCCTCCTTCCCTCATGTGTACATCCGCGAAACCGATAACGCCTCCGAGGCGCTCTCCTTCCGTGTGACCGGCGGAGAGACCAACGCGCGGCTTTCCTACACCGTCGACGTGTTTTCAAACAAGAAAAGCGGGAAAAAGAGCGAATGCAAGGCAGTTATGGCGGCGGTCGACTCGACCATGCAAAGCTACAACTTCCAGCGTACCTTCTGCAATCCCTTCCCGAACGAGAACGACGCGTCCATCTACAGGATGGTCGCGAGATATTCAAAACTTCAATCAATCAAAATGGAGGTATGATAAATGACCACCAACGGTATCAAATTCTACTACGCCCCCGAGGCCACCGCGGGCACTCAGCCCACCACCGGCTGGGTAGAAATCCCGAACGTCGTCAGCTGGGGCGAAATCGGCTCGACTCCTGATACCATAGAAATCACGCCGGTCTCCGAGACCTCATTCAAGCGCTATGAGCAGGGACTGTCCGACACCGGCAGCGTAGACGTCACCGGCAACTGGGCTTCTGATTTCATCGACGCGTGGGAGACCATGCGAGAAGCCATGGCGACCGCGGCGGCGGCAGGCAAGACACTCTGGTTCACCCAGGTCATCCCGAACTACGAAAAGAGCTTCTACTACTCCGGCTCGCCCTCGATGCTCAGATTCCCCGAGGTCACCTCGAACTCGGCGTTCCAGGTATCCGGCACCATCACCGTAAACAAAGTCACCGGTCTCGCGGCAAAGCCCACTATCGGCGGCTGACAAGCACAAGGAGATAAACCATGATAATCAACGGCAAGGAAATAACGGCTAAACCCATCGACTTCAACGCCACAATCGAACTCAACGATCTCGGCGGCGATATCTACTCCTTCGGCACAAAGCCCCTCGCGGCGCTTCGAGCCTATCTCGCGTTCTGCGCTGGCATTGACGCCGAAGCGGCCGGACGTGAAATCGAATCCCACATCGTAGGGGGCGGCGACCTCTCCGACCTCTCGGCGGCATTCATGAAGGCGTGTGACGACAGCGCTTTTTTCAAAGCGATGATCGCGAAGGCGAAGGCGGCAGACAAGAAACAGGCAAAGAACGCCTGAATCTGAGCGCCGCCGAAACGATATACGAAAACTGGCTTCCTGCGGCTTACAGGATCGGGCTTGACCTAACCACATTCTGGCGGCTCAATCCGCGCCGCATGAAGCCTTTTCTCGATATATACGAGCAAAACCAGCGTGAAGAACGCGATCGGATAAACTTTCACGCGTACATGACCGGCATATATGTCCGGGACGCCATCGGCGCGTGCTTCTCGAAGAACGGGAAGTACCCGGATAAGCCATATGACCTGCGGAGTCAGGAGGAAAAAGCGTCCGCCATTTCCCCCGAGGAATACGCACGGAGAATGATCCTCATGCAGGAATATCAGGATAAAGAAAGAAAATTACAGGAAAAGTTCGGAGGAGGTGAGATGAATGGCAGATAACGAAGTGCAAATAGACAGCTTGTCTGTAGCGATAGAACATAGTGCGAGCACGGCGTCGAAAGACCTGTCGAACCTCGCGTCGAGCCTGAAAAAGCTGCAAACGAGCGTCTCTGCGCTCAATATGTGGGACGCGGTTCGGCAGTTTGACGCTCTCGGAGCCGCCGCTGGCAGTCTGACGTACTTCTCGACGGCGTTAGACAGCCTGAAAAACGCAAAAATCTCTTCCTCCATCGGACGGCAGCTCAAAGAAATCGGCGACGCGGCGAACAATCTCGGGACGCTCGACACGGCAGCGCTCGACAAAGTAAAATCCCTCGGCGAAGCCCTCAAACCGCTCGGGGAACTCGGGCGCGCACAGCTCACGTCCTTTATCAATCAGCTCGCGAAGCTCCCCGCACTCTCCGCGAACCTCGACACGGTTGATATGGAGCATTTCGCCGCGACCGTAGAACGGCTCACAGCGGCAATGGCTCCGCTCGCGACCGAAATGGACAAAATCGCCCGCGGATTCTCGGCGTTTCCGCAGAGGATTCAGACCTTCATTAAAAACAATGAAGAGGCGACGTCCTCGGTCAAAAAGTCGAAAAAGGAAATGGGCGGGTGGCAGGACACTCTCGGCAAGATTCTCGGGCAGCTTGAGAAGATCGAGAAGAAACCTTCCTTGTTTAAGAAACTGCTTTCTATTTCGGTGCTTAAGCAAGCCGGGCAATTTCTCAAATCGAACCTCGAATCCGCTAACGAGTATATCGAAGCCCTGAACCTCTTCTACGTCTCGATGGGCGGATACGCCGAAAAGGCGCAGCAATACGCCGAAATCGTCGGGGACAGCTACGGCATCGATCCCGGCGAGTTCATGCGTATGCAAGCGATCTTCATGGACATCTCGAAGTCCTTCGGCGCGGCAAGCGGCACGGCGTATACCATGTCGAAGGCGCTCACGCAGCTGACTTATGACATCTCGTCCCTTTACAACCTCAAGATCGACGAAGCGCTGAACAAGACGCGGTCCGCGCTGGTCGGCGAAATTGAGCCGATACGCGCCCTCGGTAAAGACCTCTCCGTCGCGAACCTCAAGCTCCTCGCGACCGAACTCGGCATCACCGCGAACGTCGACGCGATGAACCAGTCCGAAAAGGCAATGCTCCGCACGATCTCCCTGCTCAGGCAGTCGAAATCGGCTATGGGCGATATGGCGAGAACGCTCGAGCAGCCCGCGAACCAGTTCAGAATCCTCAAAGCGCAGCTGACGCTTCTCGGACGCGCTATCGGTGACCTCTTCCTGCCGCTCGTGCAGAAGACGCTCCCGTACATGATCGCGTTCGTCAAAGTCGGACAGCGCATCGTCTCGGCGTTCGCAGCCCTCGCGGGATTTGAACTGCCGAAATTCGACTACGCCGATTCTGTAATCAAAGGCAACGAAGGCGTCGCCGACTCCGCCGATGACGCCGCTAAGAGCATGAAAAAGCTCTATCAGCTCTCGTTCGACGAGCTGAACATTCTCGGCTCACAGAACACCGGCTCGTCCGGGAGCGGGGCAAGCGCCGCTGATATCGCGAAGCTCGAAGCGGAGCTGAACCGGCTCGCTGAAAAGGAAAACGAGCTATTCTCGAAGAATCTCGGCGAGACGACGGATAAGATCGCGGCGCAGATCGAGGACTGGATCACGAAAGGAAAAGGCGTCGAAGAGTGGGCAGCTGGCGTCTGGGAAGACTTCAAGGGCATCAAGGACGCCGCAGCGGCTGTCGCGGACTCGCTCGGGCTCTGGAAGATTCCCGCCGCTATCGCAGATCTCGCGAAATCCCTCGGGCTTGATGTCGGCGCTGTCGACTTCAATTTCGGGACGTCTACTCAGGGCAAAGTCACCGGCGGCGACACGCTGAAAAAACTGCTCGGAAGTGGGCTCGGTCTGGCGCTCGGAATAGGGGCGCTGGCGGTAACTGCGTCTTCCGGCGGTGTCGGCGGACTGCTGGCAAAAGGTCTCGGTCTGGCACTCGGTATCGGAGCGATTAATATGCTGTTTGACGGCATATCGATCTCCGGCGATACCAGCCCGACCAACCTCCTGCTGTCGAGGTTCCAAAAGGCGCTCGGGCTATCGCTAGCCGGTTCGTCCCTGTCTTTGCTCGCCGGGAAAGGTCTCTCCTTCTCGCTCGGGCTCGGACTCGGCATCGGCGCGATTGCCCTGTGGTATATGGCTGATCAGGGTGTCAAATCCGGCGAAGACCCTATCCTGATGGGCGAACTACAGAAGGGCATAGCTGCTCTCATGGGCGGAGTATCGATATCAACGCTCATAGGCGGCGCAGAAGGATTAAAGGCTTACGGAATACCGCTCGGTGTGGCACTGGCGGGATTGTCCATGCTTGCCGGAGCGAATACCAGATTACAGGACGCGGACGCGTCATGGAGCGACAAGTTCAGAGATTTGCTCGTCGGCACAATCGGCGGCGGACTTCTGGGCGCTGGTGTCGGCGGGGCTGTCGCTCAGTTTCTCGGCGTCGGTGCTGTGGGCGGCGCGGGAATCGGGTTCCTATTCGCAATTCCGATAGGCATTTCGCTACTATTCGGCGGCAAATTCGACTTCAAGTGGTCTGGTGGCTTCAAACCCCAGGGATACAAGCAGAACGGGCTTGACGCGCTGGACGTGGCAAAGAAGCAAATTGAGGCGAACAAAAAAGCCGCAGAAGCCCTGAACCAAACCAACGCGCTCAAGCAAACGCAGCAGGATAGTCTGAACGATCTCGCACAGCTTGCCGATCAGCTGCAAAAAAGCTCGCTCGACTCACTAACTGCTATGTCTCAGAACATCACCGTAGGCAGCGACACGGCAATTGCAAACCTCAGAAAAATCGGCAACGAAGTTAATAAAGTTGCTGAGTCTGACATATACAAGCCCATATACGACAAAACAGACAAGCTGGGCACAGACCTCAACACCAAAGGCAAGTCCGCCGGTGAAAACGTCGCGAAGGGCTTCGTCGCCGGAGTTGACTACAACGCCGATTACGTCGCCAAAGGTATGATCGGCATGGCGAACAAAGCTATGGTTCAGTTCACCGACAGCCTCGGCATCCACTCACCGTCGACCGTCTTTGAAGGCTACGGCATCAACGTTGACATTGGATTCGCGAACGGCGTCACGCTCGGACTCCCCAACGTCAAGGACGCCTTCGGGAACGTCTGGACGTCTATCCGCGTGGACTTCTCAGCCTTCGCGAACAGCCTGCTTGCGTCGGCGCGCACCTTTATCAGGCAGCTGAATCAGGTGCTCTCGTCAGCGTCTTTCAGCAGCGGCGGCGCGGCTCAATCCCTTATCGGCAAAACGCCGCGCATGGTCCCCGCCTTCGCGACCGGCGGATTCCCCGAGGACGGAATGTTCTACGCCAACTCCGGCGAGCTCGTCGGGCGGTTCTCGAACGGGCGGACTGCCGTCGCGAATAACGCGCAGATCATCGAAGGCATCGAGAATGCCGTCTATCGCGCGATGACAGCCGCACAGCGCGGCTCAGGGCGCGGAGGCAAGATAGAACTCGTCCTCGACAAGCAAGTCGTCGGACGCGTCTTCGGAGACGCCATAGACTCCGAAAAGAGACGCTCCGGCGCGAACACCAAAATCACATTCACGAACGGAGGGACGCGGTAATGTTCAAAGTCGACGGAACCGAATACGGCGGTATCGTTACCGCGCTGACGCGAAATTTCGAAGTTGTCGACGGCGATAACGCCGGGCGCACACTCGATGGCGTCATGCACCGCGACCTCATTGGAACCTACTACAACTACTCCATCACGATCAACACCGACCGTATGTCCCAGGCGGAGTACAACGCTCTCTACAAAACGATTTCCGCGCCGGTCGCAAGTCACGATATCGTCGTCCCGTTCGGCAACGAAACGCTCTCATTCAAGGCGTATGTCTCGCGCGGCAGCGACGATCTCCTCCGGCAGTACTCCGAGACGAACCGGTATTGGGGCAACCTCTCCTTCGACTTTATCGCGATGGAGCCGCAAAGGAGCGCAGCATGAAACTCCGGGTATCCTACGCCGACGTCGCTGTCGGGGCGAAAGAAAACTTCGCCCCATCGGCGACCGGGCAGACCAGCAACTCGACTCCGGCACTGCTGCAAGGACAGCAGACCCCGATGTACGCGAATCCGTGCGAGATATACTCCGTCCTGCTCGACGGTTCTCTCATGGTTCCGCCGGACGATCCGAAATACGCCCTCGTGTCGGACAGCCTGTCGAGCGCGACCGATGGCAGCTTCGAAACTCCGCTCGTCCTCACGCTCACCGCGACCGGGCAGTACACCTCGCAAGGAATCACGCTTGTTTTTGATGAGACCTCCAATCGATACGCGACGGCAGTCAACATCAAATGGTATCGCGGCAGCACCCTTCTGTCGGACAAGAACTTCACGCCGGACAAGCCGAACTTCTTCTGCGCGAACAAAATCGAAAACTACAACAAGCTGATAATCTCCTTCTCGAAGATGAATATGCCGCGCAACCGGCTGTATCTCACGGACATCCTCTACGGAACCGTCCGTAACTTCGGGAAAGACGAAATCGAAAACTTCTCCCTGCTACAGGAAATCGAGCCGGTATCCGAAACTGTCTCGATCAACACCGTGGGCTTCACTCTCAAAAAGCAGAGCGACGTCGACTTCATCTTTCAGGAAAAGCAGCCGTTATATACCTACTTCGACGACACGCTCGTGCAGACCACGTTTATCACGCACTACGAGCGGAACTCGGACAGAACATACGACATCGAGTCGGAAGACTATGTGTCCATTCTCGACGACTCCCCGTTCGGCGGCGGTATCTACTCCGCGAAGAACGCGGCAGCCCTCATCGGCGAAATGCTCTCGCCGCTCAAAGTCGAATACGAAATCGCGGGCAGCCTGCAAAACGCGACACTCACCGGATACCTCGCGATATCCTCCTGCCGCGAAGCTCTCAATCAGATCGCCTTCGCCCTCGGCGCGGTTGTAGACACCAGCTACTCCGACAAAGTGAAGCTGTACAAACCGTCCGACACCGTCGCGGGCACGCTGAACGCCTCGAACACCTTCACCGGGCAGACGACCACCTTCCGCGACAAGCTCACCGAACTGCGGCTCACCGCGTACTCCTATGTGGCCGGGACAACCGATTATACCGCGTACAAAGCGGCGGACAGCGGAACCGGGACCGGCATCACCGTAGCTTTCCCCGAGCCGCTCCACTCCCTGTCCATCACGAACGGCAAGATAGTCTCCCAGACTGTCAACCAAGCCGTCATCAACGCGGACGCGAACTGCGTCCTGACCGGCAAGAAATACGACAAAACCCAAACCATCATCACGAAGCGGAATCCGCTCATCCTCGCCGGGGACAAAGAGAACGTAGTCGAGCTCAAAGACTTCACCCTCGTGAACCGGACAAACGCCGACGAACTCGCCACAGCGGCGTACAACTACTACTCCGCCCGCCGCGAAATATCTGAAAAGATACTCACCGGCAATCTCAAAGTCGGCGACAAAGTGACGCAGGAATACGACTACATGGACGACGTGACCGGACGCATCGTCAGCATGAAACACACCGTCTCCGGAACTGCACAAGTCGCGGAGGTGATCATCAAATGAGCCTTGATACAGCGAACCTCAATTTAATCTATGACCGCGCGGAAAGCGACGAAACCGCCTCTGCCGCGATACGGAAATCCTACCAGACCCTCGGCAACTGGTCGGGGCTGACAGACGCCGAAAGGGCACAGTTAGAGCGCGGAACGCTCACCTACCACACTCTCAACCGCGTCGAATCCGCAGTAAAAACCCTCGCCGCCGCGCTGACGTCGGCGGGGTATCCAGTGGAGGTGACGCCGGTGCTTAAGGGAAACGCCGAAAAAAAACTGATACTGGACAGTAGCAATTTTCAAAGCGCGCCCTATCTATATGCGAGTGGAGTTCATGACACTACTTACTCCAGTAATTATATCAGCACGATAGACTTCTTTCCGCTATACGGCGAAGATGTAACCGTAACCGCGAACATAGCTTTAGGTGCTGACAGTGGCTTCTTGTGGTATGATGGCGGAAAGAGCTTTATATCCGGCGCGGTCGCTTCAGCTATATCCGGATATACCATGTCAGCATCTCCGCCTTCCGGCGCCGAGTATGGAAAAATCAACATAAATGCAACCAGTATAACCCCGTCTGCTATAACGTCGGTGGCGGTGAAATTGCAAGTTGCGACGTTCGAAGACCGCGAGTGGCAGGAAGGCGATGTGCTGCGCCGCCCGCAGTGGGCAACGTATCTTGAAAACGTCCAGAAGCTCCGGGACGCGTACTACACGCTCGCTGAGACAGGAGCGCTGCCCGCGCCGGAGGACAAGCTCGGCTACGTCGGCGCGAATACCATCGAGAAAGTGCTCGCGGATATCGACTTACTGCTCGATGGGATGAAGTCCATTTACCGACGAGCCGGAACGTTTTCGGCGGGCGGCAATTACGTAAGACAGATGATAAGGAGCATATAACATGGCGATAAAAAGACAAGATGAAGTGCTTGCGAAGGCGGTATCGACCGACGCGACGGTCATTCCACGATATGACATCAAGCGCCCGGACGGGACGAAAGTCGCGGAAAACGTTGCGCTGGAACTAAAAAACACCGTCGTGAACGAAGGCACAGCAGTGAACAAACAGCTCCTCGACGAAATTCTCGCGGCATCGGGAACAGCGGGCGGAACGACTTCCGCACTGACTCTCACGCAGGAGGGGTTTGCACTGGTGGACGGGGCGGAAGTGCGGATTAAGTCCACATATAACCTCGCGGGCGGTGCGACGCTTAACATCAATGGAACGGGGGCGAAGGCCATTTACACAGCATCCGGGCAAGAAGTAAAAGGCGGCATAAAAGCCGGCGTGTGGATGATACTGGTGTATTCATCTACGCTCGACGGTTATGTGATCCTCAATATGACAGCGAAACCAGTGACTAAGATATTTACACAGTCCGGCTCGTGGGAGTGCCCACAGGGCGTCACCTCCGTTCACATCCTGCTATTCGGCGGTGGAGGCGGTGGAGGCGGGCACATGGTGTCTAAAGTGTTAACAGTCTCTCCGGGCCAGGTGTATCCGATCACCATAGGTACCGGAGGAAATGGCGGCTCCGCTGGATATAACAGTGGCACTGCCGGAGGTAATGGTGGAGCTACGTCTTTTGGCACGCTCGCTTCCGCCAATGGCGGCAGTGGCGGCACGGCGGGGCGTGCTTCTAGCAGCACCAATTATGCTGGCGATGGCGGCTCTGCCGGCACCGGTGGTG
>ENA-ORUN01003764-ORUN01003764.1-human-gut-metagenome-genome-assembly--contig:-NODE-3764-length-10408-cov-3.085193_pt1 | contig 10408 bp, 8 predicted proteins | sample MGYA00242080_ERZ509209 | MGnify/ENA primary metagenome ERZ509209 (study PRJEB26280, sample SAMEA2338786) | human gut metagenome | biome: human gut; feature: human-associated habitat; material: faeces... | reverse complement strand
GAACCTCTCGGCGGCGGCAGGCAATTACCGTTCAGCATTTGCAGGGTTGTTCGGCAACATGGGCAGAAGTGGCGGCAGTACGCGCGAAGAGCCACTATCGGTCAACCTTGGAAAGGCCGGGGGTATTCAGCTGCCGCCGGCCAATTCGCCCGGCGGAGTGTCGGCCGAGCAGTTGCAGCGCAAGCCGGGAGAAAGTCCCGAAGAGCATATCGCACGAATCACGGCGCTGCTCAACGCCGCGGCCGAGGCGATGGCAATAGCTGCGATGGAACACCGACGCAGACTCGAAGAACAGAAAAAAAGAGCCAAAATGAAAATATAACCTTAAAACCAGAAAAACATGAACAACGAAAAAAAGATCGACCTCTCGATCGAAATGTACGAAGACCTCAAGGAAACGCTTGTCAAAGCCATCAAAAACGCCAAAGCAGGCGGCACGGGAAACGCGGGTCTGAAGAATGCCCAGCTGGAACGGATCGAGCGGCTGATAGAGGCCGCAGAACTCTCGCAGGGGCAGGTCGCACAGCTGCTCGAACATCTGCAACGGCATACGGCCTTGCCGGGAGTAAAAACCGAGCAGGAGCGGGAATTTGCCGACAGATACAACACACTGCTGGCGCAGTTGGCAGGGAGACTGGAGGTGATCGACAAGGAGAACAGGCAGACACATACATTGATCGAGCAGGTAGGGCAGGCCGTCGAAGCATTGGCAAAACCCGACACCCTGCCCGTACAGGAACACCGCCATACCTATACGCTCGATCTTAAATCCTCAAAAACATTTCTGACAATGTTCATTATGCTGGGAGGTATTTTCCTGCAAGCTGCATTCATCTACCGAATCTCGGAGAACAATCGGCGGTTGGCCGTGAACGACCTGAAATACCGCTATGTGAAGATGCGCGGGAAAATCGGCGAAAAGGAGCTGACGGAGTTGGAAACCATATTTTGGGATGAGCAGCACACGGCCATACGCGATACTGTCCGAAACCAAGTCGAGCGGTACGAGGAAGCCGTAAGGCGGCGGGCCAAGCAATTAGAGCGGGCGACCGTTAAGGAGCGCAAAGCCCAAAAACTGCTCGAAGAGGCTATTAAATTAAAACAATAATCATCTTTATTGTATATTTGTCATTGTTTTATATTAAATATGAAATATTTATATACAATTTACTTTCTATTGTACGTTTCGACGCTTTCGGCACAAACGATCGATTCCCTTTATTCCGTTTTCCGTCACACGAACGGTTCCGAACGGACTGCTACTGCCAACCAACTTTTCGAGGAATTTTACAACCTCGGCCTGACCGACTCACTTTATCAATTCTCCGCCCGGAACCGGCATCGGGAAATAGAGGCACTTATAACGTATTGGATGGCAGAATACGCTTTCGACACCGAGGACTATAAAGCGGCTACAATCTGGGCCGAGGAAGTGCTGCCACTCTGCCGTGAATCGGGCGATGATATTCTTTTATCAGATTGCTTAAACCTATTAAGCGCCAGTCTTCAGCGACGAGGCGATTTCGGGCGGGCCCTGCCTTGGCAGGAGGCTTGTTACTGGATTGACAAACGTTTAGGCGATGCGGAACGGCTGAGTTCTTCACTCAATAACCTGGCAGCCCTCTATCTGGCGACCGAACAACCCAAAACAGCCGAAAAGTATATACTCGAAGCCATCGCCATAGAACGAACGCTCAACAGGCCGGCAATACTTGCTATTCGTCTGGGCATGGCATCGGACATTCTTCTGAAATCCCAACGTCCAAAGGAGGCCTTACCCTACGCCACCGAAGCGCTCGCTCTCGACCGTGCAGGAGGGCGCCAAATAAAGACGGCAATTCGTCAGTCACAACTGGCCGCCGTTTTATCAGCACTACAACGCGACGATGAAGCTCAGGAACTTCTACAAGAAGCAGTGTCCGTATTCGAACGAAATGGGAATATCCACTCTCAAGCGGTCTGTTGCAACCAGCTCGGGAACATCGCTCTGCACAAAGGCCGCAATGCCGAAGCCGCAGATTATTTCCACCGCAGCGTTCGTCTCTGTGCGCAAAACGGCAACCGCTTCATCGAAAGTAAAGCGCAGTACGGCCTATGGCGCGCTTTGCGCACAACCGACCGCTCTGCGGCATTGCGGCATCTGGAGCTCTATACGACACTGGCCGATACAATCTTTTCCGAACAGACAGCCCGGCAACTCAGCAATTTCCAGGCAAAATACGAATTGGCAGAAAAGGAGCACCGCATCGCCATACAACAAAATGAAATCCAGCACAGAAAAAACATGCTAATCGTCCTAATCATAATCATTATTCTTTGTATTATAGCATTAACCGTCATCGGGCGATTATTGGTCCTCCGCCAACGCCACAATGCCATGCTCCAACAAACTCTCAAGTTAAAAGAGCGACTGCTTGCATTATTGCCGCTGCACTCCAACAGCGCAATCCATAACGAAATCGAAACTATCGCAAAAGAGATAACTGTACCACAAATACATTTCACCCCGCGTGAACGAACAATCATTCACTTATGTTGCGAAGGTTTACAAACAAAAGAAATCGCAGACCGGCTCGGCATATCCCAGCGTACGGTCGACACGCACAAAACCAATATCTTCCGTAAAACGGGTATTAACAATACGGTCGAACTAATGCGTTATGCCATGCAAGTCGGGTTAATCGACACAAATCAAAGTTCAAAGACACCAACAGATACGTAATTTCTCGTAGATACAGTCGATTTTCAATTTACATTTTTTGTCAGGGGGGGGGAATCGCTATATTTGTAAATGTGAAAAATAACCCCTTCCTATTATGTTTTCCTTACCCCGAGTTTCACGTAAAACGATATTCGTCCTACTGTTTCTTGGCATAATTCAAGTTTCTTGTACCAATCATTCCTCCCCAGCACAATCTTTCGCAGAACGCGCATGCATAGACAGCCTCGTGCGCGCCAATCGCAACCTTGATTCAATGGAAATATGGCTGGAAAAGTTCTCCCGCGAACAAAACCATATCGGACTTATTTTCGTATGCCGGGAACTGGGGAAACGCTACCGCGAAAAATCACGTTTCTCCGAAGCATTAGCCATTCATAACCGAGGCTTAAGATTGGCAATAGAACTGGCCGACACGCTCGAGATTGCTGATGCCTACAACAATATCGGTACAGATCTGCGACGAATGGGAATGCTCTCCGAAGCAGCAAATTCCCATCATCAGGCTTTACATATAGCCGGAAAATATACCGGCAACGAAACGCGTCAAAACCGCAAGAATTATGTCTATGCATTGAATGGTATCGGCAACATTTACAAAACACTCGACAACCGCAATGAAGCCGAACATTATTTCCGTCGGGCACTGAAGATCGAAACCGAAATGGGTAATGAATTAGGGCAGGCGATCAACTGGGCCAATTTAGGTAGCATCTATAAATACCGTCAACAATACGACTCTGCCTACCTGTGCTTCACACGCTCTCTCGAGCACAATGAACGGGCACGATCTAAACTCGGCATCGCATTATGCCACACTCATTTCGGTCAGATTCACGAGTGCCGTGGCGACTATGAACTGGCATTCGGCGAATACAACATCTCTTACCGGCTGCTGAAAGCAATTCCCGACAAATGGAATTGGCTCAAATCGTGTACAGCTTTGGCCAGCCTCCATTTTCGACGCGGGAATCTTCCTAAGGCAAAAAAAATTCTCGACGAAGCATTGATCACAGCACGTGAAATACATTCATTCAGCCATTTGGAAGAACTCCATCTGCTTCGCTCAGAATATTACGAACGATTAGGGATATGCCGCAATGCACTGCATGAACTCAAACTCAGCCATCAATACCGCGACAGTCTACTGACAGCCCAAAACGAAAGCATGGTTTATGAAACCCAAATACGTTACGAACGCGATAAGAAAGCACGCGAAATCGCCGAATTGAATGAACAGAACGAACGACAAATACGCAGCAGACGACAAGTAACCATTACCTCAGGCATTATCATATTGCTGACGTTCATGATACTCGGAGTTCTGGTCTACGCCCTGCGCATGAAGACCCGTTCACAACAGACCACACGGCGTATGGCCGCCATGCAGCAAAGTTTTTTCACGAACATCACGCACGAATTCCGCACACCGTTAACAATCATCCTCGGCCTGGCCGAACGTCAGATGGCAGCAAGCAGCGACAAGGCCTGCAACAAGGATATGCAGGTCATCATCAGGCAAAGCAACACCTTGCTGGAACTGATCAACCAACTGTTGGGTATCGCCAAAATACGTTCCGCCATAACTACCCCGGAGTGGCATACGGGTGATATCATAGCTCTGTTGCATCTGATACTGGAAAATATACGCATTTGTTCAGAACAGAAACTCATAGAGATAGAGTTTGCCCCGACTCTGTCCTCGCTTAAAATGGATTTCATCCCGGATTACATGCAGAAAATTCTACGCAACCTGCTGATCAATGCGGTGAAGTTCACGTCTCAAGGCGGCAAGATTCTCATAACCGTCACAGCAAACAAAGGACAGGTCGCCATCACCATTGCAGACTCAGGCATGGGAATTAGCCAGGAAGACCTGCCATACATTTTCGAACCTTTTTACCAAGGGAACAATCCCGAAGCATATCTCGGCACGGGCATCGGGCTGTCGATGGTGCGCCAGATGACCGAGGCGATGGGAGGTACAATCGAAGTATTCAGTATCGAGGGACAAGGCTCGTCATTCATCGTGCGGTTGCCATTGCATCATGGCAAAGAATTTCTAAGCGAATGGATCCCGGGAAACAATTCCCCTGAAAAATCGGGTTCCATCGTCGATGAAATACCGGAAAACAATTCTGTGACAAACTCCGACAATAAACAGAAGAATACGATTCTGATCGCGGAGGACAATTCCGATGTTGCCAGCTACATCAGCAGCGAACTCAGGAGCGATTACCACCTGCTTCTGGCTCGTAACGGCCGTGAAGCGCTGGCGAAAGCCGAAGCCTACATGCCGGACCTCATCCTCACCGACGTCATGATGCCCGAGATGGATGGCTATGAACTATGCCGTGCCATCCGAAATTCAGAAACTCTCAACCATATCCCCATCATCATTATTTCGGCCCGAAGCGATGAGCCGGATCGTCTCGCCGGTCTGGCGACGGGCGCCGACGCCTATTTGGTCAAACCGTTCAATACAGAAGAACTTCAGTTACAGATCCGGAAACTGCTGGAACAGCGACGCATCCTGCGTGAAAAATATGCACGGCAGATGCAAGTAGGAAACATGCCCCCTCAAGAGCTACCCGAAGCGAATCGGGAGTTCATGACACGTCTGCACCAAATCATCTACTCAGAGATGGCCGATCCGACGTTCAACTCCGAGACCATTGCAAATAAAATCTGCATGAGCCGTTCGCAACTCAACCGCAAGGTCAAAAGCATCACGGACATGGATACAGCAACATATATCCGACAAGCACGGCTGCAATTCGCCCGCAATCTGCTCGTCTCATCCGACAACGCCATCGGCGATATTGTTATCCGTTGCGGTTTTGAATATCAGAGCTATTTCAACCGGATTTTCAAGCAACATTTCGGGATGACCCCTATGGAATACCGCAAACGGAACCGAAAATAACCCTTTGACCGATGAATTCAGGCCGCTTCCCGTTCCCGGGGAGCGGCTTTTTCATATTCGTACTCCTCCTATGCTTTTTGCATCCGACAAATCACGCATATCACTAATTTATAGAAATTTAGAAATAATCGTGCGCAGGAAATTCAAATCACAACCAAGTAAATCGCGCCCCCAGTATAAAAATCAACATCAAGATTATTAACACCGACGGCCCTATTCTGCGAACTTTGCAAACAAGACGAAAAACAATAGAAACTAAAAAAGGTACACATTTTATATAACCCAAACTCAAATTCCTATGAAAAAACTTTTTTCTTTATTACTTCTTTGTGGAGCCTTGTGCACACTGGCTTCATGCGAGAAAGACAACGACAATCCCGAACCGGAGACCAACCGTTTCGTATTTTCCGGGAAGAACTACTCCAATTTTACTGTCTCTGTCACTAAAGATGAACTGAACAAAGGTAATTACGACATTCATATACTTCCGGCAGAAGACAACACGATGGAGTTGTGTCTGCAATGTTCCATGCAACACGACGGGGTGAGTCTGGACCTTACGAAGGTAGATCCTCTACTGGCAGTTCAGGATTATAAGGGATGGTATTGGTATATTGAAGCCCAAACAAACGGAATCACAATATTGGAAGGTTGGGGAGGCGATGACCCCGATTTTGGAGTGGCAGGCGACATCCTGTATATCAAAAGTCTGAATAAGGACCACACTCAATTTGAGATCCGCTGTAAGTTCACCGACTCCCAGAAACATTCTTCTTTGGACTTCTATTATAAAGGAGACGTAACACTTGCCAATGCCAAGTAAATTGCCAAAACAACGGCTTCGTGAATATACACAACCACTAAACCACAATACCTATGAAGATGATGCTGCAAAACATCCGGGAGTGGAGCGAGGCTCTGCTCGCTGACGGACAACGACAAAACGACACCGGAAACAAAGCCGCCGGCAGGCGCGCCCGCAAGGCGAGTCTTGAACTGGAGAAAATCCTGAAAGAATTTCGCAAAATTTCGCTTGCCTCCGGAAAAAGGGGATAATCCCAGATTATTTCTAAAACCGAGGCCCCATGAACACAGACCCTCCTAAACCGAAAAAAATGACCAGTGAGGAAGTGCAACGAATGTTGGCTGATTTCTATCAGGAAGTTGAACGCCGCGAACAGGAAGAGGGACGTCCCTTGCACATCTCGACAAACAAGGTACCCCGACCGACATGCTGGCAACGACTTCGCAGCTTGTTCTCCTCCAGTCGTCCGACAATCAACAAACGAAAAAAATAAAAACACTACAAACCCATTAAAACAGATTCAATCATGAAAAGAAAACTTTCCTATGCCATCGTCATCGCACTCTGCGGTATGATGGGATTCACCTCGTGCACGAAAGATTACGACGATGATCTGCGCATTCACCGCGAAATGATCGAAAACAACGAAAAGGAACTTCGCGCCACCATCGATGCATACCAGGTGCTGGTAAACAACACCATCGAACAGATGGAGATCGCTTACAAAAATGCCGATAATCTGATCAAACAGGAGATGAAGGCCGAATTCGATGCTGCCAAGGCCCGCCTGACGGCACTCGAAACCGCACTCGAAACCGCCAAAAACAACATCTCGGCCCTGCAAACCGATCTAACCACATTCAAAGCTGCGGTTCAGCTCGATTTCCAGGAGGTGAACAACAAGATTACGGCTATCAACGCACGCATCGACGATGCCGAATTGAAAATCACGGCACTCGATGGTCGTCTGACCTCGGCAGAACAGGCCATCATTGATTTGAAGGCGTGGAAAACTTTGGCCGAAGGGAAACTGGAGGATCTGAAAAACAGCCAAACGGCGACCGCAGCCGATGTGGAAGCTTTGAAGACCCGCATCAACACGGCTGAAGGCAAGATCACGGCACTCGAAACGCTTTGTAACAACCTCAAAGCGGAATTCGAAGCCGCCGACGTAGCACTCGGCCAGCGCATCGATGACCTGACGACGGCACTCGGAACGCAGGAAACCTCGCTCACGGCACTCATCACCAACACACAGAATGCACTCAACGCACGCATCGACGACTTCAAGAGCGAAATGACCACGGCTTGGAACGACTATAAAACGACGGTGGACGGCAAACTCGCCGCAATGGCGACGCAACTCACCGCAGTAATCGCCGATGTCAACACGCTGACCGGCGAACTCGCTACGCTGAACGGCAAGGTAGGCACTCTCGAAACCGCCGTAGCCAACCTGACGGCTCAGATCGCAGGCCTCGCCTCGCAGACCGCGCTGGACGCCCTAACCACACGCGTAAACCAGCTCACCATAGATCTTGCCGCCAAAGAGGCTGCCCTGAAAGTGCTGATCGACGCCAATAAGGACGGTATCACGGCCAATAAGGCGGAAATCGAAACGCTGAAAGTCGAAATCAACACGATCAAGGCTGACATGCAAGCGATGAAGACCGAATTGACGCAGGCGATCGCCGATGCAGTATCCGACAAGGTAACCCAGACTGCTATGGATACCGCCATCGCACAACTCGAATCGGATTATAAGGCTGCCGACCTGGCTCTGCAAGCATTGATCGACACGATCAACAACACGACCCTTCCCGCCATGGACGGCAAAATCACGGCACTCGAAGACCGCATGGATACCGTGGAGGCCGACATCGAAGCCATCAAGAACCGCATCCAGGCCGTTCGGTGGGTTCCCGCCTACAGTGACGGCAAGCTGACGCTCCAGGCAACCAAGAATGTCGGTGGCACGGAATACGACTCCGCCGCACTGGAAGAGCAACTCTACGTGACCAGCGCCAACGCAAACATCATCGCCGACATCCTCGACGCCTCCAAGGGCTATACGGTTGAGGTGATCGCCAATTCGGTGAATACCCGCGCCATTGTGACTTCTCCCTTCGGAACAGCAACCGTTACCGCCGGTACAGAGAATAATGTGCTGAAAATTGCAATGGGATATACCGACCTCGCAACCCTCTGGAGCAGTTTCAATGCCGCAACTGATCCTACACCGATCAAAGTACAGCTGGCCGTGAAGATTTCAGACGACAAGGGCAATTCGGCCATGACCGACTTCGCTGACGTCGTAATCGTCAACCTGTAACAAAAAACAACGATGTGCGGGGAGAGATACCCACAACTCCCCGCACTTTTTCTAACGTTAAAAACAAGGAACAATGAGTAAACTGATCGCACGGATGTTCCTATCTGCCATGTTGTGCACCGTGACGTTCTGGGGCGGAAATATCCGGGCCGAGGAGCTTCCGACCAGAAAGAGCACGGAACAGCAACCGACACGATGGGAGCACTACAACCAATATGCGAGATGGAGTTTCGGTGCAAACATCGGACTGCCGTTCTTCGCAGGAGATTTCCAGAGCAACTCCTATGACAAACTCTACTGGGGTATCATGGCCGATCTGCAAGGAGGCTACCAGTTCACGCCGGTAATCGGCCTGCGCGCCAATTTAGGCTATGCTCAGGGCAAAACCGGAGCCAAGGATTTCGAACAGGATTATTGGCTCGATCCCTACGGCTGGGGAGATTACCGCCCGTCACCGCTGTCCGGAAGCATGCAATACAAGGACCTTTACAGCAAAGTGCGGAGCATCAACTTCACACTCCATGCCGACATCAATCTCAACAACCTGATTCGGCCCGTACCCGTTGGAGAACGCCGATGGACTGTATCCGTAAGCCCGGGAATCTATTTCCAGAAGTTCTACCCCGACGTATTCACCCGGAACGGAGGCCACCATTTCGCCGTGGAGCACTTCAATCCGCTGACAGTCAGCCTTGGAGGTGAAGTCATGCTGCGTTGGAAAACAGGTCGTGCCATTGACCTGCAAGCCCGTTACGGCATCAACTGGATACACCAGAACGTATTTGACGGCATCGCCACCTATCGTCCTCGCGACAATCAAAATTTCATGATGCATTTCTCGGTAGGTGTAGTGTGGAAGATCGGCGCACGCCACAAGAAGAAGGATCACCTGATGTACGCACCTCGCTATGCCGCTCCCCCGAAAGACCGCGGACGCATCATTGACACGGTCGTGGTGAAGATGGAGCCACACGTGGTGATGCAGGAACGCACCGTAGAAACGCCGGTGGAAAAGGCCGTATGGTACTATATGCCGACTATCCATTTCGTTCGCGGCAGCGCCGAAATCGACACGAAGACCTACGCCGAAGAACTCGACGCTATGGTCCGCCTGCTGAACGAAGTTCCCGACACCCCGGTACGCATCTATGGATATGCCGACCACAGCGGTACGGAGCAGATCAACAAGCGACTGACCCAGCAGCGCGCTGAAGCCCTGCGCGACTACCTGATCGACAAGGGAATCGCTCCCGAACGTATCAAGACGGTTAAGGGGATGGGCATTGATTCGTCTCTCTCTGGCGGCGAAGCCTATTCGCTCAAGGCCCGACGCGTGGAAGTTTTACGATAAACAAGACTATTGCTCTGAAATCATCGTAAAATGCGGAAGTGTATGAAAATGTATGGCTTCCGAAAATAATCAGTATTCATAAACGAGAAATCACTTGCTCCTGCTATCTCGGAGCAAGTGATTTTTTAACATCACCCTCACGCGTGGGGAATATATGGGGAAAATCCCTCTATTACAAACTGCCTAATTCATTGAAATCAATGAATTAGGCAGTTTTTCCTGTACCCGGAGCCGGGGTCGAACCGGCACGACATTGCTGTCATTGGTGTTTGAGA
>ENA-ORUN01003762-ORUN01003762.1-human-gut-metagenome-genome-assembly--contig:-NODE-3762-length-10411-cov-6.954809_pt1 | contig 10411 bp, 9 predicted proteins | sample MGYA00242080_ERZ509209 | MGnify/ENA primary metagenome ERZ509209 (study PRJEB26280, sample SAMEA2338786) | human gut metagenome | biome: human gut; feature: human-associated habitat; material: faeces... | reverse complement strand
CATATTCTGCCCGGGTGGTGTACATTCGCCCACAACGGAAGTTCGCGTGGAGCAGGTTTTTCCAGATCAGCGTCATTTTGGTGCCCTCCTTTCAACGATTTTCCCAATCCTCTACGAACCCGGGAAACTTGACTTCAATTTCCCACTAGGTTGGTGGATTTGTTGTCTGGATTATATCCCCATTTACCCAGATTGTCAATAGGTTTATTGCAAAAAAGTCGGAAATTTTCCGAAGGGGTCTATTTTGCGAGGTTTTGAAGATCCCGCCCACCATAAACAATACGAACGAGAGTTACGGTACGGGTGCTTTGATCGATCAGGTAGAACAGCAGAAAAGCCTCCACGGTAAACCTGTGCATCCCCATGCTCTGCCACGGTTCCCAGTCCACAACAGGGTACCGCCCGGGCAGGGCATCCAGTGAGCGAGCAGCCTTGCGGATGCGGTTGACCAGTTTTTGGGCGGTAGCTGGCTCTTTGAGCGAAAATGTGACATAGGAGTAGAGATCCCGCAGGTCGTCCAACGCCTGCGGTGCGTAGCGGACCGTATAAACACTGCTCATATTCCAAACTCCTGATACAATGCGGCATCGACTTCATCGGCAGAAAAACTTTTGCTATTTTGCAGAGAGGAGACTCCCTTTTGCAGCTCGGTATCCAACTCGGTACGGCTCATGCCACCCACAGCAGTGGGGGTGGCAGGGGGAAGATGCAGATCGAGCGGGAGCCCCCGGGTCAGGACGATCTGGCGGTAAAGCATCTGGATGGCGCTGGATGGGGTAATGCCCAGTTGAGCAAGGATATCCTCGGCGCTTTCTTTCAGGTTGGTATCAATGCGGGCATAGACGGCGGCGGTGTTAGCCATAACGATCACACTCCTTTTTTACAGTATAACGCAGATTGCTTGCGAATGCAATCGGTTGCAAGCAAAAATAAATGCGGTGTTTTGCGTTGACGGGAAAACGGGGATGCTGTATACTAAGTCTATTCTTTATTCTTGTAAAGGAGGGCGGGCAGATGAGCATTGGGCCAAGTATGCCGCTGCGGCTGGAAAAGCCGGAGGGCATCGACCTTGCACAGGCGGCGCGGTACTTCGGGGCCCGGGGCGGCGCGGACGCGGCCACCCAGGCACTGCTGGAAAAATGCGCCGTGCCGCTGCTGGCGGCAGCCACGCCCCGGGCAGTCTGGCTGGAGGCCGACCCCGACAGCCTGACAGCGGCGGGCATTCTGGCGGGGGAAGATGTGGCAAAGCATCTGGAAGGCTGCACCGCCGCCCTGCTGCTGGCCGTGACGCTTGGCCCCGGTGTGGATGCCCAGATCCGCCGGGCCGGTGTGGGCGATATCGCCGCCGGTGTGGCATCGGATGCGCTGGGCTCCGCGCTGGCCGAACAGGCTGCGGAGGCCGCTGAGGCTGAGCTGCGCCAGTGGGCCGCCCGGCAGGGCAAGTATCTGACGGGGCGCTATTCCCCGGGCTACGGGGACTGGCCCCTTGCCGTGCAGCCGCTGTTGGCAGCCGCGCTGGACACCGCCCGCCGCGCCGGGCCCTGTGTCACGGGAAACAACCTGATGACCCCCCGCAAGAGCATCACGGCCATTCTGGGGGTCAGCGATCACCCGGTCCGGGGGCATCTGGCAGGATGCGGGCACTGCGTGCTCCGCACCCGGTGCGAATATAGAAAGAGGGGGATCACCTGTGCAAGCGAATGAACTGTTTGACCGGCCCAATACCATCCTGCTGGATGGCGGCATGGGCACCATGCTGCAGGCTGCGGGCCTGAAACTGGGGGCCCGTCCCGAGGAGCTGAACATCACCGACCCGGCGCTCATCGAGAGCATCCATGCCCGGTATGCCGCCGCAGGCAGCCGCATCATCAATGCCAATACCTTTGGCGCTTCCGCCCACAAGCTGGCGGGCAGCGAGTACACGCTGGAGGAGATCATTGCAGCGGGCATTGCCAACTGCAAACGGGCCTGTGCCCCTTACGGTGCATTGGCTGCGCTGGATGTGGGCCCGCTGGGGGAGCTGCTGGAACCCAACGGCACCCTTGCGTTTGAGGATGCCGTGGCAGAGTATGGCCGCATCGTCCGGGCAGGCGTGGCCGCCGGGGCTGACCTCGTGTTCCTTGAGACCTTTACCGATCTGTATGAGCTGAAGGCCGCCCTGCTGGCCGTCAAGGAGAACAGCAGCCTGCCCGTGCTGGCCAGCATGAGCTTTGAAGCGGGCGGCCGCACCTTTACCGGCTGCACGGTCGAGAGCTTTGCTGCCACCGCCCGGGGCTTGGGGGCCGATGCCGTGGGCATCAACTGCTCTCTTGGCCCCAAGGAGATCTTCCCCATGGCAAAGCGGCTGACCGAGGCCCTGCCCGGCAGCTTCCCGGTGTTCGTCAAGCCCAACGCGGGCCTGCCCCGCGCCGATGGCTCGGGCTACGATATCACCCCGCAGCTCTACGCTATGCAGATGAAACCCTACCGGGAGCTGGGCCTGTTTGCTGCAGGCGGATGCTGCGGCACCACCCCGGAGTTCATCCAGCTGCTGAACGGCGTGTTTGCCGGTTGCAGGCCGGGCCGCCCTGACCACCCCATGAAGTCGGTGGTGTGCAGCCCCATGGACTGCGTGAATGTGGACGGCATCACGGTGGTGGGTGAGCGCATCAATCCCACCGGCAAAAAGCGGTTCCAGCAGGCCCTGCGGGAAGGGGACATGAACTATGTGCTGGAACAGGCCGTGAGCCAGACCGAGGCCGGGGCCCAGATCCTGGATGTGAACGTAGGTGCGCCCGGCGTGGATGAGCCTGCTCTGATGGAGCAGGTGGTCAAGGCGCTGCAGAGCGTGGTCAGCCTGCCGTTGCAGCTGGATTCCTCCCATGCCGAGGCGCTGGAACGGGGCCTGCGGGTCTACAACGGCAAGCCCATCGTCAATTCGGTGAACGGCGAGGAGGAAAAGTTGAACACCATCCTGCCCCTGTGCAAAAAGTACGGCGCGGCGGTGGTCGGCCTTGCCATTGACGAGCGGGGCATCCTGCCCAAAGCCGAGGACCGCGTGGCCATTGCCCGCCGCATCCGGGACGCGGCACTGGCGGCAGGCATCCCGCAGGAGGACATCTATATCGACTGCCTGACCCTGACGGCCAGCGCCCAGCAGGAGGATGTGCTTGCCACGGTGCAGGCCCTTCACGCCTGCAAGGAGGAGCTGGGGGTGCGCACCATTCTGGGCGTGTCCAACATCAGCTTTGGTCTGCCCTGCCGCTCCTACCTGAACACCACCTTCCTCACCATGGCCATGTATGCCGGGCTTGACCTTGCCATTATGAACCCCTCCAGCGAGGAGATGATGGCGGCGGTCTACGCTTATAACGTTCTGACCAACCGGGACCGGCAGAGCACGAAGTACATTGAGCGGTATGCCAACCGGGTGCCCGCTTCTGCCGCACTGATGCAGGCCGTGCAGAATGCCCAGACCGCCCCGGCAGCAGGCGAAACACCGGAGGCCGCCGGCCCCTATGCCCCTTTGATGAAGGCGGTGGAAAAGGGCCTGAAGGGCGAGGCAGCTGCCCGCACCCGGGCGCTGCTGGAGGAAAAGGAGCCGCTGGAGCTGGTGGACGAAGCCCTCATTCCGGCGCTGGATATCGTGGGCGCAAAGTATGAAAAGGGCACCCTCTTCCTGCCGCAGCTGCTGCAGGCTGCCAGCGCCGCCCAGAGCGCCTTTGAGGAGATCAAGACCGCCATTGCCCAGAAAGGCGAGGGCAGCGCCAGCAAGGGCCGCATCGTGCTGGCCACCGTGAAGGGCGACGTGCACGACATCGGCAAGAACATCGTCAAGGTCATTCTGGAAAACTACGGCTTTGAGGTCATCGACCTGGGCCGTGATGTGCCGGTGGAGACCGTGGTGGACACCGTGCGGGAAAAGGATGTGCATCTGGTGGGCCTTTCGGCCCTGATGACCACCACCCTCAAGAGCATGGAGGAGACCATCGCCGCCCTGCATGCAGCCAAACTGGACTGCAAGATCATGGTGGGCGGTGCCGTGCTCACCCCGGAATACGCCGAAAAGATCGGCGCGGACTGGTACGCTAAGGACGCCAAGCGCAGCGCCGACATCGCCAAGGAATTCTTTGGGGTGTGATTCCTGCAAAAACAGAGAAGGAGAAAACCATGAAAAATACGGCTTTCAGCCTGATGACGGCATTGCTGGCAGTGATGAACGAAAGTGAACCGAAAGACCCGTACTATGTGCTGGCGCAGTATTTTTTGTATCACTTCGACCAGCTGCGGGATCTGAACATCTACGACGTGGCGGATGCCTGCTATGTGTCCCGCAGCGGCATCCGGCGGTTTTGCCAGTCCATCGGCTTTGACAACTTTTCCGACCTGAAGGCTGAGGCCGATGAATGGAAGCGCCAGTGCAACTACTTCATCGGCTACAGCGTGCGTCCGGACTACAAGGAATACCTTTCCGGCAGCATCGGGGAGATGATGGAGGAAATCAACCGCATTGCCACTCCCGCTGTACTGGATAAGCTGGCCGAAAGTATTCATGCCAGCCGACATGTGGTGCTCTTCACCTCGGATTTTTCCGGCATGGCGGCTCGCAGCTTCCAGCAGTCCATGGTGGTCATGGGCAAGCTGGTGCAGATCGTGTCCGATGCCCACTATACGCTGGATTATCTGAAAGTGCTGACACCGGAGGACCTGCTCATTACAGTTTCAGCCACCGGCAACTTTGCCACCCTGATGGAGCCAATGGTGCAGAAGGCTGCAGCCTATAAGGTGCTGGTGACGGTCAACCACGCCATAAAAATGTGGAAAAGCTACGATCAGGTGATCTACCTGAGCGAAAAGGACAACAGCGGTGCCCGCACGGTGTACTCCCAGTATGGTATGACCTATTTCTTTGATATCCTGTACAGCTACTATGTGAACAACTACCGGGAGACTGACCTGCTGCAGGGTCCAATTTCTGAACTGCCTTTGTCGGATTCTCAAAAAATGCGGGTGCAAAGATGTGCAGAATGACGGGTGAAACCGTGGAACTGCTCAAAAACAAAAGAATAAATTGTTCAACCATCCAAACGGGGTTCGCATCGCGAACCCCATTTTTTGTCGGAGATGTGTTACGATAGTCCTGCAAAGAATTGAACCCGCGGGGGCTTCTGCGACGGCAGAACAGACTGACAAAGATGGAAAGGATCACACTATGTATTACGGACACAACCCCAAATTCCCGGACAACTTCATGTGGGGCGCTTCCAGCGCTGCCTGGCAGGTGGAAGGCGGAGTCGCCGATGGCGGACGCACGCCGGCCATCATCGACCTGAACTCCAAGACCAAGAAGCCGTTTGCGGATAACACCTATGCGGCGGATCACTATCATCACTACAAGGAAGATGTGGCCCTGATGGCAGAGTGCGGTTTCTCCAGCTATCGTTTCTCGCTCAGCTGGTCCCGCATCATCCCTCATGCAGACGGCAAGGTGAACCCCGAAGGCATCGCGTTCTACAATGATCTGATCAATGAGCTGGTGGCCCACAACATCACCCCCATCGTTACCCTGTATCACTACGACCTGCCGGTCTGGGTGGATGAGCTGGGCGGCTGGAAAAGCCGCGACACCGTGGAAAGATTCGAGCACTACTGCCGCGTCTGCTTTGAGAACTTCGGCGACCGGGTCAAATACTGGCTGTCGCTGAACGAGCAGAATATGCAGATCTGCTATGGCAACTGGCTGGGCGTCAGCAAGGGCTGTGACGACTGGTTCAAGGATCAGTGGAAGATCAACCATATCATGAACCTGTGCCATGCCAAGGCTGTCAACGCCTGCCATGAGATGGTGGCGGGCGGCAAGATCGGCCCTGTGCCCGGCTGCGTGCCCATCTACCCGGAGACCTGCCGCCCCGAGGATCAGATCGCTGCTATGAACGCCGAGGAGTTCACCGAGAAGTTCTGGATCGATACCTATGTTTACGGCGAGTACAGCAACTTTATCAAGCACTACTGGAAAGAGAACGACATCGACATCGGAATGCAGCCCGGCGATGCAGAACTGATGAAGAGCGCCAAAATCGATTTCATCGCCGTCAACTGCTACCGCAGCAACGTTGCAAAGTATGCGCCGCATGACGCAAAACAGCAGGATTATCTGCTGAATAAGAACGGCGTCAAGGGCCAGATGGTGTTCCCCGTGGAGCCGGGCCGCTACGCTCTGACCCGCAATCCCTATGTCGAGTACACCGACTGGGATTGGGAGATCGACCCCTCCTGCCTGCGCTATGAGATGCGTTACCTGTGGGATCACTATCACCTGCCCATGATGATCACCGAGAACGGTTATGGCGCCCATGAGACGAAGGACGCCGACGGCCAGGTGCACGATCAGGGCCGCATCGACTACTTGCGGGAGCACATTTATCAGCTGGGCATGGCCATCGAGGACGGCTGCGAGGTCATCGCATACAACCCCTGGTCCTTCACCGATCTGCTGTCCACCGGCAATGGCATGGCAAAGCGTTACGGTCTGGTGTACATCGACACCACCGATGAGGAGCAGAACGCGGCCAAGAGCGTGGAAGAGCTGTCCATGAAACGTATCCGGAAGGATTCCTTCTACTGGTACTCCAAGCTGATCCGTTCCAACGGTCAGGACTGGGGAAAGGAGATGCTGAAATAATGGCAAAGAAGGATTATAAGGCCATGGCGGCCGGCATCATCAAGCAGGCCGGCGGAGCGGACAACATTGTCAGCGCGACCCATTGCATGACCCGTCTGCGCCTTGTACTGCGGGATCGATCCAAGTTTGACACCGATGCCGTCAAGCAGGTGCCCGGCGTGCTGAACGTCATCATCCAGAACGGCGAATATCAGGTGGTCATCGGCCAGGATGTCCCTGACCTGTATGAAGAGGTCGTCAAGATCGACGGCATCCAGGCCGGCGGCAGCGTGCAGGACGATGAGGCCGCAGCCAAGGATCTGGCACAGGATCACGGCAACATCGGCAACGCGATCCTCTCCTTCATCGGCGGCACGTTCAGCCCGGTGATCCCGGTGCTGGTGGCAGGCGGCCTGACTGGTGCGGTGCTGTCCCTGCTGACCAACGTGTTCGGCGTCTCGACGGAGTCTGGCACCTACACCATCTTCTACGCCATCAACCAGGCGACCTTCTACTTCCTGCCCATCTTCATCGGCTTTGCAGCCGCTGCCCGCCTGAAATCCAATGGTTTCCTGGGCGCATTTCTGGGCGCGATCCTGCTGTACTCCAGCATCAACGGTGCCGAAGGTCTGGACTTCTTCGGCATCCCGGTGCAGGCTATCAGCTATAACAGCACCGTGTTCCCGGTCATTCTGGGCGTGCTGTTCATGAGCGTGGTCTACAAGTTCCTGCAAAAGCATATCCCGGTCTTTCTCAAGACCATCGTCGTCCCGCTGCTGACCATGCTGATCACGGTGCCTGTCACCCTGATCGTTCTCGGCCCCATCGGCAACACCGTGGGCACCTGGCTGGCAAACGGTGTTTACGCTCTGTACCAGGCAGTTCCCGCGCTGGCCGTCATGGTCATCGGCATCACCACCCCGCTGATGGTTTTCTTTGGCATGAACAACGCCACCTACCCTGTGGTCTTTGCCCTGATGGCAGCTGTCAACTCTGACCCGCTGATCTGCACTGGCATGGCTCCCGCAAACGTGGCCGTTGGTGGTGCCTGCTTGGCCGCATCCCTGCTGTCCAAGAATGTGGAAGAAAAGTCCGTCAGCGTCTCCGCCGGTATCACCGCTCTGTGCGGCATCACCGAGCCGGGCGTCTACGGTGTGCTGTTCCCCAAGACCTACCCGCTGATTGGCGCTATGATCGGTGGCGGCATCGGTGGTCTGTTGGCCGGTATCCTGGGCATGACCCAGTACGTTATCTCCACGCCGGGCTTCATCAGCCTGCCTGCCTACATTGACCCCACCGGTTCCAGTTACAACCTTATCGTCTCGGTCATCGTGATGATTGTGGCTGTGGTCCTGGGATTCGTTGCAACCTACGCACTGGGCAAGCGCGCCGAAGCTAAGAAATAAGCCCCTGCAACAGGAAGAAAAGCAAGATCCCATCTGCAAAGGAAGAGCCGCTGCATCACACAAGAGAACGACGCGGCGGTTCTTCTTTTTTCGGCCCGCACAGGGAAGTACTGTGGTGGGCCGGTACCGTAAAGTGTGGCCGACAAAGCAAATAAAAATACCTTCCATTGGAGCCGTTCTGCTCCAGCGGAGGGTGTTTTACATTATACGCTTTGTTTTTTCTTGGACTTGTTTGCCAGCTGGTCGACGATCCACGAGGCGAAGAAACCCAGTGCAAGGCCCAGCACAAGGCCGCCCAGCACATCGGTGGGGAAGTGCACATACAGGTACAGCCGGGTAAAGGCGATGAAAGCCGCCAGCACCAGCGCGGGGACGCCCAACTTCCGGTTTTGCAGCCAGAGCGCAAAGGCTGCCGCAAAAGCCGAGGCCGTGTGCCCGGAGGGGAAGGAGTGGCCATGGGGACGCTTGACCAGAATGGTGATCGCCGTGTTCACGTCGCAGGGGCGGGGCCGGGCGAACAGCGGCTTGAGGATGCAGTCCCCGGCCACCAGATACAGTACCAGCGCCGTGGCCATGGCGCACCCGGCCTTGCGGGTGCGGCGGAACAGCAGCAAAAGCAGCGTGAACGCGATCCAGATCTCACCGTGCTCACCGGCGTAGTTGAGAAAGACGGCCAGCGCATCCAGCACCGGGTTGTGGAACTGCTGCAGCCAGTCCAGAAATGCGAATTCAAACGGCATAAAGAACCTCCTGTCTGTTGGTTCTATGGTAACACATCTTCCGACCCACCACAACCCGGCAGGCAAAAAACAGGAGTGCAGAAATAAGTTACATCTGTTATATTTGGATGCGATATTACAACGCGGAAAGCAAAAACGCCCGTTCCGACGGTAAAGGCCGGAACGGGCGCAGGATGCGAGAGGATCAGAGGCCCATCTCGGGCAGGGTGGGGTAGCTGTCGATGGCACCGTGCTTCTGTACGCTCAGGCCGCAGAACCGGTTGGAAAAGTCCAGGTACTCCTCCAGCTTTTTGCGGGGCAGCTTTTCCAGCTTGTCCACCGTCACGCCGTCCCGGCTCAGCTGCCACAGGAAGGAGCCGATGAAGCCGTCGCCCGCACCGGTGGTGTCCACGGCCCTGACCTTCTGGCAGGGGGCAAAGGCATGGGCGGCGCGGGTGTAGGCGTAGGCCCCCTTGCTGCCGCAGGTGTACAGCACCAGCTGCACATCCCCGGCAAACAGCTGGGGCAGGGCGGCTTCGATGTCGGCGGTGCCGGTGAGGAACTCCAATTCCTCGTCCGAGACTTTCAGGATGTTGGACAGCGGCAGGAACTGCAGCACGGTCTGGCGCAGCATCTCCCGGTCGGGCCAGAGGGGGAAGCGGAGGTTTGGGTCAAAGCTCACGATCGCACCGGCCTCCCGGGCTGCTCCGATGGCGGCCAGATGGGCGTGGCGCATGGGGCTGTCCACCAGCGAGACGCTGCAGAAGTGCAGGGCAAAAGCGTCGCGGAACCAGGCCAGGTCAATCTGCTCCGGGGCATACAGCAGGTCGGCCGAGGGCTTGCGGTAAAAGCTGAAGGTGCGGTTGCCGTCCTCCTCCAGGCTCACGAAGGCAAGGGCGGTGTTGGCCTTGTCGGTGAACACCAGATGGCTCAGGTCGATGCCGCAGGCTTCCAGCTCCCGGGCGATCTTGTGGCCGAAGGGGTCATCGCCCAGCTGGGTGAGAAAGCTGCTGGCACCGCCCAGACGGGCAAAGGCAGCGCAGACATTGGCCGGTGCGCCGCCGGTGCGCGGGCTGAAGGACGGCACCTCGTCAAAGGTGCATCCTACGCGGGACGGGATCATGTCAATCAGCGCTTCGCCGATGGAAAACAGAGTATTGCCGGGCATAGAAAACCTCCAGATCACAAATTGCAGAGTTCACAGGCTGCCCCGGTCAGCTTTATGCTCACGTCGCCGGGGGCAGGGTAGTACCGGGTGCTGAACACCGTGGCTCCCCCGTTCAGGAAAATTTCCAGCGAGGAATTGTCGCCCACCACCCGCAGGCTGCGGCAGGGGGCTGCCAGCCGGGCGCGGCGCACGGTGCGGCCGTCGGCCAGAGCGGGGTCGGTGAAGCGCAGGGTGCAGGTGCAGTCCTGTTCAGTATACACCAGCTGCACCCCCTGCGCAACCGTCAGGCAGAAGTCTCCGGCGGGTGCGGCGGTCAGGTCGAAGCGCGGGGCAAGGAACACTTCCTCGCCGCTGGCGGCATGCAGGGCGGCAGCGCTGCGCTGCGCGTCCAGCTCCGGCACCGGGTTCTGCAGCAGGGTGCCATCCGGCCCGGCCGTCAGCACGCGGGGCACGGTGAAGCAGTGCTGCCAGCCGTAGG
>ENA-ORUN01003758-ORUN01003758.1-human-gut-metagenome-genome-assembly--contig:-NODE-3758-length-10422-cov-3.105624_pt1 | contig 10422 bp, 8 predicted proteins | sample MGYA00242080_ERZ509209 | MGnify/ENA primary metagenome ERZ509209 (study PRJEB26280, sample SAMEA2338786) | human gut metagenome | biome: human gut; feature: human-associated habitat; material: faeces... | reverse complement strand
ATGGATAAAGTCGGTTATCATTCCGTAGAATGCTGGGGTGGTGCAACATTTGATGCATCTCTTCGTTTCTTAAAAGAAGACCCATGGGAAAGACTTCGTAAATTCCGTGATGGTTTTAAAAATACAAAACTGCAGATGTTATTCCGTGGACAGAATATCCTTGGATACCGTCCTTACGCAGATGATGTAGTAGAATACTTCGTACAGAAATCAATTGCAAACGGCATTGATATTATCCGTATTTTTGACTGTATGAACGATATCAGAAACTTAAAAACAGCAGTTTCTGCAGCAAACAAAGAAAAAGGTCATGCACAGGTTGCGCTGTCTTATACTTTAGGTGATGCTTATACTTTAGAGTACTGGACAGAAATGGCTAAAAAAATTGAAGATATGGGTGCAAATTCTATCTGTATCAAAGATATGGCTGGTCTTCTGCTTCCTTATAAAGCAACTGAACTGGTAACTGCTTTAAAAGAAACAGTAGATATTCCGATTCAGCTTCATACACACTATACTTCCGGTGTTGCTTCTATGACTTACTTAAAAGCAGTAGAGGCAGGTGTGGATGTGATTGATACAGCAATGTCTCCATTCGCTCTGGGTACTTCCCAGCCGGCAACTGAAGTTATGGTAGAAACATTTAAGGGAACTCCTTATGATACAGGATTTGACCAGAAACTGTTATCTGAAATCGCTGATTACTTCCGTCCAATCCGTGACGAAGCACTTGACAGCGGACTGCTCAATCCGAAGAACCTTGGTGTTAACATTAAGACTCTGTTATATCAGGTACCGGGCGGTATGCTTTCTAACCTGACTTCTCAGTTAAAAGAACAGGGTGCAGAAGATAAATTCTACGATGTATTGGAAGAAGTTCCAAGAGTACGTAAAGACCTTGGTGAATGCCCGCTTGTTACTCCTTCTTCTCAGATTGTTGGTACACAGGCTGTATTCAATGTTGTTCTGGGTGAACGTTACAAGATGGTTACAAAAGAAACAAAAGATGTATTAAGTGGAAAATACGGTGCAACTGCAAAACCGTTCAACAAAGAAGTACAGAAAAAATGCATCGGTAATACAAAACCGATTACCTGTCGTCCGGCTGACTTAATTCCGGCTGAGTTAGACACCCTTAGAGGAGAAATGGCACAGTGGTCTGAGCAGGAAGAAGATGTATTAACTTACGCATTATTCCCACAGGTTGCAACAGAATTCTTTAAATACAGAGAAGCTCAGGAAACAAAAGTAGACCCGAAAATGGCAGACACAAAAAATGGAGCTTATCCGGTATAAATAAGATTAAATTTTCCGAAGGCGAATCGTATGGAAATACGGTTCGTCTTTTTGTTTTAGACATAAAATTCTTTTGCGTTTAGTAAAATTCAGATGAAAAATAATTAAGTTCGTGTTATAATATAAACTTAATGAAAGCATTACTATAGAATGTTTTAAGACAGGAAAAGAGGTTAAGGGGTAAAGTATGGGGACGGAAGAGAACTTACTTAGCAGGATGAATACACAGTATCATAAATTTAGCAAAGGTCAGAAAAAATTAGTATCGTATATTACGGACAATTATGATAAGGCTGCTTTTTTTACGGCTGCAAAGTTAGGAGAAACGGTTGGAGTAAGTGAGTCAACAGTCGTTCGTTTCGCAATTCATTTAGGATATAAAGGATATCCGGAGTTTCAAAAGGCACTGGAAGAGTTGGTGCGGAACAAGTTAAATTCAATTCAGAGAATGGAAGTGACTTATGGAAGAGTTCCACAGTCTGAAATTTTAGATACGGTACTTCGAGCCGATATTGAAAAAATCAAGCTGACAATGGAAAATATAGACCATAATGCGTTTGAACTTGCAGTGGAGACCATTCTTGAGGCAAAGAGTATTTATATTGTAGGAATCCGCAGTTGTGCACCACTGGCAAGCTTTTTGGGATTTTATTTTAATTTATTATTTGATAATGTACATTTGATGCACACGAACAGTTCAAGTGAATTATTTGAACAGATGATTCACATCAGCAAGGATGATGTGATTATTGGAATTAGTTTTCCAAGGTATTCGATGCGTACATTAAAAGCGCTTGAGTTTGCAAATAATAGAAATGCAAAAGTAATTACATTGACAGACAGCATTCATTCACCAATGAACTTATATTCTTCTTGTAACCTGATTGCGAGAAGTGATATGGCGTCAATTGTAGATTCACTTGTTGCACCTTTGAGCGTGATTAATGCGTTAGTAGTCGCACTTTGTATGCGCAAACAAAGAGAGGTGACTGCTACGTTAGAAGATTTGGAAAAAATTTGGGATGAATATCAGGTGTATAATAATGATGAAATTAATCTTGCGGATGGGAAAGAAATTGAAATTCGTAATCCGGATGAGTTAGAAGATTAAAAGGAGTGTTTCATGACAAAAATAGCAATCATCGGTGGCGGTGCTGCCGGAATGTATGCTTCTGTTTTTCTTGCCGAAAAGGGACACGAAGTACATGTATTTGAAAAAAATGAAAAACTTGGAAAAAAATTATTTATTACGGGAAAGGGTCGGTGCAATGTAACGAATGACTGTGATGAAGAAACATTTTTTTCCAGTGTGATTACCAATTCAAAATTTTTGTATAGTTCTTATTATGGATGCACAAGTCAAAATGTAATGGATTTCTTTACCTCAATTGGGGTAAAACTAAAGACAGAACGTGGAAACCGGGTATTTCCGGCTTCAGACCATTCTTCAGATATTATTCGGGCATTAGAACATAAAATGAGAGAAACAAAGGTTCAGATTCATCTAAGAACAGAGGTAACCGATATTTTGTCTGAAGAGAGCTGTATCAAATATGTGGTGACTGCAAAGGGAAAAGAAGCCTTTGATAAAGTAATCGTTGCAACAGGAGGATATTCTTATCAGGCAACAGGTTCGACAGGAGATGGATATCGTTTTGCAGAAAATACCGGACATAGTGTGACAAAAATCCGACCGGCATTAGTTCCGCTAGAGGTAAAGGAAGATTATATCACAAAACTTCAGGGACTGGCTTTAAAAAATGTACAGCTGACCATCAAAGACCAGAAAAAGAAATTGTACGAAGAGTTTGGGGAGTTGTTGTTTACTCATTTTGGAGTGTCGGGACCGCTTGTTTTGACAGCAAGTTCAAAGATTGGAAAACAGCTTGAAAAAAAAGGCAGTCTTTTAGCTGAAATTGATTTAAAGCCGGCAGTCTCAAAAGAACAGCTCGATGCAAGGATTTTAAGAGAATTTGAAACAGTCAAGAATAAGCAGTTTAAAAACGCAATTGGAGGTCTGTTTCCGGCAAAATTAGAACCGGTTATGATAGAAATTTCTAAGATTTCGCCGGAAAAAAAGGTCAATGAAATTACAAAAGAAGAAAGAAGAAGATTTATTGATCTAATCAAAGCATTTCCATTTACGATTACAGGAATGCGGGACTTTAATGAGGCAATTATCACACAGGGCGGAGTAAAGACAAAAGAAATAAATCCGTCTACAATGGAGTCAAAAAAAGTAAAAAATTTATATTTTATTGGAGAAGTGCTTGATTTGGATGCAGTAACAGGTGGATTTAATCTTCAGATTGCCTGGTCAACCGCTTATGCAGCAGTAAGCGCAATCTGTATGGAAGAATGAAAACAAGATTTGGTTAAGATGAAGTTAAGCTAAAGGAGAGAGAAAATGGCATTTAGTATTGCAATAGATGGACCGGCAGGGGCTGGAAAAAGTACAATCGCAAAGGAACTGGCAAAACGCCTTTCATTTGTTTATGTAGATACTGGTGCAATGTACCGTGCAATCGGATTGTATCTGCTTAGAAATCAGATTTCACCAAAAGATGAGAACTCTGTGGAAAAAGCATGTAAAGAAATTCAGATATCCATTTCTTATGAAGATGGGGTTCAGCAGGTCTTTTTAAACGGAGAAAATGTAAGCGAAGAAATTCGAAAAGAAGAAGTAGGAAATATGGCTTCGGCAGGTGCAAAGAACCGGAAAGTCCGCGAAAAACTGGTAGAGCTTCAAAGAGAACTGGCTGCTAAGGCTGATGTTGTAATGGACGGAAGAGATATTGGAACATGCGTTTTGCCAAATGCGAATGTAAAGATTTATCTGACTGCCAGTGTGCATACAAGAGCAGTGCGTCGTTATCAGGAATATCTTGCAAAAGGTGAGAAGATAACATTAGAAGAAGTGGAAAAGGACATTGAAAACAGAGATTATCAGGATATGAATCGTGCTATTTCTCCGCTTAGACAGGCAGAGGACGCAGTATTATTAGATTCTTCCGATATGGGAATTGAGGAAGTATTAGAGACAATGATTTCCGTTTATGAAAAAAGTAAATAAAAAAGAGGTTTAAAAAGTGGAAGTAAAAGTAGCAAAGACGGCGGGGTTTTGTTTTGGTGTCAAGCGGGCAGTAGAAAAAGCTTATGAGGTCGCTGAGAAAGAACAAAAAGATGTTTATACTTACGGACCGATTATTCATAATGAAGAGGTAGTAAATGATTTAGCCCAAAAAGGAGTCCATGTCATTGAAACAGAAGAGGATTTAAAAAAACTGCAAAATGGTATTGTAATTATCCGTTCCCATGGAGTTCCAAAAAGAATATATTCCCTGCTTGAAGAAAAAGAGATCGAGTATGTGGATGTTACCTGCCCGTTTGTCTTAAAAATACATCGAATTGTGGAAAGAGAAAGTAAAGCCGGACGGCATATTGTAATTATTGGAAATGAGGCACATCCTGAAGTAGAGGGAATTCGTGGTTGGTGTGAAGGAGAATCTACTGTGATAAAAACAAAAGAGCAGGCAGAAAAATTTCTGGAATCACCACCCGAAAAGGTGTGTATCGTCTCTCAGACGACATTTAATTACAAGAATTTTCAAGAATTAGTTGAAATTTTAGCCAAAAAGAGGTATGATAAACTTGTTTTAAATACAATTTGCAATGCAACTAGTGAGCGACAGGCCGAAGCTGCAGAAATTGCAAAGACAGTAGACGCCATGGTTGTCATTGGAGGCAGGCATAGCTCAAACACACAAAAGCTGTATGAGATATGCAGTGGCGAATGTAAAAACACCTACTATATACAGACACTTGCTGACTTGGATTCTGATAGTTTTCAATCCATTCAATGTGTTGGTATTACAGCCGGGGCGTCAACCCCAAATAAAATAATTGAGGAGGTTTCAAAACATGTCAGAATTAAGTTTTGAACAGATGTTAGACGAATCATTTAAAACAATCAGAAACGGAGAGGTAGTGGAAGGTACTGTCATCGGCGTAAAAGAAGATGAAATCATCTTAAATATCGGATACAAAGCAGATGGTATTATTTCAAGAAATGAATATTCAAACGATTCCAATGTTGACCTTACTACAGTTGTATCTGTAGGTGACACAATGGAAGCAAAAGTCCTCAAAGTAAATGATGGAGAAGGTCAGGTTCTTCTTACTTACAAGAGACTTGCTGCTGAAAAAGGAAATAAGAGACTGGAAGAAGCTTTTGAAAATAAAGAAGTATTAACAGCAAAAGTAACTCAGGTATTAGATGGCGGTTTAAGCGTACTGGTAGAAGATACAAGAGTATTTATTCCGGCAAGCCTCGTATCTGATTCTTATGAAAAAGATTTAACAAAATATCAGGACCAGGAAATTGAATTTGTAATCACAGAATTTAATCCAAGACGTCGTCGTATTATTGGTGACCGTAAACAGCTTTTAGTTGCTAAAAAAGCAGAAATGCAGAAAGAACTGTTTGCAAGAATCAAACCGGGCGATGTTGTAGAAGGAACAATCAAAAATGTAACAGACTTTGGTGCATTCATCGATTTAGGTGGAGCAGATGGTCTTCTTCATATTTCTGAAATGTCCTGGGGCAGAGTAGAAAATCCGAAGAAAGTATTCAAAGCCGGAGATCCAATCAAAGTATTAATCAAAGATATCAACGGAGATAAAATTGCTCTCAGCCTTAAATTTGAAGACCAGAATCCTTGGTTACATGCAGCTGAAAAATATGCAGCTGGTAATGTAGTAGAAGGAAAAATTGCACGTATGACAGATTTTGGTGCATTTATCGAGTTAGAACCGGGTGTAGATGCATTGCTTCATGTATCTCAGATTTCCAGAGCACATGTTGAAAAACCATCTGATGTACTTTCTGTAGGACAGGTTGTAACTGCAAAAGTTGTAGACTTCAACGGAGAAGAAAAGAAAATCAGCCTGAGCATGAAAGTATTAGAACCGGCAGTAGAAGAGACAGCAGAAACAACAGAAGAATAATAAAATAATAAAAATGTAACAACGAGAAAAAAACGGCTGCTTAGAGGCAGTCGTTTTTTATTTTTCTATTTCTTTGGAAGATTTTTTAAAAATTCTCTTAAAAATTCCTGCTGCATTTCGGGTGAAGCAGAAAATTCTGAAGTCCACTGAATATAAATTTCTTTACTCTCATAATCGGTCTTAAATTGAGAAAGATTTGGATTACCATAAGCACGCAGAAAAAATCCGGAAATCTTTTTATAGCAGTTGGAAGCTTTTGCCTTTTGACGGCAGGACGAATCGACATAAGAAGCAATGGATTTATGAACCGCTTCATCCTCAAGAGGAAGATAATAATAATTTTTATAATTTTTGTAGAAGTATCTTAATGTTCCAGATAAAAGAGGCAGTTTTAATTTTCCCGTATGCCCGGAGAAAGTGAGAGAGAACATTTCTAAGTGATAAGAAAAATCAGTCGGAAGAACAGATGGCAGTGAAAATTGAAATAAAATATCTGTGCGGATATCGCCATTTAAAGTTGTGCTTTTTAAAATATGACTTTGAATGAATTCAAATTTACCATTTAGGACAGCTTTTAAAATATCAAGAGAGAGCAGATGAAACATTCCTTCTATATCATCATGGTTATGAAGGAGAAGCAGGTTTTGATCCTCTTTTTTATGCAGAGAAGCAAAGGAATGAAAGACCTGAATTAATTGTTTTCCGTCCATGGTATCAAGTCTTTGATAATGGCAGAGAGGTTCCAGTGTTCTCTGTTTAAAATCAGAAACCGGAAGTAAAAATGAAATTGGACGCAGAGTTCGGTATAAATCGATAGACTTCATTGAAAGAAGAGGGGACGAAACCTGATATTGTGTGGACTTATGAAGTAAATATGGGATATCAAAAGTAGTTCCATTAAAATGAATCAGGCAGTCACGGTCTGAGCAAAGCTTATAAAAGGACTGTAAAAGTGCTGTCTCTTCTTCGGAAGTTTCATGTTCAGCCAGAAATTGATAAAGTTTGAACGAAGTTTTTTCAAAGACTGCAGCTCCAATTAGGTAAAGATAACTGGTTTTATGGCTTAATCCAGTCGTTTCAATATCGAAAAATAGAGTTCGTTCTTTTGAAATGGAATTTTTTTGAAAAAAATGATCTATGCAATTATAATAAAAATTTGAATAAAAACTAGTTATTGTTAACATATTAACAAACATCCTTTCGATATGTACTAAAAATAATACGAAAAATTTACTAAATTTTATAGAGAAATTACAAAAAAAATGTTATATTATTATAAGAGAGCAAAAAGGAGGTAATATGGAAGTTAAAATTGCGGGAGTCTCTTTGTATTATATCATAAACTGGTTTTTTATCTACAGCTTTCTGGGATGGGTGTGGGAATCCTGTTACGTGTCCGCAAAAGCAAAAAAGATAATAAACAGAGGTTTTATAAATGGTCCATTGTGTACCATTTATGGATTCGGAGCAATCAGTGTATATTTAATCTTGAAAGATTTTGACGAAAATATACTGATTTTGTATTTCGGTGGAGTGATTGTTGCAACGGTGTTAGAGTACATAACAGGCTGGCTGATGGAAGCGATTTTTCATACCCGATGGTGGGATTACAGTAAAAAGCCATTTAATCTTCAGGGATATATCTGTCTGGGGTCATCCATTGCCTGGGGTGCATTTACGGTGTTACTGTTTTATGTATTTCAGCCGTTTGTGGAATGGATTACAGGACTTTATCCTGTGTCTGTGGGAAAAGTTGGAATTTTCATTGTAAGTGTGTTATATGCAGTTGACTTTGGAAGTTCTGCAGTAACAGCGTTCAATTTAAGCAAAGCCTTTGGAAAAGTGGAAGATATGCTGGAGGATTTAAGTAGTTATCTTCATACAACCAAATTATATGAGACAAAAGAGGAAGTTCGTGAGAAACTGGATGAATTACGTGTGATAAATGCATCAGAACTGGCAGAGCGCATTGCAGAGAAGAAAGCAGAATTTTCATCACAGTTTGAGAAAAAACAGCTGCAATTGCCGGAAACTTATGAAGGAATGCGTGCAGAACTGGAAAAACGCATGGATGAATTTAAAGAAAAATATATCACGATTCGTAAAGAGACCAATCCTGTTAGAAAACGTATGATACAGGCGTATCCCGGATTGAAGACTGAATTCAGACATCATTTAGAAAGAAAGTCTGGAAAAAGACATGAAAAACGAATTTCAAAGTAAAGGAGGAACTATATATGGCGTTTTTAACCTTTAGGGGTGGAGTACATCCTTATGACGGAAAAGAACTGTCAAAAGAAAAACCCATAACGGACTATGCTCCGGGAAAAGAGCTGGTTTATCCATTATCCCAGCACATTGGTGCTCCGGCAAAACCGGTCGTTAAGAAAGGAGACCATGTGTTGGCGGGACAGATGATTGCGGAGGCGGGCGGATTTGTATCTGCACCGATTCATGCATCTGTTTCAGGGACAGTGACTGGAATTAAAAAAATTCTCAATAATATGGGAAGCAAAGTAGATGCGATTATTATTGAAAATGATGAGCAATATGAAAGTGTACCGGATCAGGTGACGGAGTCTCTTGATTCACTTTCAAAAGAAGAAATTTTAAATAAAATCCGCGAGGGCGGAGTAGTTGGTATGGGTGGAGCAGGTTTTCCTACTCATGTAAAGCTTTCTCCAAAAGAGCCGGATAAAATTGAATATGTACTGGTAAATGGAGCCGAATGTGAACCATATCTGACTTCTGATTACCGCCGTATGATGGATTATCCAGATGAATTAATCGGTGGCTTGAAATGCATGTTGAAATTATTTGATAATGCAAAAGGCTGTATCTGTATCGAGGATAATAAGCCAGATTGTATTGCAAAGATGACAGAGTTAGTAAAAGATGAACCGAGAATTGAAGTAAAAACATTAAAAACAAAATACCCGCAGGGTGCAGAGCGTTGTCTGATTTATGCAGTGACAGACAGAGAGATTAACTCTTCTATGCTTCCGGCAGACGCAGGATGTGTGGTAGATAATGTCGATACGGTATGTGCTGTTTATCGTGCAGTTATGTTTGGACGTCCGGTTACTGAAAAAATCGTAACAGTAACCGGTGATGGAATCGCAAATCCGCAGAATTTCCGTGTAAAAATCGGAACCAGTTTTGCGGATCTGATTGAAGCGGCAGGCGGATTAAACGAGCCGGTAGAAAAGGTTATCTCTGGTGGTCCGATGATGGGATTTGCCATGTATGACTACCATGTTCCGATTGTAAAAACTTCTTCTGCTATTTTATGTTTAAAGAAAGATGAAGTAACAGCAGTAGAAGCGACGGCATGCATTAACTGTGGTCGTTGTGTCAGTGCGTGTCCGGCAAGACTGGTACCGTCAAGACTGGCGACTTATTCAGAACATGGACAGGAAGAACAGTTTGTAAAACATAATGGACTGGAATGTGTAGAATGTGGATGTTGTAGTTTTGTCTGTCCGGCAAAACGTCATCTGACTCAGTCTGTACGTTCTATGAGAAAGATGGTTCTTGCAAACCGTAAAAAGGCAAAATAGGAGGAGAAAAAGATGAGTGATTTTCTGCATGTATCATCTTCGCCTCATGTAAGGTCGAAGGTGAGCACGGACGGCATAATGAAAACAGTATTACTTGCATTGCTGCCTACCACATTATTTGGAATTTATAATTTTGGTTTGCATGCACTGCTTTTAATTCTGGTTTGTATGGCGACCTGCGTGGCAACAGAAGCCGTTTATGAAAAAATTGTAAATAAAAAAAGTACAATAAAGGATTGCAGTGCACTGGTAACCGGTTTGTTGCTGGCTCTGAATCTTCCACCAAAAGCTCCGTGGTGGATTGCTGTTGTAGGTGGTATTTTTGCTATCTTAATTGTAAAACAGCTCTTTGGAGGTATGGGACAGAACTTTATGAACCCGGCGCTTGCAGCAAGATGTTTTCTGTTAATTTCCTTTACCGGAAGAATGACAGATTTTACGGTACCGGATGGCGCATTTGGAAAAGTGGTAGATACGGTATCTGGTGCAACTCCACTGGCAGCGGTAAAAGCCGGTGAAAGTGTAAATCTGATGAGCCTGTTTATCGGTAATACAAAAG
>ENA-ORUN01003757-ORUN01003757.1-human-gut-metagenome-genome-assembly--contig:-NODE-3757-length-10431-cov-5.686295_pt1 | contig 10431 bp, 10 predicted proteins | sample MGYA00242080_ERZ509209 | MGnify/ENA primary metagenome ERZ509209 (study PRJEB26280, sample SAMEA2338786) | human gut metagenome | biome: human gut; feature: human-associated habitat; material: faeces... | reverse complement strand
GCCGAAATCAGCATGTCCTGGTGTGTCAATGATGTTGATTTTTGTATTTTTGTAATGAACAGCTGTGTTCTTGGATAAAATAGTGATACCACGTTCACGTTCGATATCATTAGAGTCCATGACACGTTCCTGAACTTCCTGATTCTCACGGAATACACCGCTCTGTTTCAGAAGCTGGTCAACCAGAGTTGTTTTACCATGGTCAACGTGGGCGATAATGGCTACGTTACGGACATCTTCACGTTTTGTTCTCATAAAATGATTTTCCTTTCCTCTTTAAGCTTTGAATGGGTAACTGTTCGGAACACTGGCTGAACAGTTACCGGAATTGTTAATATTCATGTGTTATCAGCAGGATTATTTTGCTGCAAAAGCATTTTTCAAGCACGATATAATCTTGCAGATGAATTTGTTCCTATTATTATGTGTTTTTTTCAATAAGTTACCCGAATTTTCAGTTTACCACATTTTCGCCAGATTACAAGGTGTTAAAATAATTTTTTTTATTTTTGCAGATTCTGGTTCTAAATGAGAATGCCTGTACATAACCTTATAAAGAACAATACAAGGTACAGAGGAGCATATGCGGGATCGCTGAAAAAGCAGAGACGATTTACGGTCTGCATTGCAGGCAGGGATTCTGACATAGGTGCTCTACAGGGAAGGAGAACCACATTATGGCAGATAAAATTATTGAAAACAATCAGGTATCTATGATGGGCAAAATTGCAGCAGGCTTTACATTCAGTCATCAGGTCTTTGGAGAAGGCTTCTATATGACTGAGCTGCTGGTCAAAAGGCTCAGTGATTCGGAAGACAGGATTCCGGTGATGGTTTCTGAACGGCTGGTGGATGTAACGCAGGATTATATCGGAGAATATGTGGAAATCCATGGACAGTTCCGCTCATATAACCGCCATGAGGAGAAGCACAACCGTCTCGTGCTTTCAGTATTCAGCAGAGAACTGAAGTTTGTGGAAGAAGAGGATGAAACAGTTCCGGTAAATCAGATTTTTCTGGACGGATATATCTGTAAGCCTCCGGTGTACCGTAAAACTCCTCTTGGAAGAGAAATTGCGGATGTGCTGTTGGCAGTAAATCGTCCGTATGGAAAATCAGATTACATACCATGTATCTGCTGGGGCAGAAATGCCCGCTATGCATCTGCGTTTGAGGTTGGCGGTCATGTCCTGATCTGGGGACGTATCCAGAGCAGAGAATATATGAAACGGATCGGGGAAAATGAAACAGAGAAGAGAGTTGCGTATGAAGTATCTGTAAGCAAGCTGGAATATATGGAATAATTCCATTGCCGCAGGCAATTTGGAATGAATTTTGGCCACGTTACTGTGAACGGTAACGATTACTGTAAACAGTAACACTTGCAATTCTTCATAAACTGCGGTAATATAAGCGTATTCAGATAACTATGGCAGCCTGCTGTTCCACGAAGCATTCCGGCGTGAATATGCCGGAAGCTCATCGCAGAAGTCGAAAACAGACTGCTGTTTATCATGTCTGTAATGACACAGAGAAGAAGGTACAATTTCAATAACGATAAGAGGAATTGTTTGTTATGGAAAAAGAATTTACAGAGGTTTACTGTGGCGGGGGAAAGGGAAAGACAACTCTGGCGATCGGTCAGTGTCTGAGAGCTTCCGCACAGGGTAAAAGCGTCATTATTATTCAGTTTCTGAAAGGAAGAGAGCGCAGGGAACTGGATTTTCTGGAGGAACTGGATAATCTGGATATTAAGATATTCCGTTTTGAGAAGCATGATGAAGGATATGAGGAACTGAATGAGCAGGAGAAGGCAGAGGAGAAAACCAATATTCTCAATGCTTTGAATTTTGCGCGCAAAGTGATCGCAACGCAGGAATGCGATTTTCTGCTCCTGGATGAGATTCTTGCACTTCCGGATTATGGGATCACTACTGCAGAGGCAATCGGTGATATCCTGAAGATGAAGGACGAGAGTATGCATATTTTGCTTACGGGACGGACGTTACCGGACAGCCTGCGTAAATATGCAGACAGCATAACTACACTGACAACAGAGATTGTATAAGGTGTATAAAACCTGATTATTGTTTATGAATGGGCAGTAATCTGTATGGAAATTACAGAAGAATAAAGGAGGAAGGCAAATGGCAATTTTTAAAGGTGCAGGTGTTGCAATCGTAACCCCTATGTATGAAGATGGCAAGGTTAATTATGATAAACTGGAGGAACTTCTGGAGTATCAGATTGCAAACAGTACAGATGCGATCATTATCTGCGGAACAACAGGAGAATCATCAACGATGACGCATGGAGAGCATCTTAAGACAATTAAGTTTGCAATCGACAAGGTAAACAAACGTGTTCCGGTTATCGCAGGTACAGGTTCCAACTGTACGGAAACTGCAATTATGATGTCAAAGGAGGCTGCTTCTTACGGTGCAGATGCACTTCTTATAGTGACTCCATATTATAACAAGGCGACTCAGAAAGGACTGATCGCTCATTATACAGCTATTGCAGAGGCAGTTCCGGAAACACCGATCATTATGTACAATGTTCCGAGCCGTACAGGTTGTAACATTCAGCCTGCAACAGCAGTAGCTCTGGCTAAAAATGTTAAGAATATTGTTGGTATCAAAGCAGCAAGCGGAGATCTTTCACAGATTGCAACCATGATGTCCATGGCTGATGGCTGCATTGAACTCTACTCCGGAAATGATGATCAGGTACTTCCGATCCTTTCACTTGGCGGACTTGGAGTAATTTCCGTACTTTCTAATGTAGCTCCTAAGGAAACACATGATATGGTTATGAAATTCCTTGAAGGAGATACAAAGGGTGCAGCAGAAATCCAGTTAAAGGCAATCCCGTTAATTCATGCACTGTTCAGTGAAGTAAACCCGATTCCGGTGAAAGCAGCTCTGAATCTGATGGGTAAAGAAGTGGGACCACTTCGTATGCCATTATCCGAGATGGAAGATGCAAACAAGGCAAAACTTGCTGAAGAACTGAAGAATTTCGGAATTAAACTTGCATAAATATAACCGCAGGATTGTTCGGAAAATCAACTTGCCGATATACTGGAATTGAGAGGAATAGACAAATGGTAAAGATTATTATGCATGGCTGTAACGGTCACATGGGTCAGGTAATCTCCGGACTTGTGGAGAAGGATCCGGATGCTGAGATCGTAGCAGGTATCGATGTGGCAGATCAGGGAAAGAACAGCTACCCTGTATATACAAATATGGAAGAATGTCAGGTAGAGGCAGATGCCCTTATCGACTTCTCTTCTGCAAAAGCAACAGATGCACTTCTTGCTTACTGTGAGAAACGCAAACTCCCGGTTGTATTATGTACAACCGGTTTAAGCGAGGAGCAGCTCGCAAAGGTGGAAGAGACATCTAAGAATGTCGCAGTTCTGAAATCTGCAAATATGTCTCTTGGAATCAATACTCTGATGAAACTGCTTCAGGATGCGGCAAAGGTTCTGGCAACAGCAGGATTTGACATGGAGATTGTTGAGAAGCATCACAGACTGAAACTGGATGCACCAAGCGGAACAGCACTTGCACTGGCTGACAGCATTAATGAGGCAATGGATAACCAGTATCATTATATCTATGACCGCAGCCAGAGACGTGAGATGCGGGATGATAAGGAAATCGGTATCTCAGCAGTCCGCGGTGGAACAATCGTAGGAGAACACGAAGTGATCTTCGCAGGTCCGGATGAAGTGATTGAATTTAAGCATACTGCATATTCCAAAGCTGTATTTGGAAAGGGTGCTGTTGAAGCTGCGAAATTCCTTGCAGGCAAACCGGCAGGAAGATATGATATGAGCGATGTTATCAGTGCAAAATAATCAGGAATGCAGTAAAAATTGATAACTGGTAATTTTCAGTATCTTCATAGCAGTGAAATAAAATATATAAAAGGAAAGTGTATCTGATGTTTCAGAACACTTTCCTTTTTTGTAATATTGGCCTGTATGCTGCTATAATAATTCTGATCAATGATTATATGCGTAAGTCAGCAATGTTCTGGAATCCTGCCAGCGGGCAGAAGATGAATCTGCACCCAGGACAACGGAAATATAGGTGTTTCCCCTTGCGGAATAAGAAAGTCCGACAAAACAATAGCCTGCTTTGTTGGTATAGCCTGTTTTCATACCCTGAACTCCCGGAACATTGCCGAGCAGGGCGTTGGTGGTGCCGATAGAATAGCTTCTGCCGGTGTTGAGATTAGAGAAAGAATAATAGCCGGTGCTCACCAGTTTGCGGAACATAGGCTTTTTGATCGCATACTGGGCAATTTTTGCCAGGTCAGAAGCTGTTGTGTAATGGTTATACCCTGCATCCAGACCATTTGGGGTTGCGAAATGTGTATTCGTACATCCGATCTTTGCTGCTTTTTTATTCATTAATTTAACAAACTTTGCAGTGGAACCGCTGACGTGTTCGGCAATGGCAACTGCGGTGTCGTTGTGGGAGGGAAGCATCAGGGAATAAAGCAGATCTTTCAGATAAAATATTTCTCCTGCATTTGCATAAAGCTTGCTGGGTTCAATAGATGCTGCGTAAGGGGAGAACTTTACTTTTTCGTTTAATTTGCAGTTTTCAAGTGCAAGGATACAGGTCATAATCTTGGTTGTGCTGGCGTTGGCATGAGCAACATTTTCATTTTTGCCATAAATAATCTGACCGGTATCTGCATTCATGAGAAGTGCACAGTCAGAGGAAAGGGAATAATTTAATCCGGTGTGGGTGACAGTACCATTCTGGTTAAAGTAATAGTAAGTTCCCTTGATCTTGTGTTTTCCTGTAACTGCTTTTCCGTCTTTGCCAAAATAGTATTTCTTTCCGGATTTGTCAGTGTACCATCCGGTAACCATGGCACCGTCTTTACCGACATAGTAATAATTTCCTTTATATTTGATAAGAGAATTCTTTATCAGATATCCCTGAGATCTGGTTCCGAAATAATAATTTTTGCCTTTGATCGTATGCCAGCTGCACCAGCGGTGTCCGAGTTTGTTAAAATAATAGGTCTTTTTGTCAATTTTCAGAAATACATTTTTGGCGATGGTTTTATCATCATAGCGGTAAATCCAGTAATCGCCGTCTTTTACAAATTTTCCCGATGCTGCGATATCAGGTTTCTGAAGTGTGGATGCATAGATAGTAGAAACACTGCAGGTAAACAGCAGGAAAAGTGCAGCCAGAAATATGAAAACAGAGCTGCGAAGTGAATGGTTCCTTTTTCTTTTCATGATAACCTCCTGTAAATATGAGTTATAGATATTCCGTAAAATACTGCAGTCAATCCATCTCATTAATGAGTGAAATCCTGCTATAGCAATGCGCTAGATTGTGGGAGTATATATGTACGGAGTAATCTGTTTTGTGTTATTTAAATCATAGCATGAAAAGTAAATTTTTTCCAGAATAGTATTGAGTTTTTGGTACATATTAAAAACATAATATAAAAACATGAAAAGACGGAGAGGTTCTGCTGCATGGACCGGCAGAATGCTTTCCGGGAACAGGAGATGAATATGGGAATAAAGGTAAAAAAGATTCTGACAGGTACAGCACTTATTATGTCACTGTGCATATTCACAGCATGTGGAAATGCAAATAAAGCAGCTGATGAGGCAGACACAAACGAAGAAAATATGACGGATAATAATGCTGCAAACGATGATAACATGGAAAATAACGCAGGAGAAAACAATACAAATGGAAATAGCACATCAGGAAACAATGCGGCAGATAAAAATGTAAATAAAGGTGGAACCGTCACAGACAATGGAACTGCCGCAGAGGATGAAGTTACAGAAAATGAGACAGAACAGAATAGCAATGCAACAGATGACACTGCAAATAATACCAGAATTGATGAAAACAACAACGGTGACGGCACAGTATCCGGAGAATTGGGAAACAGCGTCAAAGATCTGGGCGAAGGGGTAGGTAATGCTGTAGAAGATGTGGGGGATGCTGTTGGTAATGCGGCAGAAGGAAGATAGACATCAGGAATAATTTATGGTATTATCGTGTTAAATTGGTAAAATTTAAATAGTGTACTCCCAAAGTTTTTATTGCATTTGTTTTTGCATCTAACTATAGCAATCATTGTAAATAATGCATATTGATTCAGCTCATCAGAGTGTGAAATCCGTTACTGTGAACGGAGTGAACAGTAACTGAAATCCTGCGTCAGCACGCCTGCAGATATCTTCCTTGTCTTTCGCACTCTGCTGAACTGTCTCAAATGCATTAATTTAAGAGGCTTGCTATAAGTACAAAAAGATTCTGAGAGTACATATAACGGATATGGAGGTACGGATTTTATGAAATTTCGCCCATGTATTGATATACATAATGGAAAAGTAAAGCAGATTGTAGGCGGGAGCCTTACGGACGTACAGGATCAGGCAAGTGAGAATTTTGTATCTGAGCAGGATGCATCTTTCTATGCAGAATTATATAAAAAGGCAGGGATAAAAGGAGGACATGTAATTCTGTTAAATGGTCATGACTCCCCATACTATGAATCAACAAAAGAACAGGCGATTCTTGCATTACATACTTATCCGGGAGGATTACAGATTGGCGGAGGAGTGAACCCGGAAAATGCAGGGGAATATCTTAGTGCAGGTGCCAGTCATGTAATCGTTACATCTTATGTATTTAAAGATGGAAGGATTTCTTGGGAAAATCTGAACAAAATGAAAGAGACTGTGGGAAAAGAGAAACTGGTTCTTGACCTGAGCTGTCGCAGAAAAGATGGAAAATACTATATTGTGACAGACCGCTGGCAGAAATTTACAGATGTCACTATGACACTGGATATTATGAAAGAACTGGGAAGTTACTGCGATGAGTTTCTGGTCCATGCAGTAGATGTGGAGGGAAAGGCACGCGGAGTTGAAACAGAACTTGCATCTCTGCTGGGGGAGTATAAAGGAAATCCGGTTACTTACGCAGGTGGAGTTGGCTCCATGAAGGATATTGAGGATCTGCGAAAATATGGAAAAGACAGACTGGATCTCACAGTAGGCAGTGCATTGGATCTTTTTGGCGGAAATATTTCATTCTCAGAACTGATTAAACTTTAACTGATTTTTATAGTAATCTCAGGAATCACAGTGAGAATGTACAGAACAATTACAGAATTTTTGCTATTTCCCCATAATGACAAAGGAACTTTAAAGTTATTTCTGAAGTAAACAGAAAAAATGTGAAATTTTAATAAAATAGTGTTAAAATTCAAAAATGTGTGTTATAATAGATTCATCAAACAGCAAAGGGGATGGAAGCATGAAGTTTATCATCAGCGGAAAAAATATTACAGTTACAGAAGGTCTTAAGACAGCAGTCCAGGACAAGCTCAGTAAACTGGAAAGGTATTTCACTCCTGACACCGAAGTTGTAGTAACTTTAAGTGTTGAAAAAGAAAGACAGAAAATTGAAGTGACAATCCCTGTAAAAGGAAATATCATTCGTTCCGAACAGGTAAGCAATGACATGTATGTATCAATCGATCTGGTAGAGGAAGTCATTGAACGTCAGCTTCGCAAGTACAAAAATAAAATCGTAGACAAACAGCAGGCAGCAGCCAACTTCCAGAAAGCATATCTGGACAAGGACTACGATGAGGATGAAGAAGTTAAGATCATCCGTACCAAGAAATTCGGAATCAAACCAATGTATCCGGAAGATGCATGCGTACAGATGGAACTGCTCGGACATAATTTCTTTGTATTCTACAATGCAGAGACAGAGCAGGTAAATGTAGTTTACAAACGTAAAGGCAATACTTACGGTCTGATCGAACCGGAATTCTAAATCTGCTTATAAGATCAAAAATATGAAACATAGACAGCCATAAAAAAGTTTTCATAAAGAAAAGCTTCCTTACAGAGAGACAAAATGCCCCCTGTAAGGGAGCTTTTTTGTCAGGAAAAATATATACCTTTAGCGCATAAGGAATGCTTTGACGCAGTGGCCTAAATATGTTAAAATATCAAAAGATATTATGAAATTTGTAACTAATCAGCAGTTAAAAAATTACAAGTTGAAATTCATTCCGGATTGTCTGCGGCAATGGAATATTGACTTGTATATTCTGGTGGAACGTTCTGTTGGAATGGATTGCTGAAGAATAGTTACCGAAATTTTATAAATGAAGAAGTGTAAAAAGAAGGAAGGAGCACAAAAATCATGAGAAAAGCCGGAGTATTAATGCCAGTTTCCGCACTTCCGTCCCGTATTGGTGCCGGAGAACTTGGAGAATCTGCATTCCATTTTATCGAGTTATTAAAGGAGAATCATGTAAAAATATGGCAGATACTGCCACTGAATCCGGTTGGTTATGGTAATTCCCCATACCAGCCATATTCCTCCTGTGCAGGGGATGAGTTATATATCAGTCTTGATGCACTTGCAGAGGAAGGTCTGTTAAAGGAACATCCAAAGGAATTTCAGGAGAGAGCTACAAGAGTAGATTATGAGGCTGTCCGCCAGTACAGAGAGCCTTTCTTAAGAACCGCATTTGATGTTTTTACAGAGAAAAAGGGACAGGAAGAAAGTGCATATAAAGAATTTGCTTCACAGGAATGGGTATATGAGTATGGTGTGTTCCGCGCATTAAAGAAAGCAAATAACGGAGAATGCTGGAATGACTGGCCGGAAGAATATAGAACCTGGCCGGAGAACAGACAGAAGTTACCGGCAGAGGTGGAGACAGAGGCACAGTATCAGATGTTTCTTCAGTATATTTTCTACACACAGTGGATGAAGGTGAAGAAGGCTGCAAACGATGCCGGAATCCAGATCATGGGAGATGTTCCTTTCTATGTGGGACAGGATTCTGTAGACGTATGGGGTGGAAAAGATAACTTTCTTCTTGATACAGATGGACGTCCGATTTTCATCGCCGGAGTACCGCCTGATTATTTCAGTGCTACAGGACAGAGATGGGGAAATCCGATCTATGACTGGGAGCATATGAAGGAACAGGATTACAGATTCTGGGTGGACAGAATCGGCTATAGCAACAAATTGTTTGATATTATAAGGATCGACCATTTCCGGGCATTTGATACATACTGGAAAATTCCGGCAGACTGCCCGACTGCTATTGATGGTGAATGGATCGAGGCGCCGGGATATGAGGTCATTGATACACTTCAGAAAGAAATTCCGGGATTAGATCTGGTAGCAGAGGATCTGGGGCTGCTTCGTCCGGAGGTTCTGATGCTGAAAGATCATTATCATCTGAAGGGAATGAAGATCCTGATCTTCTCCATAGAAACAGGTGGAAAATATGCCCGAGATACCTTCCATGATGTGGAAAACATGATTTTTTACACAGGAACGCATGACAATGATACGATCATGCAGTGGTATGGAAATATGAGTGCCGCAGCCAGAAGAAAAATCCGCAGGATGTTAAAGAAGGCGGGAGCATCACAGGGCTCTGTCAAGGACAGATTCCTGCAGTATACCATGCAGAATCAGGCAGAATATGCGATCATTCCGTTGGCAGATATTCTTGGACTTGGAAAAGAGGGCCATATCAACACACCGGGAACCATTGGTTCTCCGAACTGGGAGTGGCATTTACCGGATTTTGTACAGGCCAAAAAGGAACTGCAGAAATTTGGCAGACTGATCGTAGATACGAAGCGATAAATTTTGGTGACTCCGTAATTTTCTTGGTTTGTTCATGAAAAATTCATTGTTTTCCATAACGGAAAGTGTTAGAATATACAAGTATTGTGTATTATAGTAAGCGTTTGTAATGTTCGCATGCTGCTGACATATCTGCTGTGGACGGAGTGAACAGAAATTATTCCGCCAGTAGCAATTGTTATATGGCAGCAATGCTTGTATAAAAAAGAAATAAACAGGAGTAAAACCTAATATGAATATGTTTTCAAAAGTATTCGGGACCCGCAGCCAGCGAGAGGTTAAGCGTATCATGCCTCTGGTTGAGAAAATTGAGAGCCTGCGCCCGGACATGCAGAAGTTAAGCGACGAAGAACTCAGAGGAAAAACAAGAGAATTTAAGAAACGTCTTGAAGAGGGAGAGACACTGGATGATCTGCTTCCTGAGGCATTTGCGGTTGTACGTGAAGCAGGCAAGCGTGTTCTTGGAATGGAACATTTCCGTGTGCAGCTTATCGGTGGTATCATTCTCCATCAGGGACGTATCGCAGAGATGAGAACAGGTGAAGGTAAAACACTTGTCGCCACACTTCCGTCATATTTAAATGCACTGGAAGGCAAAGGTGTGCATGTCGTAACAGTCAACGATTACCTGGCTAAACGAGATGCGGAAGAAATGGGAAAGATTCATGAGTTTCTTGGCCTGACAGTCGGTGTTGTTTTAAATGATATGAAGCAGGATGAGCGTCGT
>ENA-ORUN01003751-ORUN01003751.1-human-gut-metagenome-genome-assembly--contig:-NODE-3751-length-10448-cov-2.788993_pt1 | contig 10448 bp, 15 predicted proteins | sample MGYA00242080_ERZ509209 | MGnify/ENA primary metagenome ERZ509209 (study PRJEB26280, sample SAMEA2338786) | human gut metagenome | biome: human gut; feature: human-associated habitat; material: faeces... | reverse complement strand
GTTGGAACGGGACTGGTGAAGTCGCGGCGCACCAGGTCGGGCCGGGGCCTGGCCTTCGGGTCGGGGATGGTGGTGCGCTTCCTGGCGTTGGGCGTGCAGCCGCGTATTCCCAGCTCGCGCATCGATTTGCGCACCCTGTACAGGGTTAGGCCGGAGAACTCGCCGGGCAGGAAGCATTTCACGAACCGGAAGCCGAACCTGCGGTCCGACCCCAGCCACACGCGCCGGACCGCCTCGCGCTCGGCCGACCAGCCTTCTCGCGGGCAGCCGTTGGAGAGCCACGAGTAGAAGCCCGATCGGCTCACGCCGAGCACGCGGGCCATCATCTTCACCGGGAATTCGGCCTTCTCCGCCAACATCAGCCGGCAGCATGCGGCTACGCCTGGCTTTTTTCAAGAAGGCCGCGGCTTTTTTCAAGAAGGCGTTCTCCATCTCGAGCTCGCGTATGCGCTTCCTCGCCTCGCGAAGCTCGCGGTCCTCGGCCTTGGGGTCGGGCCCGCCGGCAAGCTCGCGCCGGCGGTTCTGCACCCACTTGTTCACGGTCTTGGAATTCAGGCCCAGTTCTGCGCAGCATTCCGTTATCGGCCTGCCCGTCGAGATGATGTAGTCGGCGGTCTCGCGCCTGAACTCGTCGGTGTACTTGGCGGCTGGGTTGGACATGGCATACCGTCCTCTCGGTCATCGATGAATGCATTCTAAAGGATTGGGCCTCTAGCATGCGTGTCCGAAAAGACGATACAGGTCATCCCTCGGCTTCGAGGCCCTTGCTGCGGCTTGAGCTCCTCTGCGCAGGTTTGTGAAGAAGAGTCTCACCGAATCCCGCCTTTTTGAGACGTCCGGGAGGACGCCCGATCCATGGCTCCGAGGTTTCTGATGTTTTTGTCCTCACAGGTCAATCAGTTTGTCTGATGGTCGAGTTACCACTAACAAGTTGGTTGAACGTACTCGCACCGAAGCGCTTGACGAGTTGCCTCAGTTTGTTAACGTAGTTTGTTGCAAGCAGATGGTGAACACGCGTTGCGCCCGCTGGCGTTCGCGCTCGAAGAACCCAACGCCGAGAGCCTTGAGGCAATCCGCGAGGGCGATGCGTTCCTGGCATCCGGCAAGGAAGAGTGCTTCATCAGCGGTGCCGATCTCATCGCGGCGTCGATGGCTTGATGACCAGGCTGACCGTGGAGCTCTCTGCGTTCTTCTTGCGTGACCTCAAGAAGAACGCCAGGCGGCGCAACTGGGACTTGGCTGAGCTGCAGAAGCTCATCGACCTCGTGCTTGAGAACACACCCAAGGCCATGGAGGTGTTCAAGCATCGTCGCAACATGCACAGGCTGTTGGAAGCTGAGTTGGGTGCAGCGAGTGCCACGTAGCCAACTCCGGCGACTGGCTGGTCATCTGGTCGTCAAAAGGCAAGGTCGCCTTCTTCGAACGCACGGGCAGTCACTACGAGCTGTTTAGAAAAGCCATCTGCCAAGGCTCGACTTAGTTGCGTTGAGGTTGTTGGATATATGACCGTTTCCCTAACTATTGATTTTCCGCGCGCATTGGCATCGGGGTAGGAGCGTTGTTGTTCGGGTGCCCAATCGCGATAATAAGAATTGCTTATGTGATCAAATGCCGACATAAGGTTTCAGGGGCAGGAGGAACAAACTGTGGTAGACATTGCGAATCTAATAATTCAGGCAATTATTGGGATTGCGACCTTTGCTGCGGTATGCATTTCGCTATGGCAAGTGCGCTACGAAAAGAGGCTTCGAGAGGAGGAGTCAAAGCGCCAGCAGGCAATACGAGTGTCTTTATGGTGGGAGGGTGAGCGAAATCGAACGGATTGTCCGAAGGATGACCGTTTCGTTTGGAAATCAGTGGTGCTTAGAAACGAAAGCGAATCTCCTGTGTATGACGTGATAGTCACGTGCGTCGGGATTAGCGGCGCCGGCCCAGAGCGAAAAGGGGAGAATAACGAGTCTGATTTTCCTTGCCGTGTTTGTATCGGTACGTTACCGCCTGGCCTTTGGCATGTGTGGTTGCCAACGGAAGGGTCGGGCATGCACGTGCGGACGGCACCCGAGGCGGCCTTCACCGATGCGAGCGAGGTATCGTGGGTGCGTCGAGGTAACGGGATGCTGGAACGGATTCAGTCAAGACCTGCAACTTTTTATGGGCTCAAACTCCCTCTTGATTGGTGTGGATGCAAAGTGTTTCAACGACTGGAGTAAACTGCATGTATTCGTTAACTAAATAAGGGGCCATTCTTCGGTTTAAAAATGGGCCACCCTCTCCGGCGTATGCTGTATGCCGGAGGTGATTGGAGATTGCCGATTTGATGGATGAGACGAGAATCATCCAGATGCACTTGTCGGGCAAGTCGAACCGGAAAATCGCCGGCGATCTCGGGCCCAGCCGCAAGATGGTCGACAAATATGTGGTGGAAACTACTGTTTGCGATAAGCGCGGTAGCGCGATTGGGCATGAAGGCAAGTTAGTTGTCTAGGGGAACCTGGAATTCTGGATATGCACGGTCATGATTGAGCGTGGATAGTCGGAGCATGGGCTTTGACGGGGCGCAAGTTTGCGGATAGCATCATGACAGTGATTAGGGTCCAGAAACTTTCGATGCCTGGAACCGGAGGGGAGCCTGCGGGTTCCCCTTTTACTTTTCGGGAAGAACGAAGATGCCCAAAGAATTCCTTACCTACCAGCAGCAGATGAGGAAGCTCAGAAGCTCCGGCCTCACAATCGAGGACGAAGGGGCTTGCTGCAGGGTCCTTACGGACATCGGCTATTTCCCGGTTGTGAACGGATGCCAGTCGTTTTTTCGCGACCCGAGCACCCGGGTATACCGCGAAGGCGAGGATCGCTAAGAGGTTCGGGGTCGGAAACCCGAAGGAGCTCTCGTCGTTTATCCGCATGTTCGCCCTCTACAGGAGCGTCTGCGCGCATGGCGAGCGTCTCTTCTCCCACAGGTGCCACGTCGAGATCCCCGATACGGCCCTGCACGCCAAGCTCGGCATTGAGAAGATCGGGCCGGATTACGCTTGCGGCAAGGTGGATGTCTTCTCGGCAGTGATTGCCCTTCGATACCTTTTGTGCGACGACGAGTTCAAGGCATTCAAGGCGAAGCTCGTCAAGTGCGTTAACAGTTATCTGTCATCGGACGAGAGCATCGGCGAGGAGCGTCTCCTTGAAGCCATGGGCTTCCCGGCCGAATGGAAGAAGATAACCAGATATAAATTGTGAGCTCGATTTGCCTAGAACGGGTCGCTGGTTTCGGCAGATTATTGGCGACGGAGTCGAACGTCAAGCCCTTGGTGCGGACGCGTTGTGGTTTTCGGGGGCTATGCTGGATACGAGGCCGGGCTCGCCTGGCTCGGGCGCATACTTAAGAGGAATCAGCGGATCCTTCTTGGCCATGGGCATGGCTAGCGCTGCGATAATGACGGACTTTCTCGTTAAGGGGATTGGCCCAGCGGCTGGGGCGCCTCGGTTCCCGGGGCACTACTCATCCAACAGCTACCTATTCCCAGCAGGACTTTGTGAACGGCTAATCGCAAAGCCTTGCTACCTCGGCTCCGCATTCCGCGCAGCAACCCTCGATGAGCACGCAGCCGTGGCGCATGCGCAGCGTGTAGCCGGGCGCGAACTCCGTCGTGCCGCAGTTATGGCAGAACGCGTTGGCGAGCAGCAGCTTGCGGATATGCTCGGGGTTTTCTCCGCTCCCGCAACGCCTCGATCTCCGTGACGCCCTTGCCGCGGCGGAACTCGTCTTCCTCCATCTCCTCGGCGACGAACCTCGCGATCGTCTCCTCGCTTACGCCGTCGGCTCTCATCTGCCGGGCCATCTCCTCGTATTTTGACTCCATGAATTGCCCTCGTTTCTCGCGTGGTTGCCGGTTGGGGCGGTCGGCTTGCAGTTAGCTACGGCCAGTTTGCGGTCACCTGAATTACTTGGTGGCGAGCACGGACTCGCCATGCAGGTAGGCCCCGCCGCCCGCGTGCGCCACGGCCTCGGCGTAGGCGTCGTAGGGCGCGGCATCCAGCGCGCGAGCTTGTACACGCCGTGGCCGCGCCGCAGGAACCTGCCGTCGGCGCACCATCGGTTGAGCTCTCTGGGCGCCGCGCCGGCTTCTCGAGCCTGCGCGGCGGTGATTATCCCGTACCCGTCGGCTGCGATGTCGTATATGTCGTCGAAATGTGCCATGTCAAAACCTTAACGCATTCGCAAAGCTTTTGACAGCGTTCGTGGCATTGCCGGGATAGGGGCTTGGCTGCGCGTTGGCTCTCTTTTGCGTTGCTTCCTTTTCGGCTGAATGCATGCCTGTTCCTTAGAAATGCGGACCAGCTACGTATTTTCGAGGAGCAGGCATGCGATGGCCAGCGAGCTTCCAACGCCTCAATGGGTCGGTTCGGGGCGTTCCAGGCACCGACGAGCAGATGGTTGACGAGAAGATGCGGTCTCTGCTGCGCTTCGGTACCGGACCGCGCGACATAAGGACGTCTTCGAACCACGGCCTTCGGATGATAGGAAGATAGATGGGAATTGAGGATGAGCTAGTTGGTCAAACTGCAGGTGTGATGACAGAGGTTTATAAGGACGCATTGTCGCCTTCTGTTAAGCCTGTTGGCATCGTATCAGGTTTACTTCCCCGTACCGTACTGGTCGGTGGGAGAAGTGGGTGATAAACGGCGAGGAGGGTTTAGAACGAGCTGCTGAAGCCGTTCAGCGGAGGGCGGAAAGAATACCTGAGGAAAGGATTTGCGAGCCGAACTTTATGTTGCGTTCCTGCTATTCAGCAAATTTCTTACAGCTACGATAGTGACGAGCTTCGAGATATGTATGCAAATTTGCTTGCCAATTTTATGGACAAGGAGCGGAGCGACCTTGTTCATCCGAGTTTTGTCGAAGTCATCAAGCAGCTCAATCCCGATGAAGCGAAGCTCCTTAAATCCTTCGGGCCTTCGAACGCGGTCCTTTATCCGCTAATTGATATTCGGCTCAATGAGGAAGGAGCTGGGTATAGGACAATTGTTCGGAATTACGGGATTCTGGGCGAGTCTATTTGCGAAAGGCCGAATTGCATTTCGCGGTATCTTGAGAACTTGAGTCGTTTAGGCCTGATTTACATTCCTGATGATCTTTATCTAACAGATTCCTCTAGATATGAGCCAATCGAGCAGTCTTCATATGTTTTGGGTGTAAGAGACGCACTCAGCGTGGAGGATAGGAATCGATTTGATTTGGCAAAGAAATGCTGTTATCTAACAAACTACGGCGTTTCGTTTATGCGGAATTGCGTTTTAGATTATGATTCCAGCAGTAATGAAGAGTAGATTCTCGTTCACCCTGAGGGATTCAATTGGGAAAGTTGGTGCAAGTAAAGCAAACTAGGATGACTTTGATTGGAAACGACCCTCGCCTTAGAATCTGGAATTGCTAGCATTACAGGTTTGAATAAAAGGACGAGGGCCGTAATGAAGAGTCTAGCGGATAGCATGCTCGGACAGCACCCATTTGAGTAAATACCGAATACATTCAGCGAAACGCATCGTCTTACGCAATGCAGTTTTGACGCTTACGTGCTATATCGCGAGGTTGATGTTTGGGAACTCTATACTTGCCGATATACTAAGAATGGAATGCGTGATAGGAGCTGTTGTAAACATAGAGGCGAACATATCTATGATTGATGGCGCTCCTACTATAGGAGCTGTTGACCTTTTTTGTGGTATCGGCGGTTTGACATGTGGTCTTCGTGCAAGTGGGATCAATGTTGTTGCTGGCTATGATCTCGATGATTCTTGTGAGTACGCGTATGAGACGAACAACGATAAAAGCATGTTCATCTGTAAAAATGTGAGCGATATCACTGGTGATGAGATTAGAAAGCATCTAGAGAGCTATGATATTAAAGTTTTGGTTGGGTGTGCTCCATGTCAGCCGTTCTCGAGACATCGCAAGGATAAGAAGCATCGGGAACGTCACAAGGACTGGGGGCTTCTTGCTCAGTTCGGACGGCTGGTCGAGGAAGTGATGCCGGATTACATCTCTATGGAGAATGTGCCTGAACTTCTAAAAGAGAGCATTTTCGCTGATTTTATCGCGAGGCTCAAGAGGCTTGGCTATGCTACTGAATACGGTGTGGTGAAAGCTGAAGAATACGGTGTGCCGCAGCACAGGAGGCGCCTGCTTCTCCTTGCCTCGAAGAGGGGTTCTATTAGTCTGATTGGTCCTACTAACGATGAGAGGCATGTTGTTACCGTGAGGAATGCCATTGGCGGACTCCCTGCCGTGAAGGCTGGAAGTGCTTCCGGGGATGACCCCTTGCAGACGGCATCTGCGCTTTCCGAGATCAATATGCGGCGAATTCGTGCATCAATTCCGAACGGAACGTGGCGCGATTGGCCTGAGGAGTTGCGTCTCCGCTGTCATAAAAAAGACAGCGGGCAAACCTATCCTTCGGTGTATGGGCGAATGGCTTGGGATGAGACCTCGCCGACCATTACTACGCAGTTCTATATGTATGGAACTGGACGGTTTGGCCATCCTGAGCAAGACCGCGCCCTCACTTTGCGCGAGGGCGCGATTTTGCAAAGTTTCCCCAAAGACTATAAGTTTATACGCCCTGGTGAGAAGCTGAGCCGTAAGGCGATAGCGCGCCATATCGGCAATGCCGTGCCGCCAAAGCTGGGTGAAGCTGTGGGCAAGAGCATTATTGCCGCATGTAGGGGCTAGATTCCCTAGGTTGTTTCGTGAGATTTGTAGTTGCCTGAATCGAGATAAGTCACGACATCCTGGCGTAGTTGTGTCAGGAAAGAGTCAACGTGGTCAATTAGTGCTGCCAATTCTGCGGTAGTAACTTGATTTCCCGCATCAGTGAATGAAATCGATCCGTGTGCTAAATCATTTCGTCGATTTTTGACATCTTTTAATTCGTCGGCTCTAAAACCGCTATTTGCTGTATGAACAGAAATTCCATGATTGTCAAACAGTTTAAGAATTTCATCGCCATCAAGATTTCCACCTGGCATAGTTTGTCGTGCGGTAAAGTGGACCGTTTTGTTAGCGATTGCCTCGTCAAGAAGTTGTTTGCTGATATTCTCAACTGTTTCATTGCTGGCGCTTGGACTGCGTATTGCGCGCATGCGCGTATGATGCCATAGTTTTTGCAACTTCTCGGAAATGCATGCATAGCTACAATGCTCATCTTCTAGACAGTCGTAAATAGCCTGCAGTAAGCTGGTGACCGAAAACTCAATGATGTTATAGACCATAATCTTGACATTGGATCGAATAACGCTGGCGATAAGAGTGACATCTGGCGTAGCAGAAGGTAGTCCGTCATGATTTGCCTCCTCCGCAATAGCTCGCGCTTCAGCCATTACTAGCCGATAATCAATGCCATTGCCTGTTCCTTGATCCAGAAAGTCCAGTAGAGTTGCAAGCGTAATCATGCTTTTCGTCTCATTGAGACGTTCTTGATACAGTTGCTCGTATCCTAGGTTATGGTTGTCTGCGGCCATATTAATCAACAGCCTTTTTGTAGCTTTTCGGCTACATACTTGATGCGTGCTTGAAGTTTTGCTTTCACGTTGGCTGAGTCTGAGCGCACAAGACTTAAAAAATCATCGCTGTTAATCCATGTAGTCATATCTTGCTTAGTCAGCTCGTGCGTCGACTGAGCTACTGCAACACCTACGGATATTGCTTCAAATCGTGCGTGCGGCGTCGATTTTCCTGACATGGTTTTCCTGAATCCAAGGCTTCCGAGTCCTTGTTGAACGTAATTAAGCATGTTGGTGAAGCGAATTGAATACTCGTTATATAAGGTTGAATCGCTGGCGAATTGTTGGTTCATCTTTTGCGTATACGCATCAAGATACGCTGCAACTCGATCATTGTATCCGTTGAATTTCGGATATCCATCAAAATAGGCAAAAAATCGCGTGATGAGTTCCATGTCATCATAGTGTTTACGCGCTGTATCGCTTAACGGTGCAAGCTTCTTGAATAGTTCGTTTTGCGAAAGCTCGGTAATAAGCTTGCTAAAGTCGCCATCCATTGAACCGCGTCTAATCTCTTGCGATCGAAGCTTTTCGCCAGAAGAATTTATGCGTCGAAATATCTCTTGGCGCACTTCTACCGTAGTGCCCTCTTCGAGATAGACAACGCGGAAGCTGGCATTATTAAAACGCCTCTGGATTTCCCTAGGAAGCTCGGAATAAGTTTTGCCGTTGACTGCTGTCAATATGTTTAAGTCTTTTAAGACTAAGTCTCCGTTGAGGAAATTTGCCAAAGCATTCATCCTCTGGGCACCGTCAACGATTTCAATTCTCCCCTCTTCGGCATCCGCAAAAAACATATATGGAATTGGAAGCCCAATCAGGACGGATTCAATGAAGTAGCTACTGGTTTTATCGGTCCATACGAAGTTGCGCTGATATTCCAAAGGAATATAGAACTCATCGGCTTTGAACTTATTTATAAGGTACTCAGCGACATATTCGCGCGTGCTAAAACGAACTTCTTGCTTTTTCTCCTGAATTTGCGAGACAATGCCGGAGGTGGCGTTTTGCGTCTTGTCCACCGCTTTCACCCCAATCCTAATCGTTTATGTTGAATTTTTCAGCTGCTGCCAACATAGTAGCTTATTCATCGCTTGAGTGTTGCGTCTGCTCATGCTAAGCGTGTTTTAAGTCGGCTCAGCACCAGTGCTGTTCATGATTAGCGGTATTCGGTCCCCTCTCGATATTTCCTACGAGCAGGGGTGTGACGACTCCGAGGGCGTCTGGCGACCGGTACGCGGCGCTTCCTGAGTATTTGCTCGCGTGAGCACCACCTATTATTGCGAATGAGCACCGGCGCTATTGCGGTTCGGCACCGATGCCGGCGCGCTCGGCACCAGCATCGGCTCACTACTTGCTAGCTCTCCTCCCTTTCCCTGTCCGCCCTCCTCTTCCTCATGTTGGTGTTGCCCATGTCGACCAACGTCGCGTTGTGCGCGATGCGTGGACGCCGCCGCCCAGCCTTACGTGCCAGTCCTTTTTCCTGAACTGCGTGCAGAATACCGTCGAACCCGTTACGTAGCGGAGCTCCATGAGCTCCATCAGCATGCCGCGGAATGTTAGCGCTACTGTAAAAACAACCATTTGGGACTGCGGCGGGAATCTTGGACCAAAATCGAACCAGGAGGACTGGAGTGGGTATGATGAATTGGACACCAAGTTAAGAGTGAAAGGTGTTCAGGATGACCCAAAGAAGAAAGCGATACGACAAGCAGTTCAAGGTTTCGGCGGCAAAGGTGGTCCTGTCCGGGGAAATGACGGTCAAAGACCTATCGGAGGAACTCGGCATAAAGGACTCGACGCTAAGAAGATGGGCCCGTGAGTACGAGGAGATGGGAGACGACACGTTCCCCGGGAACGGATCTCCGAAGATCGACAAGGACTACGAGATCGTGAAGCTCAAGAAGAAGGTCGAGGAGCTCGAGCGCGAGAACGAGATACTAAAAAATTTCCGGGCCTTCTTGAGTCAAGACCATGCGTGAGGTTCGAGTTCCTCAAAGAGCATAGGGGCGAGATCGGCCCCATCAAGAAGGCATGCGGGCTGATGAAAGTCTCGAAATCCGGTTTCTACGAGTATCTCGGCCGGAAGAAATCCAACGCCCAGATAGGGCGAGAGACGCTCGGGTTCGTCGTCGAGGCCTTCGAGCGGCACAAGGGCCGTTACGGCTACCGGCGCATCAACCGCGAACTGCGAAAAAACGGCATCGTCGTGAGCGAGAAGCGCGTGCTCCGCATCATGCAGAAGCTCGGACTTGCCGGAAAGGGCGCGACCCGAAAACACCGCATCCAGAAGAAGGTCGAGCCGGGAGACCCTCGGTTGAACCTGGTAGAGCGCGCTTTCACCGTGGGCGAGCGCAACAGGCTTTGGGTGGGCGACATCACCTACATACCCACAAGAGAAGGGTGGCTCTATCTCGCAGCCGTGATAGACGCCTTCTCCCGCAAGGTCGTGGGCTGGTCAATGTCCGAGCGCATCACCGAGAAGGTCGCGATCGACGCGATGGAGCAGGCGGTCGGCAGGGAGGATCCGCCAGATGACGGCAGCCTCGTCTTCCATGACGATCAGGGCGCGCAGTACACCTCCCGTTCCTTCCAGCGGTGTCTGGACTCGCATGGCATAGTCCAGTCGGTATCAAGGCCCGGCACGCCGCTGGACAACGCGGTGGCCGAGTCGTTCTTCAAGACGCTGAAAAGGGAATTGGTGAAAGAGAGGAGCTATGGGACGAGGGACGAGGCCAAGCAGGACATCTTCAAGTACATAGAGCTCTATTACAATAGGGTGCGCATGCATTCCACCCTGGGCTACATGTCTCCAGTGGAATACGAGCGGCAATACGCTTGAGGATCCTTAAAAGAAAGTCCAGTTTATCCTTCCCACTCCATTTCTTTATGCG
>ENA-ORUN01003748-ORUN01003748.1-human-gut-metagenome-genome-assembly--contig:-NODE-3748-length-10452-cov-2.605175_pt1 | contig 10452 bp, 10 predicted proteins | sample MGYA00242080_ERZ509209 | MGnify/ENA primary metagenome ERZ509209 (study PRJEB26280, sample SAMEA2338786) | human gut metagenome | biome: human gut; feature: human-associated habitat; material: faeces... | reverse complement strand
TTGTCGTGTAGGCGACTTTTATAAGCTCACAAAGAAAAACATCGTGAACGGAGCGTTGGAATACATACAAGAAAAGACACGCGGTCATAATCCCCGAACAATAAGAGTGCCACTGAATAGTGTTGCGAAATCTATACTTGAACGCTACAAAGATTATACAGGAGCAACTCTGCTTCCCTTTATATCAGAGCAGAAATATAATCAAGCCATCAAAGAAGCGTTCCGATTGGCCGGACTTGACAGGGTTGTCACAGTGCTTAACCCACTTACTCGCAATCCTGAGCAGAAATATTTGTATGAAGTCGTAACCACGCATACTGCCCGAAAGACATTCATTGGCAATATGTATAAGAAGGTGAAAGACCCGGATCTTGTTTCATCGGTATCGGGACACAAGGAAGGCAGCAAGGCATTTCGCCGATATAGGGAGATTGACGAGGAAATGAAACAAGAACTTGTTCACTTGTTGGACTAATAAAGGAAAGACTATGGCAAAACAAGATTTCGAACAATTCAAACAGGATGTTAAAGAATGGCTCCACAGCCATCCGGAAGAATATGACAGATTCGTTGCTGAAGTGAACAACAAATCGGCAATCGGTTTGCAAAAGATTTTCAAATTAGGATGGAAACTCACTCCTCAAATGATGCGTAAATATCAAGACGAGTGCCATGGAGACCTTGCTGACGAACACCGTCTGCAAAGCTATTCGGCAGATGCCGATGCTGCAAGATTATTGGTCGAGGAGTTTCACAATTTGCAAAACGATTCAATAGCTCCTGCAATGTTGGCATGGCTGTATTACGGCAAGTGCTATGAAACTATGGTTACTCAACTGGAAGCTGAAACACATAACCCGGCGAACAACTTTTTTGAGAAAAAGATAGCTGCTTTAATGATTAAAGTGGTTATCAGTAGCAGTATTCGTAACAAAATGCGAACAAAAGAGGATTGGCAGAATTTCCGTCAGGAGAAAAAGGCTATTGAGGATGATTGTGTAGTAGAAACAACCATTGATAGATTGTCTTTTGATGATAAACCTATTGAAGAAAAATCGCCAACTGGTGAGCAGCAGCCATCACGCACATTAAAAGATTATCTTCACGGAAATCAAGAACAGATTTTGGAGAAGATAAAATTGCGAGTTTCAACGCAGCACACAGGCACCGATTTGGCACGATTGTATTTTGCCCTTCAAGAGGAAGAACTTCTAACAGGCTGTGATGTGACAACATTCCATAAGCTACTTGCCAATGAACTACCAAGTTGCGACTTGAAGACTGTGCGAAACCTCCAAATTTCTATTAAGAAGTTGAATGACAGTACAAATAGGGGGAAAATAAAAGACAATGGTATTGAACGGTCGCTTATCAATGAGTGGAAGACTTACCTCACAGAAGCAAATAACTAAAAGAATGAACCTATTTAATTTAATGATATGGATAAAGACATCATCGCCCAAGAAATCAGTGCCGAATATCTGAAAGGTTATATATACAGCATTAGAGGTGTTCGTGTAATGCTGGATATGGACTTAGCCAAAATCTATGGCTATAGCACCAAAGATTTTAACCGTCAAGTAAAGAACAACATTGAAAAGTTTGAGCAAGACTTCATGTTTCAATTGTCCGATGAGGAGTGTGAAATCTTGAGGTGCAAAAATTCCACCTCAAGTTGGGGAGGTCGTAGATACAACCCTTATGCCTTCACGGAACAAGGTATATATATGCTTATGACTGTTCTAAAAGGAGATTTGGCAACCAAGCAAAGTAAGGCTTTGATTCGCATCTTCAAGCAGATGAAAGACTATATCGTAGATAATCAGCCATTATTGGGGCAAAGGGAGTATCTGCAACTGTCCTTGCAGACAACCCAAAACACACAAGACCTGCTTGATTTGCGTAAATCCCTATCAGCTGTTGATGACAAAGTAGCCGATATAATAGGCACTTTGGGTAATGTTGTTACGAAGTCGGAACTGGCAAATGTTATGCTTGATTTTGGCAGTCCTTCAGTAAGGAGAGGTTGGTTGATACTCAATGGGCAGCCTGTTGAATCGGATTTGGCTTACCAACAGATTTATGCAACCGCCAAGAAAACGATATTTATAGTTGATAATTACATCGGACTGAAGACGCTGGTACTTCTTAAAGATGTTCCGGCTAATGTGAATATTGTAGTATTCTCCGACAATATCGGTAATAGGTTGCACCAAGCCGAGTTTAACGATTTCTGCCGTGAATATCCCAATGTTACCATTTCGCTGCAAACGTCTGGGGGAATATTCCACGACAGGTATATTGTCATTGATTACCAAACGGCTGATGAACAGATTTACCATTGTGGTGCTTCATCGAAAGATGGAGGCAATAAAGTTACGACAATTACAGCGGTTACTGATGGAGCCATTTACCATCCAGTTATAGACCAACTTATTCAAAATTCAGTATTGACATTGAGATAAGACCATTTTCAGACGAACCAAATTGATTGCCTTACATTTCGTTTCTTTCGTTTATGATTTCAGCGAAAATCGCGAAATGTAGATTGTTGAATTATAGCGAATTACATTTATACTTTTGCGCCATCGTTCCAATGTCGGAGCGGTGGCGCAATCATTTATAATGCTGCCAAAGTGATTGTGTCGGACTATGGCAGCACATATATGCTATGACAGATTTAATGCAAATCATCTCCAATAGTACAGCTAATATCAAATTGGAGATTACGAGTGAAGACTTACGGCACTTCTCCGATGAACTTATTAGTCGCGCAGTGAATGAGGTGGCTGTTGCGCTCAAAGCCACCAATGAAGACAAACTGCTGACACGTGAGGAAGTCAAGGAAATGTGCGGCGTTTGCGACACCACCTTATGGCTTTGGAACAAGCGCAACTACCTGAAAGCAATCAAGGTGGGAAACAAAGTAAGATACCGCTTCTCAGACGTGAAGTGCATCTTGGGAGAAACCAATAAAATATCTGATTATGGAAAAGATTGAAAATGCGCTTGTTACTTCTGCAAGTGGAGAAGTTGAGAATATTGAAGAGGAGTATGTCCGCATCGGTACAACCTTGTTTCGTATAATCAATCAGCCAATGATGAATGGGGCATTCCGCAAAATGCGGGTTGAATGGAAAATGAGTATATTCCGATTAGACCACGGTAAGGATGAAGCGGCACTCATTCCGAAATATGACGGATTCTGCACTATGCCAAGTCATATAGATTACCGTTTGAACGTGAATAACTTTTATAATCTCTATGAGCCAATAACCCACATTCCAAAAGAAGGCGAGTTTAATCATATACAATCCTTGATTGAACACATCTTTGGTGAACAATATGAATTGGGAATGGATTATCTTCAACTGTTGTATCTAAAACCAACACAGAAGTTACCGATACTTCTATTAGTGTCGGAGGAACGGAACACGGGTAAGAGTACGTTCCTGAATTTTCTGAAAGCGTTATTTCAAGAGAACGTGACCTTCAACACCAATGAGGACTTTCGGAGCCAGTTTAATGCCGACTGGGCAGGCAAACTGATGATAGTGGTGGACGAGGTGTTACTCAACCGTAGGGAAGATAGCGAGCGATTGAAGAACCTCAGTACGGCACACTCATACAAGATGGAGGCAAAGGGCAAAGACCGCTATGAAGTGCAGTTCTTCGCCAAATTCGTATTGTGTTCTAATAATGAGAATTTCCCTGTTTACATTGAGCCAGAGGAAACACGCTATTGGGTGAGAAAGATTAGCAGATTGGAAAAAGATGACACCTCTTTTCTTCAGAAACTGAAAGAAGAGATACCTGCATTTCTGTACTATCTACAACATCGGAATCTGACCACTAAAGAAGAAAGCCGTATGTGGTTTGCACCCTCACTCATCCGCACGGAAGCGTTGGAGAAAATTATCCGCTGCAACCGCAGTCGCATTGAACTTGATATGGCAGAACTGTTGCTTGACATCATGGACACAATGCAGGTGGATGTGGTAGATTTCTGTATCAACGACCTGTTAGCGTTGTTCAATTATTCTATGGTAAAGATGGAGCGTCATCAGGTGAGGAATGTTCTGCAGCAGTACTGGAAACTGGAGCCAGCACCCAATGCGCTGTCTTACTCCACCTATCAAATATCCGTGCTACCGGGACAGAAATATTCTGCATCGTCCAAAAAGGTGGGACGTTTTTACACCGTTACCCGTGAAAAATTGAAAGACTACCGTTGAGATTGTTGAATATGATGAAACATAAGGGAAGAAGTATAAATAAGAGGGTTACTATTCAACAATACCCTCAACAAACTTCAACAAAGAATTTTGCCTGCCAAAAAAGAAAAAAGATTGCGTACTGCATCTTTAATTTTCTTTTCCCTCTTTTTTTGAATCGTTTTCAACAGAATCAACAAAATCAACGATGGAATTAATAATCGTAAAACCCAACTTAGATGATATTCGTAAAAAGAAATACGGAATGTGCTGGTAGCAGAGTTGCCGTGGTGTGACAGACAGGGCTTGCCCTGATATAGCCCACTATAACTACACGCTTCGCTTCCGTAGTTGTGGGCTCTCCCGAGGGGCTGGGCGTTGCCCCGTCCCACTCAGGACGCTGCCCTAAGAACCCGGCAAGGACTGTCAGCCCTATGCAACCCGACCAAAGAGTGACCCTCTCTTTGGAAACTCCGCTCAGTGGCTTCCACCCCTGAGAACCCGGAGCAAGAAGTGACCCTCTCCCTGCACCCTCCGATTAAGGCTCTGCCCTAATAACCCATTGTGAAACCCGAATAAAGTAAACTTATGGCACAGAAGACATCCATTAACATCAAGCCCTGCAACATCGGCAGTAGCGAACCCCATAACAGGCGGACAGCAGAATACCTTGCCCGTATCAACAAAGAAAAGTTCTATATACGCACTGACCTCATGCCGCAGAATGAAGCATGGGTAGCACCTGACTTTGGCAATACATCGCTCACGGAACGCTACAATCAGATAGCCGCAATGGTCAAGGAAAAGACTGGTCGGGCGATGCAGACCAAAGACCGTGAACGGGTGAACAAAAAGACAGGCAAGGTGACCATTGTCCGTGGCAGCACTCCGCTCAAAGAGGGCGTGGTGGTAATCAAGGAAGATACCACTATGGAACAGTTACGGCATTTTTGTGAGGTGTGCAAGGAACGCTGGGGTATCACACCCCTGCAAGTGTTCATCCACCGTGACGAGGGGCATTACAGCAATCCCGAAGACATTGCCACTTGGAAGCCCAATCTTCACGCACATATCGTCTGGGACTGGATGAACCATGAAACAGGCAAGTCCTGTAAGCTGGACGAGAAAGCCATGTGCGAAATGCAGACCGTTTTGGCTGAGTGTTTGGAGATGCAGAGGGGCACCTCAAAGAAGCTGACAGGCAAGGAACATTTGGAGCGAAACGACTTCATCATCGCCAAACAGAAACAGGAAGCCGAAAAGGTCAAAGCCGAAAAGGAAGCAGCCCTTGCCGCCAAGGAGAAAGCTGAAGCCGATCGGCAGTCCATTGAGGGCGAGAACAAGGCGAAAGAACAATACAGCCTTTCACTTGATAGCGAGATTGCCGATAAGGAAAGGCAGCTCAAAGACGAGCGCAAGGCTAAGATGGACAGCATACTTGACAGTGTCGGCAGTATTGTCGGGGTCGGCAAATCCGCAGCGGTTAAAAAGGAAAACGCCCAACTGAAAGCCGACATCGAGCGTATCAAGAAAGCCTTTCCCAATGCCGTAAAAAACAAAGTGGAAGAACAGACAAAGGCTTTGGTCGAAGCAAAGCAGAGTGCCGAAGCCGAGCGAAACAGGGCTTTGGCGCAAAGTCGCTCATCAGTCATTGAGAGGGACGATGCCGTCAGGCAACTTCAAGCGCAGGAAGCAGACATACAGCAGCGCATCAGCCAAGCGGTTCTTACAGCCACCAAGAAGAAAGACAACACTATCCGTTTGTTGCAGGGGGCATTGGAAGCCAGCCGAAAAATTCTGAATGTCATTGCCGATATTCTCTACCAAGCAAGCGAGGTGTTCAGACGAGCCATCAATGCGATTATCCATTTTGGAACGGAACAGCACAAGTCAATCTTTGCCCCATCGGAAGCCGCTGACATTAAAAGTGTGATGCAGGAATATGGCGAAACAACCGAAATGCAAAAGGCGGTTGGTGACTGGCTGTGTGGCTATGCGGAACATAAGCAGCCCTTTGACGAAATCAAACATCGCCACACACTCAAAGAGGTGGGCGATGTTGCAGACGGGGCGTATGATTGGAAAATAAACAAAACACAGCAATTAGTCAGATAATCGGAGGCGAAAATACCTCTCTTAATGTAGAGAAATCAGTGTTGATAACGGAATATCAATGATAATTCATCTATCTTTGTAACCCCAATTATGCTATAGCTAAGTGAATTAGAATATAGTATTATTAAATTATAATATATGTGTAGGTAAGCCTCATTACAAACAGAGTGTAATAAATACAATTAAAAATTCTATACCTTATGCAAATCAAAGCAGTTCATCATATTGCAATCATAGCTTCAGATTATATGCAATCTCTTCGATTCTATACTGAAATTTTGAACCTTAAAATTATAGGGATTCACGCCAGTCGTACAAGACTGACCTTGCTCTGCCGGATGGTACTTATGTTGTGGAACTCTTTTCTTTTCCTTCACCACCACAACGGGTTAGTCACCCTGAAGCTTGCGGGCTCCGCCATCTTGCCTTTGCCGTAGCAGATATAGACAAAGCGATAGCTGAAGTTACAGCCAAGGGCGTAGAATGTGAACCTGTAAGAATAGACGAATATACAGGGCGCAAATTCACCTTTCTTCAAGATCCGGATAAACTTCCCATCGAACTTTATGAAGTGCAATAACCTTGACGTATAGCCCAACAATACGCTTTATCGTCAGTCAATAAGAGAATTATGTCATTGCCAAGACTAGCACCACACTTTAGGTTGCCGGTCTTGTTTTTTTATGGATAAAAAAAAGTTTGCTTCCGCAGGCAAGGTTTTCAAGACATCGGTATTATATAGATGAGCGCTCAAAAAAGAACAACAGTAATAAACAAATAAAAAGCAAAAGGTAAAAATGAAAAAGTTCAATATCTTGAAAGTAATGATGATGGCTGTAATCAGTATCTCTGCTATGACATTCGCTTCGTGCGACAACGATGACGACGAGCCCGTTAACACATTAAAACTCAATCCTGCAAAAGTGGAAATAGCTCCGAAAGCTACCGCTACGGTGACTATCGGAAGTGGTATGACCCCGTTTACGGTAAGATCGTCGAATACGAAGGTTGCAACGGTCAAAACCAAGGGCAAGACAATCACAATCACAGGTGTTGCCGAGGGTAGTGCAGTCGTGAAGGTAACTGACAAAAGCAAACAGACAGGACAGGTTATTGTGACCGTGAAGGCTGCATCGTCTTCATTGACTGTTGACAAGAAGTCAGCGGAGATGGCTGTCGGAAAGACGGTTGACGTTACCGTATCGAAGGGCACTGCGCCTTACACCGCAACAGTAAAAGACTCGAAAGTCGCGACTGCCAGTGTCAAGGACAGCAAGATTACCATCAAGGGTGTCAAGGCCGGCAAGACAACAGTCACCGTGACCGACAAGAACAAAAAGTCGGCAACCATCAACGTAACGGTTAAGTAACGAACTGTCATTCGGGATGAACGTGATGCATAACGAGAACTACAGCGAGCAGGAACTGATAGACGGAGCAAGGCGAGGCGAGCAAGAGGCCATGAAGAGGATTTACCTCTTGCACGCCCGCTACTTGACCGCTGTGTGTTCTCGTTATGTAGTCAATCCTGAAGATGTCCGCGACACGCTTCAGGATTCTTTCGTTGCCATATTCGGGAATATCGACAAGTACCGGCCGAAGGAAAACGCTTCGTTAAGGTCGTGGATGACAAGAATCGTCGTAAACAATTCGCTACAGTTTCTTCGCAAGAGCGAGAAAATGCAGTTTATCGAATCGGTGGACGAATACGCTGACGTGGTAGAAGAAACGGCGGAAACAGACGGCATTCCATACGAAGAGGTGAGGAAACTCATAGGCGAGTTGCCCGCAGGCTATCGCTCCGTGTTCAATCTTTACGTATTCGAGCGGAAAAGCCACAAGGAGATAGCCCACATTCTCGGAATAAAAGAAGACACATCGGCTTCGCAATTCCACAAGGCGAAGAAGATGCTTGCAGTGAAAATAAACCAATATAAGGAAAGGAGCGACAGATGAGTGATTTCGATTTGATAGAATACCTGAGGAAAGAAGAGGAGCACTTCCTTCCCGAACCGCCGGAGGAGCTTTGGAACGGCATCGTGGACAATCTGCCGACGAAAAGTCAGCATCGCATCGTTCCATTGTGGTTGCGCTATTGCGGAGCGGCTGCTTGCATTGCGTTGCTCATGGGTATAGGTTCGTTGTTTTTCAATACTCCCATTCCAAATGACCAATTACCGCAAATAGCCAAGAGGAGCATTGGCAAAAGTATTGATACGCCGAAGCCGCAAGTCACTACACCGGGCGTGATTACCACCACGCAAGCCATCCGTCTGGCAGACACTGGAAAATCTCCCTTGCAAGTGGTCGCGAACGATGACACGATAACGCATGACGAAGAACCGATACAGGGCGAACAAGTCCTTCCATCAAACGGCAAAGAAGAAAGAAAGAATGGCAAAGACGAAAAGAAAACCGATAACAAACGAAAACGAGGCGGTTATAACGACCTGTGGATTGCCGACCGTATGGTTACGAAGTCGAAGAGCCGAAAGTCAGCTTCCGTATCGCTCTATGCAGGCAACATCATGGCAAACAACACTTCGACACAAGATAATTTCACCTTGATTGGATCCGGTCCCGGGGAACCATCGGATGGAAACACCCCCTATGATGACATCTTCGAACTTAACCAAGGGATGGATGCCGAAACAAAAAAGCATTATAAGCTGCCCGTGCGTACCGGCATTCGTGTATCGGTACCCTTAACCGAAGCCCTTGCCGTAGAGAGTGGCATAACGTACACACTGCTGTCATCATCAATGGAATCGGGTTCCAAAGAAAATTACTATCACACGGAACAAACGCTCCACTATGTTGGCATTCCGCTGAAACTCCGCTACAAGTTGTGGAACAGCAAGCGTATCGGCATTTATGTTAGCGGCGGTGGTATGGTAGAGAAATGCGTATCGGGCAAGGCCAAGACGAAATTTGTCATCGGTGGCAGCAAAAATTCCATTGAAGAGCAAAAGGTAAGTGAAAAACCGCTTCAACTCTCTGCCACACTCTCCGCAGGTATTGAAGCCAATATTGCCAAAAACACATGCCTGTTCATCGAGCCGGGTGCAAGTTATTATATTGACAACCACAGCTCCGTGGATAACGTGTATAAAGACAAGCCATTCAATCTGGACTTAAATATAGGTATAAGAATAAACATTAATAAATAATCGTATATGAAAAAGTTATTATCCATCGTTGCCGCTGCGATATTCATGGTATCGTGCGGCATGACAGACAAAGCAAAACAAGTGGATTACACCGAAGCGCACGGCTACTTTGTGCGTAACGACGCACCGCCTCATCTATCCTGCTACTACGACAGCAAGGAGGCGTTCGACAGTGTTTTCGGTTGTGCAGCCTTTATGGGAGAAGGTGGTACACCCACTCAAATAGATTTCACCCGTCAAAGCGTCATCGCCTGTCATCGCCGTAATAGGTTGCGAAACCAATCGCCCCACGAAGTACATTCCTGTTTCACTTATATCGCAAGCAGATACTTTGCGCCTAAAGTACAACGTGGAAGAAGCTAATCCCACAACATCTACAATGATTCCGCTTCTCCTTTTAGTATTAGATAAGGCTTATGCTTCACCTAATATCAACATAGAAAAGCAATAAACATATACCACCAAAAGAGCGGAAATGGGCTGTCCTGCTATAGTATCAGACCTTTACTCCTTATGGTCCCTCTGATGATGCCTAATTCACGAAGATTGAAAAGTTTGAGTTTAGGTACATGTGATTATCCACATACTGTCCGTTGACTTATTGAATATGCCTTGTCCTGATATAGCTTGACCAAATAGTTAAGCTATATCAGGACAAGGCACTTCATTTGCATTCGTTGAATAGTTACATTTTATTGCTGTTTGTACCTTGATGGTTCTTCAACTACTCAACATATTGATTTTCATTAGCATTACAAATTGCAAAGCAATCAATATTTAAAGGCATTCAACCACATTTAGCGAGGGAGAGAATGAAGTTCTGTGGGAACAAATTGGGAACAGATAAGGTAAAAAGAAAGCAGCTAAGTATTGATATACAACAACTTAGCTGCTTTACTTCGTACCCAGACCCGGGGTCGAACCGGGATGGAAGTGAATCCACTGGTGTTTGA
>ENA-ORUN01003747-ORUN01003747.1-human-gut-metagenome-genome-assembly--contig:-NODE-3747-length-10455-cov-2.500962_pt1 | contig 10455 bp, 7 predicted proteins | sample MGYA00242080_ERZ509209 | MGnify/ENA primary metagenome ERZ509209 (study PRJEB26280, sample SAMEA2338786) | human gut metagenome | biome: human gut; feature: human-associated habitat; material: faeces... | reverse complement strand
AGAGGAATCCAGTGTCTGCTGGATCAGATTCAGACCTTTGCATCTCAGACAGATGTTCTGCTGATCTCACCGATCTATCTCGGAGAAAAAGTATGGCAGGAAGGATATGATCAGGACTTTTCGCCACAGTCAGTGACGGTGTCGAAGGAACTGGAAACAGTATATGAACGAATCGCTGCAGAAAGACAGATCGGATATTTGCGGGCTTCTGATTATGTGCAGTGCAGCGAGGCAGATCAGGAACATCTGAATGCACAGGGACATCAGATCTTCGCACAGGCAGTGTATGAAAAAACCGAGCGGATGCTGTGGAAGAGAAGTGGCTGGAGACAGGTGGTGTAGAAAGTGGAAAACGGCAGGTAATCCGTGGTCAGTCATGAACACCAGGTGAACTATGATGTATGAGTTCTGGCTGATTCCGAAACGTGATAGTCATAAGTACAGCTACAATCTGTAAACTTTGAAAGATGAGTGGCGTGAAAGGCATAAACTAAAAGCAGATATGAACAGAAAGTTCCAGAGTTGAAATGAGTGTAAAAGCAGATTTCAACCCTGAAACTTTCTATTGGTATCTGTATTTGTTTCAGTGGAATATTCTGTCAGCGGATAAAAATATTTTTGCAGATCGTCGTATTTCTCAGACTGTTGTCCTTTCCTGCGCAGAATTTAAAACTTTTGCTGCAAAATTACGAGGCGCCTCGGAAACAATATTGTGAGTCAGATATGCCATGTGCTCCGGAGTATCGTCGGAATCACCGGTGAGCCAGCATTTGATCATTCCCACGCAGCCGTTGATGCAGAAAGCGTAGGCGTATTTGATGTCGTTGACATTCTGTGGGAACATCGTAAAAAGTTCCGGCAAAACAGCGTCCTCGACCAGTTTTTCAATCTTTTCCACAAAAGCCATATCGCCGTTCGGCCCCATCAGTGCCGCACAGATATCCTTGTTAGCAGCTAGAATCCGAAACAGCTGGATGGCAAAAGAATAACCTTCTTCTTTCATTCCCGGATCCAGCGGATGCTCTTTGATGGCTTCCAGAATATCTTCCATCAGTTCGCCCTCTATGCTTTGAAGCATCTGGTAAATGTCTGTGTAATGCAGATAAAAAGTGGAACGGTTGATATCAATCTCATCCACCAGTTCTTTTACCGTGATTTCTTTAATATTTTTCTGCTGCATCAGTCTGGCAAGACCGGCGCGAAGCTGTGCACGGGTTTTTCGCACCCGGCGATCCATTTTTTCTCCTTTTTTCGTTTCCATAAAAATCCCCCTTTTATTGCATCTCCCGTATTTTCTCAAAGAGTTTTTTCAGGTCGAGAAAACTTCCCGGGAAGATTTAAAATCATATCTGAAGAAAATATAAACAAAAATTCCTGAAATTTATTAGAAATTTTTAAGAATTTCAAATAGACATATACAATACAAAACGTCCAGTAATAAACGATTGAAAAGAAATATGATGCTTGTATCTCTTATCTTTCTTTAGTATAATACATTCCGAAAAGAAAATCAACATATTGTCGACTAATAGCTTTTTAATCTACTAATAGAATAAAAAACGAATAATGGAATACACATCCATTAATAGAAAAAAGTCGACAAATACATCAAAAAGGAAGGGATACAATGCTAAAACAAGAGTGGAAAAGTTTATTTCACAACAAGATTTTGCTTTTAGTAGTCATCGTAATTGCGCTGATCCCTGCGATTTACGCGGGGCTTTTCCTGGCATCCATGTGGGATCCCTACGGAAATGTGGATAAACTTCCAGTAGCCATCGTCAATGAAGATGAGCCAGCCGAGTACGGAGATACTACACTGACAGTTGGAGATCAACTGGTGGATAATCTGAAAGAAAATGATTCACTGGCATTCAACTTTGTAGACGCAGATGTGGCAAAGGAAGGTCTGAAAAATGGTACTTATTATATGGCAATTACCATTCCGAAGAATTTCTCTGCCAATGCGGCAACGGTCATGGATGATCAGCCGGAAAAAATGATCCTGAATTATGAGACGAATCCGGGAACCAATTACATTGCTTCCAAGTTAAGTGAAACGGCTCTGGGCAAGATTAAAACAAGCATCCGTGAGGAAGTAACCAAAACCTATACGGAAGCTATTTTTGATCAGATCGGAACCGCCGGAGACGGTATGCAGGAAGCAGCCGACGGGGCAAAAGAGATCAAAGACGGTATGGACGATGCATCTGATGGTAATAAGAAAATCACAGATAACCTGAAAGTTCTGGCAGACAGTACCCTGACTTTCAAAGAGGGATCTGTGGAACTGACCGAAGGACTGAAATCATATACCGACGGTGTTGCACAGGTCAATGACGGAGCAAAACAGCTGGATGACGGTGTCAGCACATTGACCGCAAGTCTTCCGACACTGACTAACGGTGTGGATCGGCTGAACTCCGGTGTGAAAGAATACACCGATGGCGTAGCAACTCTGAACAGCAACTCCGAGGCACTGAACTCCGGAAGTAAACAGCTGGCAGAGGGAAGTAAGCAGCTGTTTACTTCCGGAGCAAAACAGTTGTCCGGGCTGGAAAATATCGGACAGGTTTATGCGGGAATCGTAAATCTGAACAATGCGGTAACCGGCGCTGATAAAACAGGAACATTGCAGAATGGAACTGCACAGTTGGCAGCAGGTTTGGAACAGATCAGTAAAAGTGTAAGTACTCTTGAACATTCAGCGAGTGCGGAACAGCTTGCGAAACTGAGTCAGGGACTGGGCAGTGCAGTGAGTGGCATTCAGAATGCCAGCAGTTCTGTTACAGAAGCAACAGGTATTGTGAATAAGGCTGCTACAGGAATCAGTAATATGCAGGAGAATGTTGCAAATGCTTTGAGCGGATATGCAAAAATCGCAGAAAGTGCAGCCAATGACGGCAATAGCAAGATTCAGACGGCTAATACAAAATTACAGAGTGCTTCTGCCACAATGACTTCAGCAGCACAGAAGCTTTCAGCATGTACGAAACAGGATGACGGAAGTATTGTGATAGATGCACAGACGCTGAATAATCTGGTAAGTACATTAAACAACGCAGCAGCGAATACAGGCTCTGTAGACACCGTAAATACAGAGGCTTATGTGAGCAAAGCGAACAGTACAACAACAGCGATTACTTCCGGTATGGCAGAGGCAAACGAAAGTCTCTCAGCTGCGGCAGTCGGACTTGAACAGTATGCGACCGGACTCACAGCAGGAGCAAATAGTTTGGCAGCGGGAGCGAAAGATCTTCAGGATCAGACAAAAGATCTTTCCACGGATTCTATCAAACAGCTTTCAGCAGCACTACAGTCCGCAAGTGTTGGTGCAGCAAATGTCAATAAAGGTGTAAGCCAGGTATCTGCAGGTCTTACTCAATTACAGAATGCGACATCCTCTTTCCCGGCAGCAGCAGAAGGAATGAAGGCACTGGATGCGGGAATTGAAACATTGGCAGCCGGTGCTCAGACGTTGAATACCGGACTTACTGCTTACACCGCTGGTGTATCCACTCTGAACAATAACAGCGCAGCACTGACAAGCGGAACACAGCAGCTTGCCGATGGTGCGAAGACACTGGGAAGCGGAGCCACCACACTGGCAAATGGTACTTCTACCTTATATAATGGAACAAAAACTTTAGTAGCAAACAACAGCAAATTAAACAGCGGTGCCGCACAGCTTACCGATGGTGCCGGTCAGATCCAGGATGGATCCGGTCAGTTATATGACGGTTCCAAAGAACTGGGTGATGGATTAAAGAAACTGGACGATGGTTCCGATACACTCCAGAGCAGTCTGGCAGACGGAGCCGAAACTGTAAAAGAAAATAAAGCAGAAGATGTGAACTATGAGATGATTGCAGCTCCTGTAGATGACGATGAAGCAAAAATGACAGAAGTACCAAACAATGGCCATGCGATGGCACCGTACATGATGTCCGTAGGTCTGTGGGTTGGAGCACTTGCTTTCTGTCTGATGTATCCGCTGACAAAATACAACGGAAAATTAAAATCCGGATTCGCATGGTGGGGAAGCAAAGCTTCTGTATTATATCCACTGGCAATCCTGCAGGGTATCCTGGTGATCTTCCTGCTTCATGTATTTGACGGATTTACCCCGGCCCAGATGGGTAAGGCGGTAGCATTTGCCTGCCTGACTTCCGTGGCATTTACCTCGATCATGTACTTCTTCAATATCACCCTTGGTAAAGTAGGAAGCTTCCTGATGCTGGTATTCATGGTTATCCAGCTGGCAGGTTCCGCCGGAACCTATCCGGTACAGCTTTCACCGGCATTCGTATCGAAGATTCATGCATGGGTACCGTTCACTTATTCCGTAGATGCCTTCCGAAGCGTCATCTGCGCAGGAGAAAGCATCCGGACACCAGTCATTGTTATGTGTGTGATCACAATCGTATTTACGATCCTGACCATCATCGAATTCCAGTTCCGCACCAGACGGATCAAAGCAGGAAAACCGATTTTCCATGATTTCCTGGAAGAAAAAGGACTGGCATAAGAGAACAGTTACATAAGGAACAATAAAAAAACAGTTGTTACCGAAATCTCTATATGAGATTCGATAGCAACTGTTTTTTGAACTGCACACTCGAATCCGTATCCTGCGTGAATGATACAGTTATTTACGAAACGATGTACGGTACATCCAGATAGCAATTAATCGTGTCTCTCATCCTCATTGTCATAGCACTCACAAAACCGCGCTGCGAATGCCGGTGGCTCGTCTTTGACGTACAGGTGGGAAATATCTCCGAAAGAACTCATACGGAAATATGCGATCCCCGGGCGGCGCTCTTCGGTGACGAGGGTTGTGACGGAGCTTGGAGCGGCGCAGGTGCCGTGCCACAAAACCATCGGGGAAATGTGCAGCAGGTGACTTAACAGGACACATTCCAGACCGAAGTGACAGAAGAAGACAATCGTATCGTTGTTTGCGTGCTCTGCGCGGTAGGTAAGACCGTCCCGGACATACCCGTGACTGGCGAGCAGGGCATCGAAGTTGGTGGTTACCCAGTCATATTCTTCTTTGACATGTCCTTCCATCATCACAGGAACTTTCCACCATTCATCCGGCAGGTAAAAGCGGGGTTCCGCGGTCCAGTCCTGTGGCAGCCAGTCTCAGGAGATCATTTCCTTTTCCGGGACGTCCGGGCGGTGGATCCGTGCATCAAATTCGCGAAGCCAAGGTTCTTCGGTGGCAGTGCGGTTCATTTTCTTCAAGGTCAGAGAAGCGGTGTCTCTGGCTCTTCCGAGAGGAGAGACATAAAAGGCTTTCACATCGAGTTTTGCAAGTTTTTCGGAAAGGTAGTCTACTTCTTTCCATCCTTTTGGCGTCAGGGAGTCGATGGTATAATCCGGATCTCCGTGACGGACGATCAGTAATTTCATATAATATCCTCCTGTGTGTAAAATAATCAATGTTTTCTGGTAATATAGCAGATATTGGAAAACAGCGGACAGCTTTTTATCCATGCAAAGTTCCGGTATTCTCGCCAGTTGATATACCACTCCTGTCCCCAGCTGCTGATCCGCAGCCATCCGTGTTCGATGCCGGTAACAGTGACATAGTGTGCACGGGTGGAAGAAGATTTTATGTAAACTCCATCACCGGTTTTCCTGTACAGAGGAAGCCGGTCTTTCTTCCAGAGCAGGGGAAAATTACCGCCGATGGATAGAATGACCGGGATATCCTGACTAAGTAGCCGGCTGATCTCCTTTCCGGTATTCCGATACCCGATATGCCAGCAGGCACGGTAAGGAAGACGGCGGAGTAAGAAGGCCAGATTCAGTCCTGCGGAGAGCATCAGTCCGTTGATTCCGAGACGGGGAAGAATCGGAAAGAGTCGATGCAGTCTTTTTACAGATCGCTCATAGTCCTCCCAGGAGCGGGAATCACTGACGGGCTGTTCTCCGGAACGATGACGGTCCGTCTGTGCTGTCAGAGATTCTTTCCGTTCCAGATACCACAGCAGATCGTGCGCCGCGATCAGACCGCAGCCGTATCCGCGGATGGAAGGAGAAGAAAACCAGGTCTGGCTGCCGCCGTAGGAAGCACCTTCCGGTCGCTGCACGGAAAGTTCCGAGGTGAGACTTCGAGAGCCGGTTTCGGATAAAGAAGTTTTGCGTGGAGTATAAATTATGTTGTGTGTCATAAAAAACCTCCGTATAGAATAGAAAAATGTGCCGGAACATGACTCTTTTCAATTACATTACATAGCAATCAAGGATTCGATAGATCCATTTTCATGATGCGAATAAACAATAGTTTATAAAGTTTCCGCGATTCTTCTTGCCACATACACGCCGCTGGCAGATGCATGGGACAGGGAGTGGGTAACGCCGCTTCCGTCGCCGATGATATAAAGACCTTTGTAGGGGCTTTCCAGATGCTCATCGATATCCACTTCCATATTATAGAATTTCACTTCGACACCGTACAGCAGAGTATCGTCATTTGCCGTGCCCGGTGCGATCTTATCCAGGGCATAGATCATCTCGATGATACCATCCAGGATACGTTTTGGCAGAACCAGACTCAGATCTCCGGGAGTAGCGGACAGAGTCGGGCGGACCAGACCTTCTTCGATACGGCTGACCGTACTGCGTCGGCCGCGGACCAGATCACCGAAACGCTGTACGATCACACCGCCGCCCAGCATGTTGGAGAGACGGGCGATGCTTTCGCCGTATCCGTTACTGTCCTTGAATGGCTCGGAGAAGTGTTTGGATACCAGCAGGGCAAAGTTGGTATTTTCCGTGTATTTTGCCGGATCTTCGTAGCTGTGGCCGTTTGCAGTTATGATACCGTTTGTATTTTCATTTACCACGATGCCGTTCGGGTTCATACAGAAGGTACGGACATTATCTTCGAACTTCTCGGTACGGTATACGATCTTGCTCTCATACAGCTCATCGGTCAGATGGGAGAAGACAACAGCCGGAAGTTCCACACGGACGCCCAGGTCGACACGGTTGGACTTCGTAGGAATCTGCAGATCTTTACAGACAGTTTCCATCCATTTGCTGCCGCTTCGTCCGACGGAGATGATACACTGTTTGCAGGTGGCAGTCTCATTCTTGCCGTAGTGCAGGGTGTACATGGAATCGTTATATTCGACAGAAGTTACCGGAGTCAGGAAGAAGAAATCCACCTGCTCTTTCAGTTCGTTGTACAGATTTTCCAGAACGACATAGTTGATATCCGTTCCCAGATGACGGACGGAAGCATCCAGCAGCTTCAGCTTGTTCTGGATGCACAGCTTTTTGAATTTGGTTCCGGCTGTGGAGAACATACGGGTATTCTCGCCACCGTGGGAAACATTGATCTCATCCACGTATTTCATCAGATCCAGGGCAGTCTTTTTTCCGATATGCTCGTAAAGAGTTCCGCCGAAGTCGTTGGTGATATTGTATTTTCCATCGGAAAATGCACCGGCACCGCCGAAACCGCTCATGATCGCGCAGGTTTTGCAGCCGATACAGGTTTTTACTTTTTCGCCGTCGATGGGGCAGTGGCGTTTGCTTAACGGATTACCCGCCTCAAATACAGCAATTTTCAACCCCGGTTTTTTCTGAACCAGTTCATAGGCAGAAAAGATTCCTCCAGGACCGGCTCCGACAATAATTACATCATACATCATAATTGTCACCTCTGTTTTCGTAAGACTGAACGCATAAAAAAAGCCCGTATCCATGGAAAGAATACGAGTCTGTACTCACGCAGGAGTATCCCGCGGGCGTTTTCATGCGAAAGCCATGTGTTCGTTTGAGTTCTCTGTTTCATTATATCGAAAGGACGAAGTACTTGTCAAGGAATAGGGAGAAAAAGAAAATGAGGAAAAAAATGTAAAAACCTATTGACGTGGTGGGGATATGGTGGTAATATATGCTCATAAACATACTAGAGAGGTAGGGAATAGGGAAATGAAAGAGAGATTACCCTTATTAGTCCGCCACAATTACAGATTTGGACGAATGTGAAGCACAAAAGTGTGACCGTCAGAGATTCCGCGGCGGATCCGGCGAACAGCAGTCCGAAGAGCGGAAGAAAAAGTAAAAAGTGAAACTAATGACCCAAGAGGGATTCGATATTACAGAAAGAATAAGAGGAGAAAAGACTATGAGCAAGAATTATAAATTTGAAACTTTACAGGTACATGCAGGACAGGAACATCCGGACCCGGCTACCGATGCGAGAGCAGTGCCGATCTATGCAACAACATCTTATGTATTCAAAGATTCCGCGCAGGCAGCAGGACGTTTCGGACTGACAGAAGGCGGTAACATCTATTCCCGTCTGATGAACCCGACAAGCTCTGTTTTCGAAGAGAGAGTAGCAGCACTGGAAGGCGGCGCAGCAGCTCTGGCTACAGCAACCGGTTCCGCAGCTATCACATACGCTGTACAGAACATTGCGACAGCAGGTGATCATATCGTATCTTCTGCACACGTTTATGGTGGAACATACAACTTGTTTGCAAATACTTTAAAAGAGCAGGGAATCTCCGTAACATTTGTAGATCCTTCTGATCCAGAGAACTTCCGTAAAGCCATTCAGCCAAACACCAAACTTCTGTATGGTGAGACACTGGGCAATCCAAACTCCGATGTACTGGATCTGGAAGCAGTATCTGCAGTAGCTCATGAAAACGGTATTCCGCTGATCGTAGATAGCACATTTGCTACACCGTTCCTGCTTCGTCCACTGGAGCATGGCGCAGATATTGTCGTACATTCCGCAACCAAGTTCATGGGTGGACACGGAAGCGTAATGGGTGGTGTGATCGTTGATGGCGGCAAATTCGACTGGACTCAGAACGACAAGTTCCCGGGAATCACAAAACCAAACCCATCTTACCATGGTGTTGTATTCAGCGAAGCATGCGGAAACATCGCTTATGTAATGAAGATCCGTACTACTCTGATGAGAGATCAGGGAGCTACCATTTCTCCATTTAACTCTTTCCTGCTTCTGCAGGGACTGGAGACACTGTCTCTTCGTGTAGAACGTCATGTGGAAAATGCTCTGAAGGTTGTAGAATTCCTGAAGAACCATCCACAGGTAGAAAAAGTAAACCATCCATCTCTGGCAGAAGGCCATCAGCTGGATCTGTATAACAAATATTTCCCGAACGGTGCAGCTTCCATCTTTACTTTCGAAGTAAAGGGCGGACAGGAGAAAGCACAGAAATTCACAGAATCTCTGGAACTGTTCTCATTGTTGGCTAACGTAGCAGACGTAAAATCTCTGGTTATCCATCCGGCAACCACCACTCATTCTCAGATGAATGAAGAGGAACTGCGAGAAGGCGGTATCACACCAAGCACTGTACGTCTGTCCATCGGTACAGAAAACATCGACGATATCATCGCTGATCTGGAGCATGGTTTCGAAGCAATCAAATAATATAAAATATTGAAATTTTCTGATTGACATGTGAAGCTGTCCTTTGATATTCTAATAGAAGATAACAGGGAGTAGTTCACACCAGTCAGGTGTTGGATGCCTCGTCATCACGTCGAAAGACCGGGGAATCCACTGAAAGAAGAACGAGACTTTTATCGCATTATTTGTGTGCGGTGGAAGTCTCGTTCTTTTTCTATATAAAAGAAGCACCGACAAAGAACCGGACATTTCCAGGGCACACGGAAAGCAGGAGGAAAAGAGAATGGAAATGATTTTACAGGTGTTGTTACTGGTGTTGGGCTTTTTGATGCTGGTAAAAGGTGCTGACTGGTTTGTGGATGGAGCGTCGGGAATTGCAGAGCGATTCGGGATTCCCCAGCTGGTAGTCGGACTGACCATTGTGGCCATGGGAACAAGTATGCCGGAGGCGGCAGTGAGTATCAACTCGGCGTTAAAAGGGAACGCGGGAATTACGATCGGAAACATTGTGGGGAGCAATATTTTGAATATTCTGATCATTCTTGGTATTACTGCGGTGATCACAACGGTGGCGGTACAGAAATCTACGATATGGATCGAGATTCCCTATATGATGATAATTACAGTTCTGTTACTGGTACTGGGAAAAAGCGGAAATCAGATTACACTCAGCGAAGGTGTTATCCTCTGGGTGGCATTCTTACTTTATCTGGGATATCTGTTTTATTGTGCAAAAAAGAACAAAGAAGAAGTGGTCGAGGAGGAAGCAAAACCGATGTGGAAATTGCTCCTTGCAACGGTACTGGGACTACTGCTGGTGGTCTGGGGAAGTGATGTTACCGTGGATGCGGCAAAGGCAATTGCAAGGGTGCTGGGAATCAGTGAGCGTGTGATCGGTCTTACGGTGGTGGCACTTGGAACATCCCTTCCGGAGCTGTTCACCTCGGTGTCTGCAGCACGGAAGGGAAAAGCAGATATTGCGATCGGAAATATCGTGGGAAGCAATATTTTCAATATTTTGTTCGTGGTAGGTACGGCAG
>ENA-ORUN01003716-ORUN01003716.1-human-gut-metagenome-genome-assembly--contig:-NODE-3716-length-10518-cov-2.379432_pt1 | contig 10518 bp, 7 predicted proteins | sample MGYA00242080_ERZ509209 | MGnify/ENA primary metagenome ERZ509209 (study PRJEB26280, sample SAMEA2338786) | human gut metagenome | biome: human gut; feature: human-associated habitat; material: faeces... | reverse complement strand
AAGACACGGATCATCGAGGATGCAAACATTTGGCTGGTTAGAAATGCCACATTTTTTGAACCGAATATCCATCCGCATTTCCACATGAAATCCCACGGTGTGGTCTTTTGATAATATTACTTATCAAAGCAAAGAGCGATATGCTTATTGCGGCAGTTCCTTTGTGTAAGAGGTTATCTTACAAAGAGATATGCCGTGTAGGCGACATACAATAACACGCAGACGGCGCCCTCCGCACGGCTCATGGAACGTTTGGTTCTCGCGAAAACAAACAGCAGGATACCGCTGCAGAGCAGCAGGACGCAGTCGATCACTGATTCGCCGAGTACGTGAAGCGGCGAGATGGCAGCGGACATGCCGAGGATAAACAGGATATTGAAGAGATTCGATCCGACCGCGTTGCCGAGCGCCAGACCGCTGTCTCCTTTTCTGGTTGCCACAATCGAGGTGACGAGTTCCGGCAGGGAAGTGCCGATGGCGATGATGGTCAATCCGATAAAATTCTGGCTGACACCGAAGTTTGCGGCGATGATGCAGGCGTTGTCGACGACCAGATCGCCACCGAAGATGACAGCGGCAAGTCCGCCGCCCATAAAGAGAATACTTTTCGGAAGCGGTAATACCTTACAGACCTCGCCTTCCTCGCGGTTGCGCAGGGCGGAACGGATCATGCATGTGATGTAGAGAACCATTCCTGCCAGAAGAAGAAAACCTTCGACGCGGCCAAGCGTTCCATCGAGAAACATGAGGCACAGAATCAGCGTGACCAGAATATTGACGGGCATGTCCCGCTTTAAGATCTCCGCGTTCGTCTGAAAGCCGGACAAAAAGGCGCAGATTCCGACCACAACCAGACCGTTGAATATATTCGATCCGACGACATTGCTGATGGCAATATCGTTGCTGCCGCCAAGCGCAGCGTTGATGCTGACGGATGCCTCCGGAGCGCTGGTTCCCATGGCAACGATCGTAAGACCGATGATGACGCTGGGCACCTTTAAGATTTTGGCAAGCGAGGAACTTCCCTCCACAAAGAAATCCGCGCCCTTGACTAAGAGTACAAAACCGATGAGTAACAATACATATTCCATACGTGTTCCTTTCCTGCGACAAAGAAATGGGTATAAAAAAAGACCTTTATCGCATCAAAAATGAGTGATAAAAGTCTCGTTACTTACAATAATAACCGGCCTTGCGGCGTGATGACGATTATTATTTCAGCTTCTGCGCGCAGCGTCTGGCGCATCCGAAGATGAAAACTACTCCCTTTTATTAAGGCTATTTTAGGACGGGGCAAAAAAGATGTCAATAAAAATGTCGCTATTTGTCGAAATCCAAACGAAATCCAAGCGGAAGCCAGGTGGAATCTGCATGAAATCCGAACGAAATCCAAGCGGAACCCGGGTGGAACCCACATGAAATCCAGGCGCAATGAGCGCGGTATATCATCCGGACGGTTTTGCAAGATTATCGTTGTAACAATCGATAGATATGTCTATAATAACAGATAACAAACGGCAAGAGAACGGAGCGTGAGGACACATGTTTTTTATTATGGGAATTACGGACGGCAGAAAAGATTTTGATTTTCACCAGATGATGACCTGCGGCGCCTGCGGAGCTTACGGCAGATATCAGGTGTTCATGACATACACCGTACTTTCGCTTTTCTTTATCCCCTGCATAAAATGGAACAGACACTACTATGTGCAGGCGAGCTGTTGCAATGCGCTCTATGAGCTGGACGCGGAGATTGGAAAACGGATTGCGCGCGGCGGGGATGTCGAGATTCTGCCACAACATTTGCGTCCGGTGCATCCGGGAAATCGCGGTAACGGTTGGAATACCACAAAACAGTGCAGAAATTGTGGTTTTACGACGACGGAGGACTATGAATTCTGCCCGAAATGCGGTCTGCGGTTTTAACAGCGGCGCGGGATGCGGAATAGAAAGAGGTTACAAAGGAGAGAACAATGGAGACATGGTATTATGAAGTGGTCTCGATCGATGGAGATTACGCGAACTTAAGAAGAACGGATATCCCGTCAGAAGATCTGAAGCTTGTGGCGCGGGCACTGCTTCCGGCGGAGATTATGGAAGGAAGCAGATTGAAATACGAGCTGATGCAGTACGAGATTGTGGAAGGCTAGAGGGGCACGGCGAAAAGGAGAAAAATACAATCAGGAGCCATTTCACATTCAGCATGTGCTGACGGTGGAACCGGTGCACGAGCTGACCGGGCTGATCTGGGCGGTGGCGCTGCAATGAGCAGATGATAAGCCACTATGCAGGGTGGGAAAAGCAGATTGTTTTCGGAAATTCGCTGCAAACACCTTGACAGTTCTGATTTTTTGAAATAGAATCTAAAGCAGCGCGAAGAAGAGAAGAGTACCAGTGCGGCACCCTACAGAGAGAGATGCATACGGTGGAAGCATCTTGGAAGAAAGCTCTGGGAAGACCATCTCTGAGCGACCCTAATCCGGTCCGGTGATTCCGTTATCATCAAACGAGTGATTTCCCGACAGCGGGATGCGTGATCCGAGAGGATCCGGCAGTCCGGCATGGTTTTACGGGAATAAGCAGGGTGGAACCGCGGATACAGTATATTCGTCCCTCATACAGGCACAGGTCTGTATGGGGGATTTTTTTCGTCCGGAAAAAGCACCCGGACGCAGAACAAGGAGGAAGAAAATGGTAGATTTTAAAGCAGATGAGAGACTGAACACACTCAATCATTCCTGCGCGCATGTAATGGCACAGGCAGTCAAGCACTTATACCCGGAAGCAAAGTTCTGGGTTGGTCCGGTCGTAAAGGAAGGATTTTATTATGATATCGATCTTGGCGAGAACGCAGTCAACGATGACGTGATCGCGGCGATCGAAAAAGAGATGAAGAAGATCTGCAAAGAGGGCAAGAAGATCTACAGACGTGAGATCTCAAAGGCAGAGGCATTAGAGCTTTTTAAGAACGACGAGTACAAGCTGGATCTGATCAGTGATCTGGAGGACGGAACGATCTCCGTCTACGACCAGGGCGATTTTACAGATCTCTGCCGCGGACCGCACGTGGACAATACAAAGCTCTGCAAGAATTTCAAGCTGGTAAAATATTCCGGCGTGTACTGGAAGGGCGATGCGAACAACCACGTGATGCAGCGTATTTACGGTGTATGTTTCCCGACAGCTGAGGAGCTGGAGGCACATCTGAAGCTTTTGGAGGAGGCAAAGGAGCGCGATCACAGAAAGATCGGCAAGGAGATGCAGCTGTTTATGTCCGACGATCTGGTAGGACGCGGACTGCCGATGTTCCTTCCGAAGGGCTATACCGTATGGCAGGAGCTTGAGAATTATATCAAGGCAAAAGAGAGAAAGCTCGGTTATCTGCACGTTATGACACCGTGTGTCGGCACGGTTGGTCTGTACAAGACTTCTGGTCACTGGGATCATTATAAGGAGAACATGTTCCCGGCAATGGAAATGGAGGGAGAGTCCTTTGTCCTTCGTCCGATGAACTGCCCGCACCACATGATGATCTATGCAAACAGAATGCACTCCTACAAAGATCTGCCGATCCGTATCGGTGAGATCGCACACGACTTCCGTTTCGAGGCGAGCGGTACGTTAAAGGGTATTGAGAGAGGAAGACATTTCTGCCAGAACGACGCGCACCTGTTCGTAACACCGGAGCAGATCGAGTCTGAGTTCGCCAGCGTGGTGGCTCTGATTTTTGACACCTACAAAGACTTCAATATCACCGATTACCGCTGTGTACTGTCCTTAAGAGACCCGGCGGACAAGGTAAAATATCACGACGACGATGCAATGTGGGATATGGCAGAGAATGCACTCCGAAAGGTATTAAACGATATCGGCATCGAGTATACAGAGGAGATCGGCGAGGCGGCATTCTACGGCCCGAAGCTGGATGTCAACGTAAAACCGGCAATTGGCAACGAATACACGCTTTCCACCTGCCAGCTGGATTTCTGCCTGCCGGCGAAGTTCAACCTGACCTACATTGACAGTGACGGAACGAAGAAGACACCGGTCGTTCTTCACAGAGCAATCCTTGGTTCCCTGGATCGTTTCATGGCTTACATTCTGGAAGAGACCAAAGGAACCCTGCCGCTCTGGCTCGCACCGGTACAGGCAAAGATCCTTCCGGTCAAGAATGAGGATGAGGAGTTGAATGCATACTCTCACGAGGTATACAAATACCTTGAGGATAACGGAATCCGTGTGGAGATCGATGAGAGAAACGAGAAGCTGGGCTATCGGATCAGAGAGGCACAGATGGAAAAAGTTCCGTATCTTCTGGTTCTCGGCAAGAACGAAGTGGCAGACCGGACGGTAAGCTACAGACTTCACGGAGAGCAGCAGTCTACGACGGTATCCATGGAAGACTTCCTCGCCATGTTGCAGGAGGATATCCGCACGAAGAAACTGAATCCGGCTGCCGCAAAATAAATCATTATACGGCGGAGAGCGGTTGACTCTCCGCCGTTTTACTTGAACTTGAGATCATTTAATAGTATAATCACTACGATCAATAAAATAAGAATATATGCAAGAATAGATAGGAGGAATCTATTATGGTTACCTGGAACAACTTGGATACCCTTGCTTCTTTTCAGGAGCTTTCCAAAGTGGAACGCGTGAATCTTGTCGATGGAAAGACCGCTAAGAAGGATGGGAAGTCTTCTTCTACAAAGACGGAGACCACAAAGACAGAGACTATAAAGACGGAAACAGGATCAACCAACAGTAGTAACAGCGGAAGTAGCAACAGTGGAAGCAGTAATTCCGGAAACAGCAACAGCGGAAGCAGCAATTCCGGAGACAGCAACAGTGGAAGCAGCAATTCCGGAGACAATAGCGGAAACAGCAACAGCGGAAGCAGCAATTCCGGAGACAATAGCGGAAGTAGCAACAGTGGAGGCGGCAATAGCGGAAACAGCAACAGTGGAAGTAGCAACAACGAAAGCAGTAATTTCGGAAACAGCAACAGCGAAAGTACAACACCAAGCGGTGATAGTGGAAGTAGCAACAACGGAAGCGGTGATCATACAATGTCAGAACCAGATGATGTCATTGAGGGAGATCCGTCACTTGGCGACAATACAGGAACAGGTGGAAATGGCGGCGGAAATTCCACGATCACATTTAATTAAATGTAACGGAGGATAATTATATGTATAGTGAGCGAAAGCTCAGATACGATAGGAGTATAATATATAAATTTTATTTGTGTGTATTATTGTTAGTAAGTGCATTATTATTTTCTGATAAAGTTATGGCAGAAACATTGGCGGAACATGCTACGAATGAGGTACAGAAAAATGTATTTAAAGAGTTGCCAGTGGGGCAGAGTGGAGAAAATACAACGGTAGGTCGTTATGCGCTAAATTATACTGGAAATATCAATGTATATTCTTCGCCGTCATCAGGAAACGATGATATATCCTATTGCAGTCAGACATTGTCGGGATGGTCTAATAGTTCAAGGGCAACATTGCATGGGGACAATAGCACAACTCATATTGTAAGGGCGTATTTGATATGGGAAACTCGAAAAAGGTATAACAAAGATGATAATAATGCTAATCATGTAAGTTTTCTTATGCGAGATGCTAGAACTCGTTGGAATATTTATCCTGATTGGATTTTTGCGGACGATCGCAGTTCGCGGTATGTTTCTGGATGGGAGCAGTCCCGCCCCCGAATTTACTGCAACGTTGCGGATGTAACAACTATCGTTAAAACATACGGGTATGGTGATTACTATGTAGCCAATATACCGGTATGCCGTGCATCCGATCTCTGGGAGCAGGATACGGGAGGCGGTGGAACGCCGACCGGTTGGCAGCTGATTGTCGTGGAGGAAAATGCTTCTTATCCGGTACGTGCGGTGACTTTAAGTGTGGGATCGAGATTCCGGTTCGGAGATGTTGATTGGGAGGGCGATGATTATGGTTTCGATCCTGTCTCCAGAGCAACTGTTACGATGCAGGCAGAGTTGTTTGATGGTTTAAAAACCAAAGAATACGGAGACGTGACAGGACAGATACTTTTTGGATGTATCGATGCGGCGAGGGTTACGGAAAATCCCAAACGGATATCCATGTTTACACAACAAGCTCGGGATAGTGAAAAAAATGTAAAGAACGGCGGGACTGTAATAGAGGGGCTTTACCGTGATGGATCACTATTTTGCCAACAAACGGATATGTGCTCCGTTTTGTATAACGTTTCGGGATTATCATATGGTGCGACAGTGTTTGGGGTGGATGTTGCCAATGTCCGTTGGGATACCCAGCTTTACATCGGAGCGGCGGTAGACATTGCTTTTCCGGAGTTTGAGTCGCAGCAGACAACAAGTATATCGGATGGAAAGGTTATCGTAAAAGGGAAGATTGAAAATACATCTGCACAGGATGATACTGGTCTTTATGACGGCGAACTGACGGTGACGCTGGATCCGAATCTGACTCCGGATCTGACGAATTACAGCATTGCGGTAAATGGCAATATTGTGTCCAGTGCTACTGTGAGGCAGGGTACGGTGACGGATGCGGACGGGACAGTACATAATACGGTTATCTTTTCTGGTGGTGGCATATCAAGTTGGTTTAAGGGAGATAAGATTGAGTATACGATCTATTGCCGGATCAGCGGATCCGGTATGAGTCGGTTTGATAACAGGGATCAACTTGATGGGTATTTAAAATCTGCAGGAGTTGACACGGGACACTGGATCGACAAAGCATGCATTGCATCCAGCTGGTGCAATGCTTTATTCCGAGTTGATCTGATTGCAGGAAATGGAATTCAGAGTGTCAGTGGTGTACGCAATTATATGTCTGGGGCAGCGGTTACAATTGATGCGGTGGTAAAAAATGGTTACCATTGGACGGGATGGACTGGCACGTATGAGACGGATAGAAAGCAGTATGCGTTTGCCATGCCTGCACAAAATGTGCGAATGACTGCAAACGCGCAGATTAACCACTCAACTTTAAAAGTTGATCCCAATGGGGGAACATGGCAGGAAAGTACCGCTGTGCAGAGTTTTACGGAGCACTATGGAACGGTTAAATCCATTCCGTATCCGGTAAGAACCGGATATACTTTTTCAGGCTGGGTGAAATCGGATCCATTTAACGGTAGTCTGAACAATGCGGTGTATACGTTTGGCGCAGAAGATGATGCGACAGATGTTCTGACGGCGTCTTGGACAGCAAACAGCTATACGCTGCATTTTGACCCAAACGATGGCAAAGAACAAGCGCCGATTGATGATATAACGATCATGTACGATCAGAATGTGACGTTGCCGGATGTTACGGGACGTTATATCCGCTATACGTTGGACGGAGAGGATATCACGCAGCAGGTATTAGACGGCACGATTGTTTTGGATGATTCTGGCGTAGTGGTTATGGTGATGGATGCGGATACGGGTCTGATGATGACACCGGCAGGTGGCATTATAAATGAGGATGGAAGCATCACGAATTCAGATGGAAGCGTAGCAGATCCGGAAGTAGTAGAAGCGGATGCTTCCAGTGAATCGACAGAAGTACCGGAGGAAGATGCAACAGAAGCAGAAGCGGATGTGGAAGAACTGGAAGTTCCAGAAGAATCGGAAACTCCGGCTGCTGATCCGGTGTCGGATAAAAAGGCATATGCGGCTGTTTTTATGGGGTGGTCGCTCGAGGATGGGCGCGATAGCTTTATACCGCAATGGACAGCAGGAATGCAGGTCAGTGTGGCGGATCTGATAGAAGCATCCGGCGTGGCAGATCAGAACGGTGCGATGATCACGCTGTATGCGTCGTGGGATGACTGTCCGTGGATTGTTGCCACAAATCTCTACTATACACTGGAGCAGGCGAAGCAGGGGATTATCACAGACAGTGAGATTTTAAGCCATGCGACTGCATCAGATCGTGAAGATGGAAGCCCGATCGAGGCAGGATTTCATGAAAATGGAACATCTTTTTCGGTTCCGGATTATCAGGCATCGGATTTTACTCAGTTTTTGCGTGGAGGAAGCTGTACGGAAAATCTCACGGTAGTTGACAGCGCTGGGAGTATCTATTGTAAGCAGATAACGGTTTATGTGGTGGATACAACGCCTGCAGATGCACGAACGGAGAGAACAACACGCTTTATTGATGAAAAATATTACGGAAGTTCTTATGAACGGGGAGGGCTTTTGGATGATTCGATCTGGAAGACGGATACTGCGTACGTGTCTGCACTTCGGACGGCGTTTGGAAATCTGGAAAATGATGCACCGGTTGAAACCTATACGATTAACGGTGAGGCGCGCCGGAAGATCCGCGAATATGTGGATGCGCACGGATTCGGAGATAGCAGAGAGGTCGGAGCATTACAGGAAATGTATGATCGGTATCTTGTGCCAAATCGTGTAAGATGAAAATAAAAAACAGCCGGCAGGCGTTTCCTGCCTGCCGGCTGCAACTCTTTCATTCTTCTGTGAGGAAGAGCGGAGAGGATATTTCCTAATATATTCTTGTTGATTACGGACAGCCCTTATGTGTGTTCTTCTGCATCTGAGACCGGAGCTTCCGGCTTCTTGATATAGATCTTTTCAATCCGGTTTTTATCCATCTGTTCCACACGAAGCAACACATCATCATCGGTAATAATCACTTCGTTCTTTTCAGGAAGGTGATCCAGCAGACCAATCAGGTAGCCGCCAATCGTATCATAATCCTCGGATGTAAAATTCAAGCCGATCTCATCACAGAGATCTTCCAGGTTGGTGGAGCCGAGAACCATGTATTCACGGTCGCTAAGCTGGACAATCGGATCTTCTTCGTCAGTATCGTACTCATCACGGATTTCACCAACAATCTCTTCCAGAAGATCTTCCAGCGTGATCAGACCCGCAGTAGCACCATACTCATCCAGAACAATGGCAAGTGAGATAGAGGACTTACGCATTTCCATAAACAATTCTGCAGTGTTCTTGTGCTCGTATGTAAAATACGGTTCACGCATAATATCACGAACAGAAAAATGATCCTTGTCGTGACAGAGAAGCAGATCTTTCATATTGAGGATACCAATCACGTTGTCGGTCGTATCTTCATAGACTGGCAGCCGGGTAAACTTATCCTCCTGAAAAATCTGAATCAGCTCATCGTAGGAACTGTCTACTTGCGCAAAGGTCATATCGATTCTCGGAATCATGACTTCTTTGGCCTGTGCATCGCCAAAATCAAACACATTGTTAATCATGGTGTGTTCTTCAGACTCGATGACGCCGGATTCCTTGCTGACATCCACGATTGTGCGCAGTTCTTCCTCGGTCATCTTCTGGGTATCGGCATTCGGATCAACGCCGAATAATTTGCAGATGCGGTTGGCAAGCTTATTGATGATAAAAATGACCGGAGTCAGAATTTTCATCAGTACCTCAATCACATTTGCATAGGTGAGAGCCAGTTTTTCGGAATTGACCGTCGCCAGTGTCTTCGGCGAGATTTCGCCAAAAATCAAAATGAGTACGGTAAGGATGCCGGTTGCAATACCTGCACCTACACTGCCCCAGATCTTGATTGCCAGAGAAGTGGCGAGCGAGGATGCCGACAGATTCACGATGTTATTACCGATTAAGATTGCAGAAAGCATTTTTCCGGAATTATCTGTGATGCGAAGAACTGTGGCAGCGCGTTTGTTCCCGTCTTCTGCCAGGGTACGCATCCGGATGCGATTGACGGTAATTAAAGCCGTCTCTGCGGATGAAAAGAATGCAGAGAGCATAAGTAAGAGCACTAAGAAAATTATTTGAAATATGTCACTTGAATCCAAGTATGTTCACCTCATTAAATAGCAGGATGCGCACAGATGTATGTGCCATGCCTTTGGTTAATAGTATTCCGGCACACAGGGCGCCGGAATACAAAAGTGTAATATAAATGACATTATATAAAGAAAATGTCTATTCGTCAATACTGTAGTTTGGAGCTTCCTTTGTGATGTGGATGTCATGCGGATGACTCTCACGAAGAGCAGCAGCGGAGATTTTTACGAACTTGCTCTTTTCCTTGAGATCCTCGATCGTCGGGCAGCCACAGTAACCCATACCGGAACGGATACCGCCGACCAGCTGGAAAACAGTGTCCTCCACATTGCCCTTGTAAGCCACACGGCCTTCGACGCCTTCCGGTACCAGCTTCTTGGCACCTTCCTGGAAATAGCGGTCTTTGCTGCCGTTCTCCATAGCTGCAAGAGAACCCATGCCGCGGTAAACCTTGTATTTTCTTCCCTGATACAACTCGAAAGTTCCGGGAGCCTCATCACATCCGGCAAAGATACTTCCCATCATGCAGACATTTGCGCCGGCTGCGAGAGCTTTAGTCATATCGCCGGAGTATTTGATACCGCCGTCGGCGATGATCGGAATACCGGCTTCCTTTGCAACCTTATAGCAGTCCATGATAGCGGTAATCTGTGGAACACCGATACCTGCAACGATACGGGTGG
>ENA-ORUN01003713-ORUN01003713.1-human-gut-metagenome-genome-assembly--contig:-NODE-3713-length-10519-cov-2.298834_pt1 | contig 10519 bp, 6 predicted proteins | sample MGYA00242080_ERZ509209 | MGnify/ENA primary metagenome ERZ509209 (study PRJEB26280, sample SAMEA2338786) | human gut metagenome | biome: human gut; feature: human-associated habitat; material: faeces... | reverse complement strand
CGCCCCACATAATGAGCAGTGCGGCATTGCCCCATGACATAAGGGCGAGGGCAAAAGCAAGCGCAACGAATTTCAGCCCAGCGTCGCTGATGAAGGCGACGAAGAGCATGAGGAATGTTCCTGCGGCCATAGCGGCGCCGGCGCCCAGAAGCGCTCTTGGCGATGAGGACAGGCTCGGCCTTATTTTATATGCCGCAATAACAACCAGATAGCCGGCAGTTGTTGCGAACAGCGCGATTGATTTCAGGCGTGCGCCTTCTCCGCCGTCGGGAATTATGGCGCTTGTGCAGAGCATGACCATTTGCCACGCTTGCCAAAAGCCGAGCCCGATGAAATGATGCGTGCTGCGTTTCGCGCAGGCGCGAATGCTCTCTTTGAATCCCATTAGTTCCTCCCCGCACGGCATTATAGCCTGACCTGGGAAATTGCCCTATGGGCCGAAACGGCCCATAGGCGAAAACTCGAAAAATGGGCCCGAGCGGATGTTGCGAATGGGTATTTTAAAGCGGCATAGTGGGCTTATCGCGGCAGGGAGGCCGCGGGCGGGGCGCAGGGGCGCCTCGCGAAAATCAAGGAGGGAGAAACCATGACTAAGGGAATCTCACGTCGTAATTTCCTCACGGGTGCCGCTCTTGCGAGCGTCGCTGCGGGTGCAGGCCTTGCGGGCTGCGCACCGTCCGCTGACAAGAAGACCGAAGCGGTAGGCGCTGCCGATTCGACTGCTCAGTATGAATGGGAGAAGGCTCCTGAGCCCATTAGCGATATCGCCGAAACGGTCGATACCGATATTCTGGTTATTGGCGCTGGTCTTTCTGGCTGCGCATGCGCATGCTCTGCGGTCGAGAATGGCGGCAAGGTGACCGTTGTTGAGAAGACTGAAAGCTGGCAGGGCCGCGGCGGCGGCTTCGGCGCAATCAATTCGCGCTATATGGACCAGCTCGGCATCAAGGTTGACAAGGTCAACGCCAAGCAGCATTGGATTTCTCAGTGCGCGAGCCGCGCGAACGAAGACCTTATCGTGAAGTTCTTCAACAACTCCGAGGAAGCTTCCAATTGGCTGCTTGATAAGGCCGAAGCGGCTGGGTGCGCCGTGATGGTCGGTGCGTTCTACAGCCACGACGATGTCTATGCCGAACAGCCTGGCTACCATATGTGCATGAAGCCCGAGGGCAGCGACCTGAAGTCTACTGGTTTCGTAGGTGCTGAAGTGCTGTACAACGATGCCGTGAAGGCTGGCGCTGAGTTCGTGTTCAACTCTCCCGCCGTGCAGCTCGTCAAAGACGGCGACAAGGTTGTTGGCTGTATCTGCGAAGCCGATGGCAAGTACGTTCAGTACAACGCGGCGAAGGGCGTCGTGCTGTGCACGGGCGACATCGGTGGCAACTTGGAGATGTGCAAGGCTTACGCGCCTATTTGCGTCGAATACGGCCAGCCACGCAGCCAGTACACCCCTGTTGGTGCGAACACGGGCGATGGTCACAAGATGGGCATGTGGGCTGGCGCGCAACTGCAAGATTTGCCGCTTCCCACGATGATGCATCCCCAGGCATTCTGCTGGTTCCATGGCCCCTTCCTGTTCGTGAACGACAACGGCGAGCGCTTTATGTGCGAAGACACCTGGGTCCAAGGCAAATCTCTCGCAATCAACCGTCAGCCCAATGGCGAGGCGTGGTCTGTTTTCGACGCGAATTGGCCGGAAGACTTGGTGGCAGGCTTGCCTTATGGCGGCGGTATGTTCTGGGATAGTTTCCGTCCTTACGGCAGCGATCTGAGCCTTGCGCCCGAGTACTTCAAGACGCAGATTCCTGCTTACATCGAGCAAGGCATCGCTTATGAGGCCGATTCCATCGAGGAGCTTGCGAAGAAAATCGGCTGCGATGCGAGCACGCTTTCCAAGACCGTTGAGCGCTACAACGGCATGTGCGAGGCTGGCGAGGATACCGACTACTACAAAAAGCCGGTGTTCCTGACTCCGGTCAAGGAAGGCCCCTTCTACGCGCTGAAGGTTGGTCCGGCGCTGCTTACTGTGACGGGCGGCTTGAAGACCGACATCAACTTTGAGTGCCTCGACGCTGACGGCAAGCCGATCAAAGGTCTGTATGCGCTCGGCAATTGCATGGGCGATATTACCGCTGTCGATTACCCGATTAACGTTGCGGGCAACAGCCACGGCCGTTGCATCACGTACGGCTATTTGCTCGGCAAAGACTTGGCTAAATAGTGTTAAGCGAGCCCCAAAACCCTTTCCGGAAGGAGAGCCTACACGGGCTCTCCTTTTCTAATTGCAGCCAGGCGGCTTTGGCTGGTAGAAACGTCGCGATGCGCTCGTCGGCGTATGCCTCGCCATGCCCGCCCAAGACCCCCTCTTTTTTCGCAGCCGCGCCCCCTACGTTCGCGCACGTATTTTCCAACTATTGCGAAATTGCAACAATTGGCTCCCGATTGCAATTTGTGTTGCGTGAAATGTCGCCCTTAGAATGCGAATAAGGAACTTTCACGGGCGACTTTCGCATTGACGTTGGCAACGATTTCGCCGTGGAGGGCGTGGAGTTCTTGGTCAAGCGCCCAAATCGAACAAGAAGGGGGTCAACGAAAATGAAAAAAACGAAAACGCGCAAGCTCGCGATTGCCGTGACCGCCATCGCGACCGTTGTGGTCGCCGGCTGCATCGGCTGCTCGCCGGCCACGCAGCAGGCCAGCGACGCGACTCAGCAACAAGATACAACCGTCGTAAAGAAGTCGCTTGGCGAATGGGTATCCACCTATCCGCTCGAGGGCGATTCCTACATGCAATCGCGTATGGCTCATACCTATGAGGCGTTTGCTGGTGCTTGCACCATGGCATTTGGCGCCGAAGATGCGCCCGTGGCGTGCGCGTCGTGCCATGCCCGTGACGACTTCAATGCCGAATACGCCGAGAAGGGCGAGAGCATTCTCGCCGATAACGCGCGCGATCACCAAATGGAGTGGTCGAACTGTACGAACTGCCATGTTGGTGACCCAGGTGAGGGCGTGGTTAAGGGCGGCAACGCCTACGGTAATGCCACGAGCGCAAGTGCCAAAGACCTGTTCCCGGAAAGTGACTACGTGTGCGGTCAGTGTCATGCCATGTTTCCGGGCACGGCGTACATGGAGGATGCCAACAAGGGCATCGACCAGTACAAATACGGCTACGACCCCGACAGCATGCTGAAAGCCATGAAGGAATACTGGTCGCAGAACAACGTGACCTCGACCGACATCGCCGCTGGTATGGTGGGAGTGCCTTACTATGATTCCGAGATCGACACTGTGCTCTACCTGACCGATGCGTGCACTGCTGTGGAAATGTTCCAGAACAGCACGCACCAGAATATGGGCCTCACTTGCACCGATTGCCACATGCCCAAGGCCACGTCGAGCGACGGAACCGAATATACGAGCCACAACATGACCGTTTCTCCGCTCGAGAATCCTGATGCTATTGAAAAATGCCTCACCTGCCATAAGGCCCAGGGAATCGATGGGGCTGATGCCATGGTCTCGTTCGTGAAGGGCAAGATGGCGGATTTGGGTGCTCGCCAGGAGCAAACCAAGCAGAAGCTTGCGAGTTTCCATGAGACTCTTGCTGCTGCCGTTGCTTCATCCTCGAAAGACCAGGCGACCCTTGATGCCGCTAAGGATGCTTACAACACAGCGAATGTGTACTTTCTTTTCCAGCTTGCTACGACCGATGAGGGCGAGAAGACGGCTGGAGAAATGGCTGCGATGAACGGCGCCGAGTGCAACGAGCTGCTCGACAAAGCCAACGCCTTGATCGACGACGCCATGGCATCTCTGGCATAGCTCTTCCTCTTAAACCAGCGTTTTGCCCCTCCCTTTCGGCGAATCCGATAAGGCGCTGGGCACAATAGCCCGCTCTCGAAAAGAGCGGGCTTGCGTGCGTTGTTATGCAGGAGACGTGGGACGGTAGGGGCGCGTTTGCGCATGTGCTGCGCAGAAGGGGAGCGGCGATGAATTCTCGCATCAAGAAATCGATCTTCCAGTTCGCGGTGTGCACGGCCGTGGTTGCCTTCGTGGTGCTATGTGTATATCTTTACTATAGTTATGAGTCGCAGAGCTCCGAAAACGAGCGCCGTGCGCTCGCCGAGGCCCGTGTGCTGGCCGCCGAGGCTGGCGCGTCGTGGGATTACATCGATTCGATTCAGGACCGCATCAACTACTCGCATGGCGAGCTCGATTTCAAAGACGTGTATTGTTCAGTCGCAGGCAAAAACATCGCTAAGCGCTTTTCCGAGCAGTCCGACTACTCCATCCGCTACGTGCGCGATAATCCGCGCTCGCTCGACGATGAGCCCGATGCGTTCGAGGCGCAGGCGCTTGCTAGTTTCGCGTTGGGGGATGCGACCGAATATTACGAAGTGGTCGAGGACGGCGAATCGGTGACGTTTCGCTACCTGTCGAAGCTCACGATTGACCGCGGCTGCTTACAGTGCCACGGCCAGCCGGCCGGCGAGAAAGACATCACGGGTTACGTGATGAAAGGCATGGCCGAAGGCGATGTGGCGGGCGCGGTGAGCATCACCATGCCACTTGATGCCATCGTGGCCGACGCACGCGAAAACCTTGCATCGACGGTGGTGTTCTTTTGCGTGCTCATGGTGTGCGTTACGGCGATTCTCGCTTGGGGTCTGCGCCGGTGGATCGCCGTGCCCATGATCGACGAGAACGAGAAGCTGCGGCGCGAATCCGAAGACCAGTCAAACTTCCTTACCATTATTACTCACGAGTTGAAAACGCCGCTGTCGTCAATCCTCGCATTCACCGAGCTGTGGAAGGAGCGTAGCGTGAAGCGCCAAGCTGACCCAGAGGAACTAGAGCTGGTGCAAGAGGTCGAGATCAATGGACGCGTGTTGCTTGACATGATCAATAACGCGCTCGATACGGCGAAGCTTGAAGCCGGTACGCTTGCTCCGGCAAGCGGCGAGCTTGATGTATACGACCTGGTGGGACAGGTTTCATCGACTATGGGGCCGCTCGCCAAGCGCAAGCGCGTCGCGTTTTCGACGACGGTTGCGCCAGGCGTTCCTGTTGTGCGCGCCGACGCCGAGGTGCTACGCCGCATCGTGGTGAACCTAGTGAACAATGCGCTGCGCTTCACGCCTGCCGGCGGCGCAGTACGTCTGGAATTCTCGTATGAACAGGGAGTACTTTCGATTTCGGTAAGCGACACGGGGTGCGGTATCTCCGCCGACCAGCTGCCCTATGTGTTCGATCGCTTCGTGAGCGCGCCTGGTTCCGAGACGACCAGCGAGGGCGGCACGGGTTTGGGGCTTTCCATCGTGCGGAAATTCGCCGACATGATGGGCGGCGAAGTTTCGGTCGAAAGCGAGGTGGGCCGTGGCAGCGTATTCACCGTTAGGTTGCCGCTTGATGAATTTGAGATTGACGAAGTAGACGAGGGGGGAGACCTGTGATGAATCAGACATGCGGGGCGGTGTCCGACGCGGGCCCGCTTGTGCTTGTGGCCGAAGACGACGAGAGCGCGGCGAGTGCTGTGATGCTCATGCTGGCGCGCGATGGGATTTCGTGCGTGCGCGCGGTAAACGGGTCCGATGCGCTCGAGCATTTCGCGAGGCACCGGCCCGACGTGGTTATCCTTGACGTGATGATGCCCGTGCTCGACGGTTTTCAGGTGTGCGAGCGTATTCGCCAGCAAGACGAGGCGGTACCGGTGCTGTTCCTTACGGCGAAAGGCGACATGGTCGATAAACGCATCGGATATTCCGTAGGCGCTGATGACTATTTGGTGAAGCCTTTCAGCGGCGACGAGCTGAGGCTTCGCGTTGGCGCGCTTCTGCGCCGCGCGCGTCGGGTGAGCTTTGCGTGCGCGCCAAATGGCGTCGACACTCCGCGCAACGAAGAGCTTGTTATCGGCGAGCTGTCGGTGAACGTGCATACGGGCGTAACGTGTGTTGCCGGAGAGAAAGTGGAGCTCACGCCGAATGAGGCACGCATCATGGCCGTGCTTGCGAGCCATCCGGGTGACGTGTATAGCAAGGCCGATCTCATTTGCGAGATTTGGGGGCCGGAATATCTCGAATCTGCCATTGGCATTTCGGTGTATGTGCGCCGCATTCGCGAGAAAATAGAGCCCGATCCTTCGTCGCCGCAATACCTGAAAACCGTTTGGCGCTGCGGATATCGGCTTGGTGAGAGGGGCTAGAGTCCCTGCTTCCAGAACCCGGCGCGCTCGGCGTGTGCCGAACGATGCGATTTCTGACCGTGACGATATTTGAAACGTCGGCATCTTTTTTCGTGCTTTGCTGCGTGTCAAAGCCGCGCCGTGTAGTGCCGGGAAAATGGTCAAACGATGTTGTTTCACAAATGAAGCAAAAACGCTACTACAACAAACGAACGCAGCCATTTCGGCGCCGGCTACGTCAAAATACTTAGTAAATCGGTATTTCGTACCTTGCAGACGAGGCAAAAACGGCCTCATATACGTAATTTGTTGTAATTTCCCCCCAAATGGGTGAGGGCTTTTTCGGCGGTTTTTCGGCGAACTGTGCTAAAGTTCTCGGAAGTATTTCGTGTACAGATTTACCAAGATGCCTTGGGCATCCCCTCCAACTTGTACACGGAATACGGGGAAGTGAAGGAAAGAAGAAAGAAAGGGGGTATCCATGGCTGAAGAAGAGAAGGTTGAAACGACCGAAGCTGCGGATACCAAAGCCGCCAAGAAGGGCAAGAAAAAGTGGCCCGTCGTCGTCGGTGTCGTTGCTGTTGTGATTGTGGCCGCTGGTGCGGGCTTCTGGGTTTGGCATGAGCAGCCGAGCTTCTGCGCCGCCATCTGCCACACCCCGATGGACGCGTATCTCGAGACCTACGATTCCGGTAACTACGACAAGTATGGTAACGAGCTTACTTCTGAGGATCAGAAGAATTCCATGATGGCTTACCTGCACAAGACCGAAGCTGGCACCACCTGCCTCGGCTGCCATCAGCCTGTCATTACCGAGCAGGTCACCGAGGGCATGAACTGGATTAGCGGCAACTATGAGGTCGCTGGCGAGAACAAGCAGGGCGAAACCGTCCTCGAGACCCGCGACATCAGCGAGCTCGTTGCTGCTCGTGGCGCTGAAGACGATGAGTTCTGCTTGAACTCCGGCTGCCACACCAACGCTGACGGTTCCGTCATGACCCGCGACGACCTCGTGGCTCTGACCGCCGACCTGTCCAGCACCCGCAACCCGCATGTCGCCCAGCACGGCGAGTACTCTTGCACTCAGTGCCACAAGGGCCATGCGCAGTCTGTGAACTACTGCTCCAGCTGCCACAGCGACGCTCCTATCCCGGAGGGCTGGCTCAACACGACCGAGGCCAAGAAGGTTCAGACTCTCTAGTTTGACGTTTTTATTGGCTACAACGCCTTGGGTACTGCAATCTGCGTAGTTTCCTGAAGCGCCATGGAACAAAAGGACCTGCCATTTTTTGGCGGGTCCTTTTTTGTATTCTTTAAAGTAGGAATGCCCTGCTCTTTTTTTGGTGTGGGGCCGCAATGCCCGATGGGGCTTTATTGAGTTACGGGCGCGCGCGTGCGCGCAAGGGGAGCGGCGAGGAAGCGCCGCATGGAAAAGGAGCGAAGTAAATGAACTCCAAAATGAAGCGCAGGCTCATTGTGGTCACGGGCGTCATCGTTGTGGTGCTCGCGATTGTTCTGGCCATTGTTGGCTCGAGCGGCGCGGCGAAAACCATTTCGGTGAAAGACGCCCTGGAATCTGACCTCGCCGGCGAGCGCGTGCAGGTTTCCGGCAACGTGGTCGACAACTCGTTTGCCACGGTTGACGGCGTGCTCACGTTCGACATTTACGATCCCGATGGGGGCGACCCGGCCCAGAAGCTCCACGTGAGCTATGACGGCGCGGCCTCTTCGACGTTCGGCAATGGCGTGACCGCTATTTGCACGGGTAAAATCGTCGAGGGCGAAGGCGGCCTCGAACTCGTGTGCAGCGAACTCGTGACGAAGTGCCCCTCGAAGTACGAAAGCGCTACCGACGCGCTGAGCGTGACGAACTTGCTCGACTATGGTGACTCTATCATCAACACCACTGTGAAGCTCAAAGGCACCGTGAAGGCCGGTACGCTTACCTCGGCCGCCGAAAGCGGGGAGCCGCGCTTCGTTGTTGTTGACGCCAGCGACGCCTCGCGCGAGATCGCGGTCGATTACGACGGCGCGCTTGCTGACGGCATCGCCGATGGCACCTCGGTCGTAGTTACGGGCTCGCTGGAGGCTTCTGGCGCATTCAAGGCTACCGACGTCGCGCAGGAGGGTTAAAGCGTGTCTACTTTTGGTTTGTTCGGCCTGGTCATCGCCTTCGCTGGCGTTGCCATTGGCTCTGTATGCCTGCTCGCTTCGCAGGCGCTTCGCGGCACTCGCCGCGCATCTTCGGCCGACACGTTCGCATGGGCGGGCGCCGTGGCGCATATTCTTGCGTTTGTCGCCCTCACGTTCTGCTGCGGCCTGCTCGTCTTCTGCTTCATGACGGGCGACTTCTCTATCGAATACGTGCTGCTCGAGCATTCTGAGGCGGAAGGCGCGCTCGGCGTGCTCTATCGCTTTGCGGGCCTGTGGGCCGGCCGCGAGGGCTCGCTTCTGCTGTGGGCATGGCTCATTTCGGCTTTCAATGTGGCCGTGGCCGTGCGCGTGATGAAACACGACGAGCCCATCGATTGCATGGCGCTGCTCGTGTCGGGCCTCGTGCTCGTGGCGTTTGTGGCGGTCATGCTCTTCTCGGAAAGCAATATGCCCTTCACTGCGACCGCCGCGCCTTATATCGATTCCTCGGGCCGCCTCACGAACACGGGCTCCATGCAAGGCATGAACCCGCTGCTTGAGCACTGGGCGCAGGCCATTCACCCGCCTACGCTGTTCATCGGCTATGCGGGTCTTACCATTCCGTTTGCATACGCTATCGCGGCGCTCATCGTGAACGACCCTTCGAAGAAATGGGTCGAGCGCTCGAGCCGCTTCGCTATGATTTCGTGGCTGTTCTTGGGCATTGGCATTGGCCTTGGCTGCGTGTGGGCCTACGTCGTGCTCGGCTGGGGCGGCTACTGGGGCTGGGATGCCGTGGAAAACGCCAGCTTGCTTTCGTGGTGCGTGGCGCTCGCGCTTGTGCACAGCTTCACCGTGTATCGCAAGCGCGGCGCGTTTAAGCGCTGGTCGATTATGTGCGCGTGCATCACGTTTGCGTTCGTCATTACCGGCACGTTCATCACGCGCTCGGGCATCGTGCAATCGGTGCACGCCTTTGAGGGCGACCCCGTGTCGCTCGTGCTTTTCGGCGGCCTTATCGCGGTTTCGATGCTTGTGGGTATTATTGGCCTGTTCATTCGCTGGAAAAGCTTCTGCCCCGGCGAGAACGACGTTATGGAATCGTTCGCCTCGCGTGACGCCGCGTATTACTTCAACAACGTGATCATGATCGTGTTCACGGTGATTCTGTGCTACCTCACGGTGGCAAGCGCGCTGCCTTCGTGGCTGGCCAGAGCCTGTCTGCCGGCACGTACAACGCCATCGCGCGCCCGCTTGGCGTGGTGTACTGCGCGATCATCGCTGTGTGCCCGCTGCTTTCTTGGGTGAAAACCGACCCCAAGACGTTCTGGAAGAAGGCACGCATTCCCGCATTGTGCGCGGTTGTGCTGTTCGTCGGGCTTATGTCGTATTTCGCGACCACGCTCTACCCGGCGTATGACGCCATTATTCAGGCGGGCGGCACCGAGGCTGAAGAACTCGCCTCGGAAGGCCCCGTGTGGTACTACAACGGCATCGCCGTGGTGGGCTTCGCCGTGGCGAGCTTGCTGTTCTTCAACACGCTGTTCCTTATTGGCCGCACGGTTGGCGCACGCGCAAAGGCCACGGGCAAAAACCCGGTGGCGGCGTTTTTCGCGAGCCTCGCGGCCGACGCCCCGCGTTTCGGCGGCTACATCACGCACCTCGCGATGTCCGTCATTTTGGTGGGCCTCATTGGCTCGTCGATGTATGTGACCGAGAAGGTCGGCTATGTCGATTTCGACCAAGATGCCAACACGGGTGGCACGTTCACGATCGAAAACTACGAGCTTCGCTATGCGAACAACGAAGTGAACCAGACCTCGAACGGCAAGCAGATCGATTATTGCACCCAGTTTGAGGTGTACGACACGAATTCCGGCAGCTACATTGACACCGTGTCGCCTTCGGTGACGCTTCAGTCGGCTACGCAACAGACCAAGCTCAACGCAAGCGTGATCAGCTTCCCCATGGAAGACTTGTTCGTGGTGTACCGCGGCGTGAACGATGCCGGCCAGCTGTCGATGGACGTGCGCGTGAACCCGCTCATCAGTTGGGTATGGGTCGGCTTTGCGATGCTCGTTATTGGCACCGGCCTTGGCGCATTCGGCCGTCGCAAGCCCTCCAATAAGGTGAAGGATGCAGCCCAGGCGCAAGCCGAAACTGCCAAGGGCGATGCTCGCGCGGAATCGGCTGCGGGCGAGG
>ENA-ORUN01003707-ORUN01003707.1-human-gut-metagenome-genome-assembly--contig:-NODE-3707-length-10554-cov-4.020669_pt1 | contig 10554 bp, 8 predicted proteins | sample MGYA00242080_ERZ509209 | MGnify/ENA primary metagenome ERZ509209 (study PRJEB26280, sample SAMEA2338786) | human gut metagenome | biome: human gut; feature: human-associated habitat; material: faeces... | reverse complement strand
CTTTGCACAAGAGGACTATCCGCAAGACAAAGTAGTCAACAGTTTCGGTGTCCAAGACGATTTCCTATACCAATACGCCCTGCCCATTCTCACAGAGACTGCCAACGAGGGGCAGCCCTTTTTCGCTGTATTGTTAAGCATCAGCAACCACCCGCCGTATGTTATTCCCAAAGATTTCAAGACACACAGTAATACCGACGAACATCGAATCGTCGAATTCGCCGATCATGCTTTAAAGGAATTTATCGATGAAGCGAAACAACAGGAATGGTTCGACAACACGATATTTGTCTTCGTCGGTGACCACGGGAAAATCGTGGGGACTCCCCGCAGCGATATGCCGCTCAGTTTCAACCATGTGCCTCTTTTCATTTATTCGCCTTCATTTATCGAACCCCGACAGATACAAGACCTCGGCGGACAAGTGGATATAGCTCCCACCATATTGGGTTTGCTGAACATAGACTATACCGACAACGGATTCGGAGTAAACCTCCTGCAAGAAAAACGTAAAGCGGCATTCTTTACCTCCGACGATGCTATCGGATGCGTGAACGATTCACTGTTCTATATCTATAAACCCAAAGAAAACCAAGAGTGGTTGCTCTCGCAAGAAAGAGCTATCGAAAAGGGGGGCAATATCGATAATCCTGCCGTCTGCCAAGAACTGCGGGAATATGCCTTCTCCATGCTTCAAACGGCACAATACCTCATGAGCAACAACCTCACAGGGAAATATATAGGTTATCAACCCCGTTAAACGACCGACTGTTATGAATAAGATATTTTATACATTCGTTCTTTCGGCGCTCGTACTCCTTTCGGTACAATGTAACCCGAAATCCCAAGAAAGCGACGAACAACTCGGAAACGATTCTATCATCGAGTATGCCGAACTACTCTCTATTACCTCTCATGACGACTACACCGATGTAAAAATAAGCAACCCGTGGGACAGCGCCCGGTTGCTGCACCGATATATCCTCGTTCCCAAGACACAAAACGTTCCATCGAATCTACCGCAAGGAACCGTCGTAAGGACTCCGTTGTCCAATACATTAGTCTATGCCTCGGTACATTGCAGCCTGTTGGAGCAATTAGACGCATTATCGCAAATAGGAGGAGTCTGCGACCTCTCCTATATCAAAACGCCCGCTTTGCTCTCTCGTGCGGAAAACGGAAAACTGACCGATGCCGGAAATTCCATGTCGCCCGACATCGAACGAGTAATGTCGTTGAATCCGGATGCCATCTTATTATCTCCTTTCGAAAACGCCGGATACGGACGTATCGGGAAAATGGGAATACCCATTATAGAATGCGCCGATTATTTGGAAACTTCACCTCTGGGCCGGGCAGAATGGATAAAATTCTTCGGTCTGTTATACGGTAAAGAGGTCGAAGCCGATTCCATTTTTACGGAAGTCGAAAAAAACTATACCGAATTGAGAGATAAAATAGGTGTACTTTCTTCTGCTCCCGTTGTCATCAGCGAATTAAAAAGCGGTTCGGCATGGTATATGCCCGGCGGAAAAAGCTATATGGCCCGTTTTTTCAAGGATGCCGGAGCCGCTTACCCGTGGAGCGACAATACAGAAACAGGGTCTATTCCGCTCTCTTTCGAAACGGTATTCAACCGAGCAGGAGAAGCCGACATTTGGCTTATTAAATCGTTCCATGTATCGGAGCTTTCCTATCGGACTCTGCAAAAGGAATATGCACCCTATGCAAGGTTCAAAGCCTTCCGGGAGAAAAAGATATATGGTTGCGACTCGTCCCGATGCAACTACTACGAAGAGACTCCGTTTCGTCCTGACTTGTTGTTACAGGAACTCGCTGCATTGTTCCACCCCGGCCTGTTCCCCGATTATCGATTCCGCTACTATCAACCGTTATCCGAATGAACGACAAACCGAACAAGCAGTATGAACAAAGGCTAATAGTCGTTCTCGTCCTGTTACTTTTGGCATTATGTGCCGCCAATTTATGGTTCGGGTCGGTACAAATACCGGCTTCGGTCGTATGGGATATCCTGTGCGGAAAAGAACCTGAAAAGGAGGTCTGGAAATTCATCGTGCTGGAATCCCGATTACCGCAAATGGTGGCGGCACTCCTGTCGGGAGCCGCATTGGCAGTTGCCGGGCTGCTTCTTCAAACGGCATTCAACAACCCGCTCGCCGGACCTTCGATATTAGGAATCGATACAGGAGCCAGTTTAGGAGTGGCTTTGGTCATGTTATTTTGGGGAGGCACATTCGGCGTGTCCGAAGCGACCACCCTCACCGGATTCTCCGCCGTCATTGCCGGAGCTTTTCTCGGTTCAGTCACAGTATTAGGTACGATACTCTTTTTCTCAACCATTGTCAAGAACAACATCATGCTCCTCATCGTCGGCATAATGGTAGGCTATATTACTTCGTCGGTTATCTCTCTACTCAACTATTTCGCAACGGCCGAAGGGGTACACTCCTATACGATTTGGGGTATGGGAAATTTCAGCGGAGTCACCGGCGAGCAGCTGCCCTATTTCGCACTTTTCGTATCTGTGGGCCTCATCATCGCTATACTTCTGATAAAACCACTCAATGCCTTGCTGCTCGGTGACCGTTATGCTGCCAATCTGGGAGTAAACATTAAACTCACCCGCAATCTGCTGCTCATCGTCACCGGTCTGCTCACGGCATCGACCACGGCATTCTGCGGCCCCATTTCGTTTATCGGGCTCGCCGTTCCTCATATTGCCCGACTGTTATTGGGGACATCGAACCACAATACCTTGTTGCCGATGACTTTGCTGTGCGGAGCCGTAACCGCATTGCTGTGCAATCTCATCTGTATCCTGCCGGGAGAATCGGGCATCCTGCCCATCAATGCCATCACTCCGGTCTTAGGTGCGCCGGTGATTATTTATGTCATCATCAACCAACGAAAAATCCAATATTTCAACTGATGGAGGAACAGGCAAACATATTATCGGCACAGCAGCTCTGTATCGGATATAAAACGGGGCACGGGCACGTCAAGCAAGTTCACGGCGATCTGTCGTTTTCCCTACGCAAGGGCGAGCTCACCTGCCTGTTAGGCGCAAACGGTTCGGGCAAATCGACTCTGTTACGCACCTTATCGGCGTCCCAACCTTCGTTATCGGGAAAAATCCTGTTGAACGGAAACGAGTTGTCTGCCATGTCAGAGCGGGAAATTTCCCGCCAAATCGGGGTTGTACTGACCGACAAGACACAAACCGGAGGATTGACCGTATATGAGCTGGTCGCCCTCGGACGGCAACCGCATACGGGATTTTTCGGGAAACTCGATCGACAGGATCGGCAAGTAGTGGACGAAGCTATCGAAGCCGTGGGCATCTCACACAAAGCGCACTCCTATATGGCGCAACTCTCCGATGGAGAAAAGCAGAAAGCTATGATCGCAAAAGTATTAGCGCAAGAGTGCCCTCTGGTTATATTAGACGAACCGACCGCTTTCCTCGACGTGGTGAGCCGCATAGAAATCATGACTCTGTTACACCACATCGCCACGGCTCAAAACAAAGCGATACTACTGTCGACCCACGACATAGAACAAGCGCTGGTGCTCGCCGATTGCCTATGGCTTTTACGGAAGGGGCACGGAATGCGGAGCGGAATAACCGAGGACCTCATTTTGAACGGAGAACTCGATACCTTGTTCGACCGTAAGGAAATTTGTTTCGACCGGGCGCATGGCAGTTACTACCCTTCGGTTCAATGGGAAAAAGAAATTGTCGTAGATGCGACGGACGAAACGCTCCTCCATTGGACGGTCAATGCTCTGAATCGTAACAATTACGGTTGCCGCATATCACCTTGCGAAGCCGATGCATCGCTTCCCCGCCTCATCGTCGAAAGAAACGACTCGCTGTCGTTACACACCGCAACGAACGAAGTGCGATTTACCTCTTTCGCCGCCCTCATTGCATACCTTAAAACACCGGTTCAAAAGGGTTGAATGGATTCCGAAGGTTGAGCACTATCAACCACACCCGAAAAATAACACGGAACAAGAGTCTCACCCCCTACGCACTGCAATAACATGTCACCTTGTTCGTAAATCGGCAACCATAGACCGGGCGGCATTCTTTGGAGCGCCGGGAGCACCCAATCGCTCGGCAACAAGATCATATCCCTCCAACATTTTCTTTCGGGTAGTCTCTTCGAACAACGAAGTTAACTCTCGACGAAGATTCTCAGGAGTCGCCCGATAGCCCAATAACTCGCATACGACAGGACTATCGGCTATCAAATTAACCAACGAAACATACGGTACTTTCAAGATTTTCTCGAATATCTTATAAAACAACTTGCCTCCTCCCAGTCGATAGCATACCACCTGAGGCACCCGCAACAAAGCGGTTTCGAGCGTAGCGGTTCCCGATGTGACCAATGCCACCCGACTCTGTTGAAGCAAACGATAAGTCTTGCCCCAAACGACTTTTACCGAACGGTCCTGCAAATAAGGAGCATATTGGTCGGGAGAAATACCGGGAGCCCCTGCGATAACCAACTGATAGTCGTGGAACGTTTTTGCGGCCTCTATCATTAAAGGCAGATTATGATCTCGGCTACCCGGCTACCCGCCAGCAGAGCTATTATGGGCTTTTTTCCCAAGCCGCACTCCGCAGTAAAATCCTCGAAACCCTCATCGGCATAAGGCCGCACAGCCAATTCATCGACCGTAGGATTTCCTACATACTCCACCGTATAATCGTGCTTGGCATAAAACGAAACCTCGAACGGAAGAATGGAATAAAGGCGGTCTACATACCGACGGATACTCTTTACCCTCCATTCTTTCCAAGCCCAAATCTTAGGAGAGATATAATAATAAACCGGAATACCCAAACGACGCTTCACATACTTGGCTATTTTCAGATTGAAACCCGGATAATCTATCAATATAACCACATCGGGACGAAATGCGGCAATATCCTGTTTACACAAACGCATGTTCGCCAAAACTTTATCGAGATTCATCAACACCGGAATAAATCCCATATAAGCCATATCCCGATAATGCTTTACCAGCGTACCGCCACAAGAAGCCATCAAGTCACCGCCGAAAAAACGAAATTCAGCGTTCGCATCTTCCTGTTGCAAAGCTCTCATCAAATTGGAGGCATGTAAATCGCCCGAAGCCTCCCCGGCGATAAGATAATATTTCATACCCGATTAGGAATAATTGGTCACGTCATTCGACCCTGACAGCTATCCCGCTGCACGTAACCATCAACATACTACCCGATCCGCCGACAGTCTCATAATCCAAATCGATACCCACCACGGCATTTGCGCCCAATGCTTCGGCCTGTCGAGCCATTTCTTCAAGAGCCGTATCTTTGGCCTCTCTCAAAACCGCTTCGTAAGAACCGGAACGGCCTCCGAAAAAATCTTTTACCCCTGCGAGAAAATCACGGAACACATTCGCCCCGATAATAGTCTCACCTGTCACAACTCCCAAATACCTTACAATCTGTTTCCCTTCTACCGAAGGAGTCGTAGTCATTAACATAGCCATCGATTTATTCGTTATTTATCAATACAAAGTAATATCATTTCTAGATGTTAATCATTTAGTCTTCTCTGATAATATGCTTGTTTCATAATAGAGTATTTGACTTCTTCAAAATCCATTTGAGGAGTAAAAATGTCAGTTTCCATACCAACATTTAATACATTTTTGAAATCATCAAAAGAATAATTATCGTTACCAGCTCTAAAATTTATCTCGATTGAATCTAGTTTACAGAGCAAACAAACAATTTGATAATCTCTATCAATAATTGATGTATGGTTATTCGGATGCGCCCTGTAAAAATGCTGGTTTGGGGTTATGCAAATTATATTTTCAGGGCAATCTGCAATTGTTGGATATTCGCTTGCCATAAAAATATGGTGAGCTTGAGATGCAGGATATGCAGAGAAACGGTGAATTTCGCTACATGGTTCAATATTCTTAACGAAACGTTTGGCTTTCTCTATTTGGTATCGATAATAGCCATCATTTTTATTAATTTCATTTTGTGCGGTAGCCATATACTCCTGACGTGTAAGTCGTTTATCTTTGCCCACATCTCGCCAATTGATACTATTATACCTTATGCTATCAATAGTAAGTGGATTTTTAGACAAAAATCCTCGATCAACACCTTTTAACCCACGCTTAAACGCAAGTATATTAATGAATTTATTGAATATTCTTGGCGGTTCATAATCACCTTGCACTGGCGTATATGTATGATAAAAGTCCATTAAAATGTCTCGGAGTGAAACAAGCGAATGCTTGTTTTGTTCTTCAAAGAAATTTTCAAAAGCATCAAATAAACCACTGTCACGCATAACTTTAGACAAGTAAGCATTCAAAAATTCCAAAGCATTTCTTTCACGCAAAGAAATAAACTCTAAGATATTTCTATTTCTTATCGTATAGGTATTTATGTTTCCAATTTTATTTTCATCAAGCAGTCCTGCATAAGCAAACATTTTCATTGGTTGTGCAAAGAATTTATCGTATTCACTTTGTGCCGTTTCCGCTGACAAATTTGGTTTAGAAAAAGATTCAGAAATCAGTTGGTTTGCATAAGGAGAAAACCAAATATCATTTTTATTGAATGAACGATTATGATTTTCCGTTGTGTACACCAATATGCATTCTGCTACTGCACAAATAACATCAGGCAAACATTTTTGGTCTGCAAAACGAGCATTTCTTGACTTGCGGACATCAAGATCGCCAAGAGAATTAAAGTATTGTTCTAAATCTTTATTCATAATGAATTTATTTACGATTTATGCCAAAGAAGAAAACTGAATTATTATCAATATTCAACGAACGTGTTCCTCGATTACGTGCAATTGAATAGAATTTGTTAAAAGTAGATGTGGCAAAAAAAGCCAAATCATCAGATGAAATTGTGGTAGCAGGGTCTTTTACCGTTAGAATAGCAACCGAGCCATCTGCAATACAACCTTTTGGGAGAAAACATGCACGAGGATTATATGTGAGATTTGGAACAAGTACACAATTGGGCATGTCCATATATTTGCTAACGTCAAAATCTTCTGCATTATCAATATACGCATCATATCCCGGAATATTAATAATTTGATTATCGGCGATATTTCGTGATTTTAAGACACGAATACGCCCCTTTTCTTTTGTTTTAGTTTGGGTTATTGCGCGGTCTCGATAAGATTGGAATATATCAAAACACATTTTATTAGCGACTTCATCAAAATCAGAATTACGATATATCAGCCAATAGGGGAATGTCTTATCGGTAATGTATGATTGAGGCAAGTACCGCACATCATAAGTAATATAAGATTCTATCCTCGTTTGATTTGGTTTCTTTTGGGTGTCGACAACAAAACAAATCGTTTCTATCTTTACACCTTTGAATCCTTTTTCACCGAAATCAAGAATACAAGAAATAGATTTTTTGTTTAATAATTCGCGGGTTAAATTAAATTCCGGGGCATTGATAAGACTTTTGGGCACAATCAATGATACCACATCGCCCAACGTAAGAGCTTTCTCAATAAAGAAAGAAAAGATGTTGTTCGTGACAGTGTTGTATTTATCTGCTTTGTATTTAGACAGAAGTTTCTTGTCTTTGGTAATTTTCATATAAGGAGGATTACCCAATACAATGTCATATTTGTTCGAGAAATCCATAAGCAAAAAATCTCCCTCCAAATAATTAATTGTAAAATTGGACGGAACATTCAGCGATTTTATTAAAATTTTTAGAACTTCCAAACTTTGTGGATCTATATCAACAACATCTACGGTTACAGACTGCACATCACAATATTTTGCTATCAACATTGGAAGAAAGTTTCCAACCCCAATTGATGGTTCAAGTATGCGCAAAGAGTTTAATCCTTTTGCATCAGGTAAGTTCTTGATAATGGCAAAGCACAAATCCTGCCGTGTATAATACGCTGCATTGTCGGCTCGCATTACATTTGACAATTCTGCAATTTTGGAAAGTATGGCAAATGGTTTGTCTAGATTACCATTGAGGTATGCCAACAACTTTTCACGGTCTGTCAGATTTTTTGCCGTAATGATATTTTCCACTTCCTGATTAGTTACATAAGGGCGCAAGGTCAGCTTACGGATTTTTCTCGCTATCTGTTGAAATATGATAGTAGGAACAGCTTCTCCAAGATTTTGGCGGATATTCATTTCTTCCTTTTTTAAGAAAGCCATTTTATCTTTACCCGACAAAGCATTAAGTTCACCAAGAGAAATGTTAGTCCAATTGAAAGAGTCCGGGACTGACATCATTAGCATAACTTCTCTAATGCTAAATACACGATTATCATTAGGGTGAACGGTATTTTGGCTCGCCAAAATATCATTTCGGGTATGTATGCACGGTGCTACCTTATCCCAACGTTGGCGAGTATATTTATCCCCATTTTTATTAGTATTGTAGATAACAACTCCATCTTTAATGCGATGCGGTAAACGATTTACTTCTGTATTATCAAATGCCGATTGTCCTTCTTTGATATTTTCAATCCAAGCAACCATGCGGGAGTCGTACTTTCTGAAATTATGATATATATCTTCTGCCCACACTTCACCCATAATGGTAAGTGACGGAAGGTGTCCTATCGTTTCTCTAAGAGTCTTTTCTTTTTGTTTGTCGGGGAAAATGTCAAATGGAGTTATTTCTATTTGGTCTTTTCTTACTCCGATAACCAATGTTCGAGTTCTACTTGATGGAGAGCCATAATCTTTGAAGTTTACTACTTTGTAAAGAATATTATAATTTCCTGAAAGATTAAGGTCTATTGCAGAAGCAATAGTCTTATCTTGTCCATCTATATCAGTACAAATAGATGTCAAAAAACCTCGGACATTTTCGAAAACGAAAAAACGAGGTTCAAGTCTATCAACCATTTTGATAGATTCCACAACAAGAGAATTGCGGCGTAATTCATCTCCTTTTTTGTGATTAGCCACAGACATCCCTTGGCAAGGTGGTGTGGCTATTAACACATCCAGTTCATTAACACCAAAGGTATCATGCCAAAGGTTATATTCGCGAAGAATTGCCTCATGCGTACTCTTTTGGGTCATATCACCACAGATATAACCCGAATCAAGCGCACATTTATTATTGAATTTCTGTATTTTCAATCGTTTCTCCAATAATTCAACTGAGGCAATACATTGAAATCCTTCCTGTTTAAATCCATAGCAACCTACTCCTGCACTGCTAAAAAGACTAATATACGTACGTAGCCCATAGATAGAATTTCTATCAGTGACAATACAAGGTGGAACTTCCATTTTAGGATAAGTATGTTTTTTCGTTGCCATAGTTTTCTTAAAAGCACTCCCGCTATTCCTACAAGACAGACCAAAGCCTATAAAAACAGCGAGAGCATCTCGCATACTAATTTAATTATTTTCTTAGGTCATTAGTTAATCCAAGCATGAATACAAAGGTAGCAATTTTATTCGTTTTTGATATAACGATTGCAAGGAATGTCACTTACATACATTAGGGTTTACAAGAATACTGACAAAAATATAACGAAAGTGAGACCCGAACAAAGCGAACTCATTTTTTATACCGGGACACATTCTATTCGCTATAAAGTCAGAACTGCCCAGCGACGTACTCCCGAAAGAAAATCGTCAGCCTTCCGCAATAAAGACACACCGATACCGTTTTTATAATACAATGAAAGCGACAACTTTTGCTTTAATTTTACTGAGTATCTTGACAGGTACATGCCTGACGAGCTGCATCGATGACGATTTCACCACAAATCCGTCGCATGTACTCGCATTCTCCACCGATACGGTTGCTTTCGATACCGTATTCACCACGATAGGTACATCAACTCGTTCATTCCGCATTTACAACCCGAACAAAAAATCGTTGAACATCTCTTCCATCAAACTTGCCGATGCCGAACATTCGGGCTTTCATATCAATGTGGACGGTATGTCGGGCGATAATTTCACCAATGTCGAAATCCGAGGGAAAGACAGCCTATATGTATTTGTAGAAGCCAATATCGATCCTACCAATCAGGACAATCCCATTTTCATCGTCGATTCGATCGTCTTTGTAACCAACGGCGTCCAACAAGACGTAAAGCTGACTGCCTACGGACAGGACGTTATCATCAAAAGAGGGGAAACTTTCACGACCGATACCCGTCTGACCGATGAACGGCCATACCTCATCTACGACAGCTTAGTCGTGGCTCCGGGAGTGACATTACAAATAGAACCCGGTACAAGACTGCATTTCCACCATAGAGCTTCGCTGTTGGTACAAGGGAAATTACAAGTCGAAGGGTCGATGGAAGCCCCCGTTCAAATACGAGGCGATCGACTCGACCGGCTCTTTGCAGACTTGCCTTATGACAATCTTGGCGGGCAATGGGGCGGCATCCGTTTTTATCCCGAAAGTTTCGGAAATAAAATATCGTACGCTTATGTACGAGGAATGACTTCGGGTATCGTATTGGATTCGTGCGCTTCGGA
>ENA-ORUN01003700-ORUN01003700.1-human-gut-metagenome-genome-assembly--contig:-NODE-3700-length-10573-cov-2.730842_pt1 | contig 10573 bp, 5 predicted proteins | sample MGYA00242080_ERZ509209 | MGnify/ENA primary metagenome ERZ509209 (study PRJEB26280, sample SAMEA2338786) | human gut metagenome | biome: human gut; feature: human-associated habitat; material: faeces... | reverse complement strand
GCTACCATACAACTCGGTATTTACGGAGCTGCCAGTAAGATAGCCATGATTATGGCTATGTTTACCCAGGCATTCCGCTTTGCTTATGAACCTTTTGTATTTGGTAAGAGTAAGGAGAAAGACAGCCGTGAAATGTATGCCCAGGCTATGAAGTTCTTCATTATTTTTACCTTGCTTGCCTTTCTGGCTGTGATGTTCTACTTGGACATCCTGCGTCATGTCATCGGACGTGATTATTGGGACGGGTTACGGGTGGTGCCTATCGTCATGGCGGCGGAAATCTTTATGGGGATTTATTTCAATCTATCCTTTTGGTACAAATTGATTGATGAGACCCGTTGGGGAGCCTATTTCTCATTGACGGGCTGTATCATCCTGATTTTGATGAATATCTTCCTGGTTCCGCAGTATGGTTATATTGCTTGTGCCTGGGCTGGGTTTACAGGATACGGTGTTGCTATGCTGCTTTCTTACTTTGTCGGTCAGAAGAAATATCCGATACAGTACGATTTGAAGGCGATAGGCATGTATGTACTTCTTGCCGCTGTGCTTTATGTAGCTGCCGAATATGTATCGATAGACAATATCTATTTGCGTATGGCATATCGTACAGTTTTGCTGTTACTGTTTATTGCGTATGTCGTTAAGCGTGATTTACCGCTGAACCAAATACCAATTCTGAACAAACTCTTAAAACACTAAATGAGCCGCATGGTAAATTGTAAATTGTAAATCGTCAAATTGTAAATGATATGATGGAAACACCTGAACAAAACCGGAATGTTTTTGCCATTAAAAAGTTCCTGAGCGAGTACCTTGATCTGAGGAAGGACAAGGACAATGAGCTGGAAACAGTAGACTCCATCCGCAAGGGAGTAGAGTTTAAAGGGGCTAACCTGTGGATTTTGATCTTTGCCATCTTTATGGCATCGTTGGGACTGAATGTCAACTCTACAGCTGTAATCATAGGTGCGATGTTGATTTCCCCATTGATGGGACCTATCATGGGTGTGGGACTTTCTGTCGGTCTGAATGACTTTGAACTGATGAAGCGTTCACTGAAGAGTTTTCTGATAACCACCCTGTTCAGCGTAACTACGGCTACTATTTTCTTTCTTGTAAGCCCTGTTGCCGAAGGGCAGTCGGAGCTTCTGGCACGTACTTCACCTACGATTTATGACGTATTCATCGCATTGATGGGTGGTCTTGCCGGTGTAGTTGCCCTGTCTACAAAGGAGAAAGGAAATGTGATTCCGGGTGTTGCCATTGCTACGGCTTTGATGCCGCCACTCTGTACGGCAGGTTACGGGTTGGCAACGGGGAATCTGGTTTATTTCCTCGGAGCATTCTATCTTTACTTCATTAATTCGGTATTCATCAGTCTTGCCACGTTTGCCGGTGTGCGTGTGATGCACTTCCAGCGTAAAGAGTTTGTGGACAAGAAGCGGGAGAAGAAAGTACGCCAATACATAATACTCATTGCCGTGCTGACTATGTGTCCGGCCGTCTACTTGACGGTAGGCATTATTCAGAGTACTTTCTATGAGAGTGCCGCCAATCGGTTTGTTGCCGAACAGCTTTCTTTTGAGAATACACAGGTATTGGATAAAAAAATCCATTATCATGGCAACAAAGACAATGAAATACGCGTGGTACTGATCGGACAAGAAGTTCCCGAAGCTTCGATTGCCATTGCCCGCAACAAGATGAAGGACTATAAGTTAGGTGAAACGAAGTTGATCGTTCTTCAGGGAATGAATAATGAAGCTGTGGATATTTCTTCTATCCGAGCTATGGTGATGGAAGATTTCTATAAAAACAGTGAGGAACGACTGGTGGAACAAACAAAGAAAATTACAGTGCTGGAACAGAGTCTGGCAAGATACAAATCTTTCGATGAATTGGGCAAAACGATCGTTCCGGAGCTAAAAGTTCTCTATCCGTCAGTGAAAACTGTTTCTATCTCTCATGCCATAGAACTGACGGTTGATTCGGTACGGACAGATACCATTACACTTGCTGTGCTGAAGTTTGGTAAACATCCCGACACCCATGAGAAACAGAAGATTACCGAATGGCTGAAAGCACGTACTGGAGCGAAAAAACTAAGACTGATTGCAGAATGACGCAATTGGAAAGTATATCATACTAAATTATTCAAAATGAGAGTATGCCATGAGCTAAATCTAACTAAATTCTCCTCCTTCGAGAAGGAGGAGTACCCGTAGGGGGAGGTGGTAGCTGAAGTTATAAAGGACTTATTAGTCATAAAATAAGGATTTTTTTTACCTACCATCCCGCCCTTTGGGCACCCTTCCTTCTCGAAGGAGGGGAACTGAGTTAGATATTTCTTATATACTCTTAACTTAAGATATAAATTGTAATTTAAACCAAGTATAGAATGAAGCTAAAGTGTATCCTAATTGTAGCTTGCAGCCTCTTCACGTTGACGGGACAGGCGGACGAAGGTATGTGGATGCTGGGAAACCTGAATAAACAGACCCGTAAGACTATGAAAGAACTCGGCCTGCAAATGCCTGCCGATAGACTATATAATCCGAAGAAACCGTCGTTGAAAGATGCGGTAGTCAGCTTTGGAGGGTTTTGTTCCGGTGTGGTAGTGTCGGAAGACGGGTTAGTGTTTACCAATCATCACTGCGGTTTCAGTAGTGTGCAGCAACATTCGTCGGTGGAGCATGATTACCTGAAAGATGGTTTCGTAGCCCGTAGCCGTGCAGAGGAATTGCCTAATCCGGAGCTTTATGTTCGTTTTCTGCTTCGTACGGAAGATGTAACCAAGCGTGTGCTGGGAGCCGTTAAACCTTCGATGAACGAGATGGAACGTTCCAGTGCGGTAGACTCTATGATGATGGTAATAGGCGGTGAGGTATCCCTGAAAGACTCCACTTTGCTTGGCGTGGTAGATGCTTATTATGGAGGCAATGAGTTCTGGCTCTCCGTTTACCGCGATTTCAACGATGTGCGGCTGGTGTTTGCACCTCCTTCCTCTGTCGGTAAGTTCGGTTGGGATACGGATAATTGGGTGTGGCCTCGGCATACAGGAGATTTCTGTGTGTTTCGTATTTATGCAGACCGCAAGAACCAGCCTGCCGATTACTCCCCCGACAATGTCCCGTATCACCCTGAATATGTAGCGCCGATTTCACTGGATGGCTATAAGGAAGGCTCTTTCTGTATGACGATAGGCTATCCGGGAAGTACGGAACGTTACCTTTCTTCATTCGGTATCGAGGAAATGATGAATAACTCCAATCAGGCGCAGATTGACATCCGTGGCGTGAAGCAAGCCATCTGGAAACGTGAAATGGACAGTAAAGACAGCATACGCATTAAGTATGCTTCCAAATACGATGAAAGCTCCAATTACTGGAAGAACAGTATCGGTGTCAACCGTGCTATCCGTAAGCTGGGAATCCTGGAGAAGAAACGTGAAATGGAACAGGAAATTCGTCGATGGATACAGCAAAACCCGGACGAACGTGAGAAACTTCTTCAACTATTTACAGACCTGGAACTGAATTATAAGAACCGCCGGGAGGTAAACCGTGCACAGGCTTACTTTATCGAGTCCTTCTTATATGGACCGGAATTAGTGCAGCTTGCACTGAAGATTCTGAACTTCGATTTTGAAGGGGAGCAGAAAACAGTTATTGCCGCCTTGAAAGATATCGTTGAGCAATACTCTAATTTGGATCTGGATATAGACAAGGAAGTATTTACGGCACTGTTGAAGGAGTATCGCTCAAAAGTGGATACCACTTTCCTGCCGGAAATCTACCATACTATCGCACAGAAATATAATGGGGATGAGAAAGCTTTCGTAGATAGTCTTTATGCAAGTTCTGAGTTGACTACTCCCCGTGGTTTGAAACGCTTTCTTGAACGGGATACTACCTATCAGATTTTCGATGATCCGGCTATCTCGTTGGGCATTGATATGCTGACGATGTTGTTCGATATGAATATGCAGATGCAGGCACCTACTACGGAGATCATCCGTGGGGAACGCTTGCTGAATGGGGCTATCCGTCGGATGTATACGTCTCGTAACTTTTATCCGGATGCCAATTCCACCATGCGGCTGAGCTTTGGAACGGTATGCGGTTATACTCCCTTTGACGGAGCGGAATATGATTATTATACAACGACAAAGGGTGTCCTGGAGAAAGTGAAAGCTCATGTGGGTGATGTTGATTTTGCAGTACAGCCGGAGATACTTTCATTACTCTCTTCGGGCAATTTCGGAAGATATGCCGATGAAAAGGGCGAAATGAAGGTGTGCTTCATCTCTAATAATGACATTACGGGTGGCAATAGTGGTAGTGCGATGTTCAATTCGAAAGGTGAATTGCTGGGGTTGGCTTTCGATGGAAACTGGGAAGCTATGGGCAGTGATATTCTTTATGAACCGAAGATGCAGCGTACCATCGGGGTGGACGTGCGCTATATACTGTTTATGATTGAGAAATACGGGAAAGCAGGGAACCTGATCCAGGAATTGAATATTCTCAATTAGTGGACGGATCCCTGCTTTTCGTGAGGGAGACAATTACTTGCTTCCGGACAAGATTCCGGTATCGGTATCCCTGTTGTTGATTCTTCTGCCTTGGCTGTTGCGCTTCTTTCCGAAGTCAAGGCTGAAGGATGCATTTACCATGAACAAAAGCCTTAAGTTCTTGGAATACGCTAACTGGCGGTAGGGAGCCGACTTTGATAAATTTTCTATTTCCTGTTCATACTTCTTGGTAAACGGGTTCAACACTCCGGCAGAAAGGCTCCATTTCTCCGTATTATATCCTGCCATGATGGTGTGTAGTTTCTCCTCTTTAGTCAGTGTTTCACCCCACAGAGTGTGGTTGCTGGTATTCATTTCTGCCATCAGTACCCAGTTCTTGTACATTGCCATCAGACTGCCTCGCAGTCCTGCATTGGTGTGTGTATGCGTGTAGGTGTTGCCATAGCTGATATAGCGGTTCAGAAACGGAGTGATTTTAATGGAGATATACTCTTTGTAAGGTCGTATTTGTATAGCTGTCTCCAGATTGATCCGGTGGAAACCTTTATGATTCTCGGTAGCGCGGACAAAATACCCGTCCTCGTAGTAGGTATTTTCCATAATCGGCTTATTGTCATAACTATATCTTCCAAATAAATCGACAGATACATACTTGCTTTGCCAACTGGCAGACAGTGTATTGGCATAGAATGTAACAGACTTTAAGTCGGGATTTCCTTTGCGTATCTGATACTTATCCATTGCTTGCGAGATGTCGTTCAGATCGGACAGGGAAGGAGCATACCCCGACACGTATCCGTTGTATCTGAAAAACCACTTCCCGTTGATAGAGTACGACAGGCTTAAGGAAGGTTTGACTATATACTTCTCGGAAGAATACTGCTCCTGACTGTTATAAGTTCTCATGGCTCCAATCCCTACTGTGTAGTTCAGAGCTTTTATCTTTGATTGATATTCGGCAAATAGGTACGTTTCGGCCGTATTCATCGTGATTTTATTCTCTATATTACCCGAATATCTATTTTGCAAATAGGCCTGTGTATGCTTGATGCCTCCGGTAAACTTACCCGTATTGAATTGTTTTTCGTAGATACCTTCTCCAATGATGGAGTACTTCTTACCTTTGGTTTCTGAATAGATATCCGTATCGTTATTGCCATTATTAAGGGCTTTCTGAATAAAAGTCCGTTCATTCTTGCTGTCCAGATAAGAAGCCACTATATCTGCATAGATTGTCTGCTTGTTTTTCAGATTCCTCTGGTAATAGATATCCAACGAAGGGATAACTACTTTGGAGGTAGAAAGGTCGGATATGGAGTAGGAGGTGTCTCCTTCATACAATGTACTGATTCTGTCCGACATGGAACTGGGAGTATCGCTGTATTGATTTCTGAGAGCAATATTGAGAAGTTGTTTGTCATTATCCTGATAGCTGTAATTGATGTTGAAGTTAAGGTTATCATACTTTACTTTGGTCGGTTCTCCCACTTCTCTGTTCTCCTGATAAGCCTCCGGGAAGTGGAAACTTTCATTGTTTTCGCGTGTCCACTTCAGATCTCTCTGTCCCCAATATACGGTAGTGCTGAGCTCTGACTTGTTGAAGTGGTATTTGGCGGCGAGGTTATGTTCGCCATATCCCGTATCGGATACTCCGTTGGTGAGATCGGCAGAGATACTCCCTCCTGATTCTCTTCTCTTTACAATGTAGTTCAATACAGCTCCTGCATTTCCATAACGTGCGCCGGGATTGTCTATATATTCGATGCGGATCACATCTGTCGGGCGGATGGCAATTATTTCAGGTTGAGTCACTTCTACGCCGTTAATCCTAAGTTGCACATTGTCTCCTCCGGGAATCGTGATGCTGTTGTCTATCGGATTGATCAGGATGCGCGACAGTTGTAGATTTCTCAGTAAGGAAACTCCGTTGGAAGCGGCTTTAGTCTGCATTTCGGTCGGGAGGATAATTTGCCGGTCGGTCTTTTTGATGATGGGGCTGGCTGTGACGGTAACACCTTCCAGCATTACATTGTCGGGCGATAAGGGCAGTTCTCCCAGATTCAGGTTGGCTTGCAGGTTGCGGATGGAGAGATAGGAGTTTTCATATCCAACGCATGAGATACATAAGATATAATCTCCATCGTTTACTTCTTTCAGCAGGAAGCCGCCACCGTTATCTGTGGCAACTCCGGTGATGAATGTCGAATCCTGAGTCAGCAGGCTGACATTGGCATACTCGATGTGCTGATTGTTACTCTCATCGATGATTTTCCCTGTGATTTTGTTTGCCGCCATCAGGGAGGTACATAGGAATAATACTCCTGAAATGATACTTAGTCTCTTCATTTTACTTATTATTTTTAGTGATTATTTCTGTTCTTTGAACATGACAAAGGTAGGGGGATCGGGGGAGAAAAACGGTTTATATGTGGCACTAAATAAAGTGCAATGGGTTTTGCAACTATCTGATAATTAAAGTGTTTTGAACTGCGGTTTATAGAAAAGTTTATATCTTCCTATTTCAAGTTTATATATAAAGAAAAGTGCAAAAAATGGGATGCCGTAACTTCCGTTAATTGATAAATATCTATCTTTGCAAAGACTTAAAGCAAGAAGGAAGGACGGCATGAAAGCATTGAAACATGGTTTGATAGGTTGGGTATGCGTGTTGGCATTGGCAGCATGTGCAGAAGCCCTGCCGTCGCAACGCATCCAGATAGAAAAGGCGGAGCAGATGTTACAGCAGAATGCAGAGGAGGCGATTGCTCTGCTTCGGTCGGTGAAAGATCCCGAAATATTGCCGGATTCATTGCGGGCACGGTTTGCATTGGCTATGGGGCAAGCCCACTATAATGCGCATTGGGTGATGAATGAAGACTCTTTGCTATTATACGCTCTGGATTATTATGGGAGGCCGGACGTACGCGACACATTGCAGTTACTGCGTACCTATAAACTGGCGGCGCATTACTTCTACGATAGCGAGAGATATAAAGAAGCCACTGAGATGATGGCCGAAGGGAATCGCATTGCAGCCCTGCGTGGTGATACGGCAGCCCGTCTTGATTTGCTGCGGTCCGTAGCGAATATAGGGGAAGGTAATGATGACTTTGAAGGTCTGATACGCTTGCAGAAGCAATTGATAGCTATAGAGCCTGATTCCACCCGGCGATATTCCAATTACAACAGTCTGGCGATATCATACTACTGTGCAAATCAGAATGATTCTGCGCTGCTGGCTCTCCGTAAAGCTACCGAATGCCTGTATACATCCGCAGACTCTCTAAAGGCGTTATACTATGTGATGCGCAACTATGCTGATATATTGAGTGACTCCGGGAAGAATCAGGAAGCCATCAATTTGCAACGCCATAGTTTACAAGAGTATAAAGAGACGAAACATCCTTTCGAGTCCTTATCTTATTATGCTCTTTCACGTTATTTCCTGAATATGGGGCAGGTGGATTCCGCCCGCTACTATATACAAATGGGGGATAGTGTGCGTTCGCCCTATATTGACCAGGACTTATCGTTAGCTAACTTTTATCTGGTACAGAAAACGTTGATGAATTATATAGATAGCCGTTCTTTTACAATCCGGGATGTGGCGTTCTTCTCAAACCGGTTGTATAACAACTTTATCCGTGACCAACGGGTGATAGCCCAAAAAGGGAAGGTACAATTGTTACTCCAACAGCAGAATATGAATCTGCAACTGGAAAAACAGAAAGAACGGACCTTCTTTGTCGGAGTGGTGGCTCTCTGTATTTTGTTGTTGCTGACTGTCGTCTGGTATTTGCAGCGAAGAAAGCATTTACTCGTGGAAAAGGAAGAAGAACTGGAGGCCTTGCGCCGTCTGCTGCATGAGACGGAAGGCGATGAAAGCGGCAATAATGATAAGTTTGTCAAGAAGATGCTGCTTCAGCAGTTAGGTCTGATACGTATTGTGGCTACGAATCCCAGTTCCGATCATCAGGAGCTATTGGTACAGATGGGACGGATAGCCAATAAAGATGTAGCGGTGGATGATTTGCTGGTTTGGAGTGATTTATATAAGACTATCGACATGGTACATGATGGCTTTTATACCCGTATCAGTCAGAAGTATGGAAATATCCTGAATGAAAAGGAATTGCAACTCTGCTGTTTGTTAAAGTCGGACTTTTCGACGAAAGAGATTAGCGTGGTTATCCAGCAAAGCATACGGACGGTGTATCAACGTAAGACGGTCATACGGCAGAAATTGGACATGGCAGAAAAAGAGGATATCGTTGAATTCCTTTCTTGTAAACAGATAGGTAGATGATTGACAGTACTATCTTCATTCCCCTCCTCCCGAGGAGGAGGGGAATGAAGATACTCTATCCGCGTCGTCCGCGTACCTATTATGCAATTCCCCGGATGCGGTCATCAAATGCCGACAGTGCCGCCTTTGCACCTTCACCCATTGCAATTACTATCTGTTTGTAGGGAACGTTCGAGACATCTCCTGCCGCATAAACTCCCGGAAGTGTGGTGCGGCAAAAAGCGTCGATCTTGATTTCGCCTATTGGAGTCGTTTCCAGCATGTCACGGAAAGGAGCGCTATTGGCTGCCAAACCAATCTGTACGAAGATACCATCCAATGGGAAATCCCGTTCTTCACTACTTACACGATCTTTGACGCGGATAGCAGTTACCTTATCACCGTTTCCCACTACCTTTGTGGTCTGTGAAGAAGTGAAGATTTCTACATTCGGCAAGCTTTGCGCCTTTTCTTGCAGTACTTGGTCAGCTTTCAGCGTATCCGCAAATTCAAAGACAGTCACTTTCCGGCAGATACCTGCCAAGTCGATGGCTGCTTCTATACCGGAGTTTCCTCCACCGATAACGGCTACGTCTTTTCCCTGATAGAACGGCCCGCAATGCGGACAAAAAGCTACTCCTCTGCCTATATACTCCGTTTCACCATCCACATTCAGTTTGCGCCAGCTTGCACCGGTGGCGATGATAACACTGGGAGATATGAATACTTCACCGCCCACTACTGAAATCCTCTTTTCTTTTCCTTGAAGCTCCGCCTTCTCTATTTTACGGTCTTCAAACAAGTCGATGGGATAATGATTGATATGGCTTCTTAAATTGTCTGCCAACTGTGCACCTGTAGTCTGCGGCACGGAAATCAGGTTCTCGATTCCTACGGTTTCCTTTACCTGACCACCGACTTTTTCAGCTACAATAGCTACCCGTAATCCCTTGCGGGCTGAATAAATCGCAGCTGAGGCACCTGCCGGCCCACCGCCTAATACAAGGACATCATAAGTCCGTGAGATAGGTTCTGCATTTCCCACAGGTTCGGAGCCGAACATTTCTTCCAGCTTTTGCAGAAGTTCGCCTAAGGTGCCGCGTCCTACATGAAGCAATTTACCGTTGGCATAGACGGACGGTACGCCTTGTATTTTCAATGCATCCACTTCTTCCTGGAAAAGAGCACCGTCTATCATTTCGTGTGTGACCTGTCCGTTCAGTAAAGCCATTATATTCAGGGCCTGCACCACATCGGGGCAGTTGGTACATGTCAATGATACATAAGTCTGCAATGAAATAGGTCCTTTCAACGCCTGGATGCGTCGGCTGATGGCTTCATCAGGAAGATTTTTCCCCTTTCCATCGGCATTCAGTACTGCCAGAAGCAAAGATGTGAATTCATGACCGTTCGGTATTCCGCGGAATTTGACACCGGTTTCTTTCCCGTTTTTCAGCAAAGAGAATTCCAACTTCGGTTCTTCGGTTTCAGTTACCTCACAGGAGAGTTTATCGGAACACCCTGCTACATCTTTCAGCAACTCTGTCAGTTCCTGTGCGCTTTCGTGCCGGGGATGGCAGGTGATATGAAAAGTGTACTGCGCTTCCAGGTTTTGGAAGACGCTGCGTACTTGATTTAAAATGCTTGTTTCTAACATAACAGTCTATATTAATGTATTCCGTTGGCGGGATTAATTCGTTTCTGAGCGGTTATGAATTAATTTACCACAGATTACACAGATTGACACAGAT
>ENA-ORUN01003698-ORUN01003698.1-human-gut-metagenome-genome-assembly--contig:-NODE-3698-length-10575-cov-19.021863_pt1 | contig 10575 bp, 6 predicted proteins | sample MGYA00242080_ERZ509209 | MGnify/ENA primary metagenome ERZ509209 (study PRJEB26280, sample SAMEA2338786) | human gut metagenome | biome: human gut; feature: human-associated habitat; material: faeces... | reverse complement strand
ATGACACACTCATGCGTATGGGTATGGGACACTTTGATTCCTGGGCGGCAACGTTTGGGGAGACAGTAACCGCAATCGAATTATCACCGGAAGGAACGGGCTATCGTGCGAAAACACGGTTTGCCCGTTTTTTTAATCTTCCAGAGCTGATCTCCATTTTTAAGGAAGCTGCGGATATTCAGACATCGGATATGCTGAATCTTCCTGTACCGGAAGCAGAGTTTATCAATGAAGTCTTAAAACCAAGTGAAGAACAGCAGGAAATGGTCAGTGCCTTTTCGGAACGTGCGGAAGAAGTAAGAGCCGGTCTTGTGAATCCAACGGTGGACAACATGCTCAAGATTACCAATGACGGAAGAAAATGTGCATTGGATCAGAGGCTATTAAATGAACTCCTTCCGGATGCAGAAAAAAGCAAGGTCAATACCTGTGTGGAAAATGCTTTTCAGGTATGGGACGAGGGAAAAGCAGATCGGACAACACAGCTGATCTTCTGTGACTTGTCTACTCCAAAAGGGGATGGGACTTTCAATGTATATGATGATGTCCGAAACAAACTGGTTGCCAGGGGAATCCCGAAAGAAGAGATTGCGTTTATCCATGAATACAACACGGAGACAAAGAAAGCAGATTTGTTTGCAAAGGTACGGGCCGGGCAGGTGAGAATCCTTATGGGTTCCACTCCAAAACTCGGTGCTGGTACAAACGTACAGGACAGGCTCATTGCCCTCCATCACCTTGACTGTCCGTGGAAGCCGTCTGATCTGGAACAGCAGGAAGGACGTATTTTAAGACAGGGAAACCAGAATGACAAAGTAAAGATATTCCGGTATGTGACGGAGAACACTTTTGATGCGTATATGTGGCAGATTTTGGAGAATAAGCAGAAGTTCATCAGTCAGATCATGACCAGTAAATCCCCGGTCAGGGCCTGTGAAGATGTGGATGATACGGCACTGTCCTATGCAGAGATCAAGGCACTTGCTACAGGCAATCCGTACATTAAGGAAAAAATGGATCTGGATGTGCAGGTGAGTAAACTGAAACTCTTAAAGGCAAACCATACCAGTCAGATTTACCGTCTGGAATCCGATATTGCAAAGAATTTCCCGGTACAGATCAGTGCATTGAAAGAGCGGATTGCCGGGATGCAGATAGATTCCCAGGTAGTAAAAAGCGTGGATTTACAGGATAATGACACGTTTGCCATGACAGTAGGAAATGTCCTTTATGAAGATAAGAAAGAAGCAGGCGAGGCATTGATCGCTGCCTGTGCAGGACTAAAAACCGTTAGCACCGGTGGAAAGGTCGGGGAATATCATGGGTTTACGTTATCTGCTTCCTACAATATGTTCTCCAATGCATTTGAACTGACGGTCAAAGGGAAATGTTCTTATAAGCTGGAGATCGGAAAAGACCCGGTAGGAAATATGCAGCGTATCCATAACACCCTTTTTTCCATTGACAGGAAGCTGACGGAAAGTGAGCAGAAATTGGAAACCGTACAACAGCAGCTTGCGACTGCACAGGAAGAGGTAAAGAAACCATTCCCGAAAGAAGCAGAGCTGAATGAAAAGATGGAACGGTTATCCGAGTTAAATGCGTTGCTGAACATGGATGAAAAGGGCAATGAGACGATTATGGCAGATGAGGATATTGGCAGAGAAGGAAGTAGCACAGATAGCAGGGATGCTGTAGAAGAAAAAGAACTTCCGGAAACAGCAGACAGAATCCATAAGCCGTCTATTCTGGAACGCTTAAAGCAGGAGAAGGCACAGCAGAATACAGCGGAACAGCCACCTGTACAGAAAACTGCAAAGAAAAAACACGAACAGGAGTTATAAAAGATTTCCCGTCAGAGTTTTCTCTGGCGGGGACATAAAATGGAGGGTTTGTTTATGGCAAATAATATAGAGAAACAGTTAAAGGAAATATCGGAACGGCTGGAACAGGGCGTAAAGGAGATTTTTACTTCGGAACGATATACGGAATATTTGAATACCATGTCCAAGTTCCATAATTACAGTTTTAATAACACCCTTCTGATCACCATGCAGAAACCGGAGGCTACTCTGGTGGCAGGGTATCAGGCGTGGCAGAAGAAGTTTAACCGCCATGTAAAACGTGGGGAAAAAGGAATCCAGATCATCGCACCGGCACCCATCCGTGAGAAACAGGAGATTGAAAAGATTGACCCTGTAACAAAAGAGCCGGTGATCGGGGATGATGGTCAGCCGGAAACAGAGATCGTGGAGATGGTCATTCCAAGGTTCCGTGTGACAACGGTATTTGATGTCAGCCAGACAGAGGGAGAGCCGATTGCAGAGCTGGAAGTATCGGAACTTACCGGGAGTGTACAGTTTTATGACACATTTATGGAAGCATTGCAGAACATTTCTCCTGTGCCAATCCACATGATGGAAATAGAAGGGGAAGCAAAAGGCTATTATCATCAGACAGAAAAGTATATTGCAATTCAGGAAGATATGAGTAATCTTCAGACCATGAAAACCGGAGTACACGAAGTAAGCCATGCATTGCTGCATGACCGGGAGGTAATGGATGCGGAAGGAATTTTAAAAGACCGGACAACAAAAGAAGTAGAAGCAGAAAGTATTGCCTATATTGTCTGCAATCACTTTGGTTTGGATACTTCAGAATACTCTTTTACCTATATTGCCAGCTGGTGTGAGAGCAAGGATATGAAAGCACTCCGGGCATCTATGGATACCATCCGGAAAACGTCTGCAGAAGTCATTGAGAATATCGAGACACAGATGCACGAACTGGAAATGGAAAGACCGGTGCGGGATACCTTCCATAAGGAAGATTTGATCCTGCATCTTTCAGGCAGCATGGGTTCCGAGTTTACTTATGACCTGATCGAAAACATGAGCAGGGAACAGTTAGAGCAGAATGTGGGGGAATACGTCCGCCTTCTGGAAAGTGGTGAGATAGAGGAGAATGAGAAACCACTGGAAAGTTTTCTGGAGGAAAAAGGTGCTGCCGTCACACCACTCTATGACAGCAGTGGACACGGAGAGAATTATCCGATTGATTTTTATGATGTGGAATATGATGCTGACACAGGCGTTACTTATTTTTCTGACCTTTCTCCGAAAGAGCAGGCAGAGATGTTGGTGCATAAAGCAGAGTTTCCAAGAAATATTTTTTCAGAAGAAGAAAAGGCATTTGTAAATGAATATGCAGAAACTTTCCCCGGACGGGTGGAAAGACTGAATGACCTGGTATGGGACATGAGGGAATCTTACGATGAAGCCGGTTCAAAGCTAGTGTATGAAGTAATCCAGGCAGCAAGGGCAAACTTCCCAGTGAAAGAACCGGAGATTGTAGAAGAAACAGCCATGCAGTATGCTCACCGTCTGATTGAAACGGCAGAAGCTGCAAATACAGGAAATTTCACAGATTCCCAGAGAAATCTTATTGTGAATTTTGCATATAAGATGGATGACAAAGACGAAGTGCTTGGACTGGTGAACCGTATGATGACCGCAATCCGCAGACCGGGAAGTGAATATACGAGAAGCCTTATGAATGAAACACAGGCACAGATTGACAATTTCCCGGATGGCATGATCGGTTTTACGGAAATGCACGAGGCAGGAATTCAGTTAGACCATATGCTCCCGCTTACGAAAGACCGGGCATATGAACTGTACCGTGGAGGGGCAGAAATTTATATCTTACACGGAAATCCAGAGAATCCACAACGGGCAGAACAGATGCTTGTGGAGACGGAAAGTGAGATCCTTGGATATGACGGTATCTTTGGAATCACAGAAACAGAATGGGAAGTGCAGAAAGAGAGAGAAATATCTGCTACAAAACAGGAAGCACTGGTACAGCAGAGTGCAGAAAAGATTGATGAGACACTTCTTCTGCATGGAGAAAGCGGAAGGTTTGCCATTTATCAGATGGATACCGGAGATGAGCATACTTATCAGTTTATGGGAATGGAATCCGCAAAGAGTCTGGGCTATACCATTGACGGAAAGGATTACAGGATGGTTTATGCAGCACCGTGGATGCCAACGATCACGTTAGACAATATATTTGAACGCTTTAACATTGACCGACCGGAAGATTTCCGTGGCCATTCCTTATCGGTAAGTGATGTGATCGTGATAAACAGGGGTGCAGAGATCACAGCCTATTATGTAGATTCTTTTGGATTTCAGGAACTTCCGGAGTTTGTCCAGCAGAGAATGAACATGCTGGAACATAATTCCGTCAGGGCATATCCGCCAGTTTATAAAGGAACATTGGAACAGGCAATGGGAGAACGGGATGTGGATGCTTATCTGGATTCCAGAAAGTTAAACCTGGACTGTAAGAAAGCAATCGAAGAAGCCATCCGGGAGAATTTTGACGGGCTGCACTTAAAGCAGGATGCGGCAAAAGAAGTCGTGGAACGCTTCGGGGAAGAACGTATGAATTTTGTTATGGCAAATACCATCCGTGAACTTTCCCATGATGGAAGATTTTCCAGACAGAACAAAGACTGGGCGGAGTATATCGAAGTCCCGGAAAATATCAGCCGGGGCAGAAATCTGAACCTGGATTATGTGATCGAAAGCCACCCGGCAGTTTTAGATGGGTTTATCGACATGGCAAGAGCTGAGATTCGGATGCAGAGGATAGAACAGGCGATAGGAGAAAACGAAGTGACGATCACGGCAGAGACAAGAGGGTATGAAGCAGAAGGACATAACGGGACATGGCATACGGTTGATGAAAAGGAATATGCCGGGGAGAAGTTTTTCTTAATGGAACATGATGAATTTGGCTCCGATGTGGCAGGCATTATCGTAGCGGAAAATGGACAGCTTGTAGCGGAGGACTTGTGGAATGGGTTTGATGCAGGAGCGTTAGAAGCTGTATCAGAATATTTGCAGGAAAATGGAACAACACTCTATGATTTGTCGGAATTCCCGAAAGATTCTGCTGTAACCCTGCGGAGTGGACAGACACTTACAATCGAAGAAATACAGGCAGTACAGAAAGATACCTGGGAAGAAACGATGGAAGGAAAAAATGAATCTGGAACGGATGTCCGGTTTAATTTCCATGCAGTCAGTGAGGTGCAGCTGCCAGAAGGCATAAAGTTGAAAATGCCAGAGATTCATTACGTTGATAATTTTTATGTGATGGAAGATGTAAATGCAGAGGGTGTAGTAAAAGTAAACCGGTATGAATCACTGGATGAAGCGATGCAGGAATATTTACGCCTGCCAAATCATCAGAAAAAAGTGCTTGGTATCCAGAATACGGAAATAATGCAGGAAAGCATGGATTTTATCCGATGTGAAAACGGAATAGATCAGCTGACCCATGCATATGAACAGATCGGAGGGTGGCTGAATCCGGAAATATATGAAGCGGTAAATAAAATGGAAAATATGCTGGACTGGAATGAGGTACAGATTGCATATCAGATTGGAAAACAATACTTTACAATCCAGACTGCAGAAGATGGCTATGATTATACATTTTACAATGAAGATTATCAGGAGGATGATGGAGGAATCTATGACAATCCGACAATTTATGTAGATGAAGCTGCCAGTGATATTTTGGAAGATAAAGGGTACTCATTGGAAGACGCAAAAGTAGTGGATTATGAAGAATTGATGGCAGATGTGGAAGAAATTCAGGAAGAACAGATACAGCGGATACAATTAGAAAAAAACTGCCCAGCAAGTATTTTTGAAGGATTTCACAGGGAAGAAGCACTGCAAACCTATGAAGGAATCGCAATGCAGTTTACCAGGAGCAAAGGGTATCTGACTGTTCAGGCAACAGAAGATGGCTATTCGTTTATTTTTTATGACTCTGATCTGCATGAAATCCAGAGTGGTGATTACGATAATCCAGACGCATCCATTCAGGAAGCAGCTTATGAAATCCTTAAAAGTGAAAGAATGGATGACCTGGAATGTGTCAAAGTGGATTATAAAGAATTTGAAGAAATGACGATCCAGCACTCTAAAGATTTATTGCAGGAGGGGGAACTTCGTGCGACTTCTGAGATTGGAAGAAATGAAATGGCATTAAATAGCCTGAGCAGGGCAGAAGTAGAAAGAGGGGTTCTGTATCATGCACAGGCAGTATTAGAAGACATGGGAATGGAACAGGAGGTAGAGCTGCTTGCTGCAAGAGTGTATGGTTCCAGAAGCAGACAAGACCTTTACCGGGAAGATTCTGACCTTGATGTGGTTCTTTCTTATAAAGGTGATATTCGAGAAGATAGCTTTTTCAATGCCTTAAATGAATCTGGTATAGCGATGGCAGGAATCCAGGTGGACATTAACCCGATTGCAGAGGAGCGAATCACTCTGGCAGAGTATATAAAAGAATCTGAAAAATATCTTGACCAGCAGGAAATCAAAAAACTTGCTGTGGACCTGGATAATTTTAGTTATGACGTTGATACCTATGAGTATAACGATACGATTGAAAATAGAGAAGAACAGGTGGAAAAACTCACGGAGGATATTTTGAATAAGAAAACAGAAGCTATCAAGGACTGGCTGCTTGAGGTATCCGAGGAATCCGACATAGACAGCGATGTTATAACTGCCCGTTCTTTACTTTCCCGTCTGGAAGATACAGAGCGACTTTCTATCTTTGATAAACAGCCGGAGCAGGAACAGCCAGAAGCCACGATCAGTTTTTATGTCGCAGAATGTATGGAGTTTCCGGTCATGGGAGAGTACTATAATAACCTCACTTTAGAAGAAGCCATTAAAATATATGAGAGTATCCCAGCAGAGAGACTGCATGGGATTAAAGGAATTGGATTTGATCTGCAAGATGGCGATGAAGATTATTCCGGGGAATATGAATTGATGAGTGCAGACCGGATACGGCGTGATCTGATAGATATGATTCCTCACTATAAAGAAAGCCCTCTGGTGCAGAAAGCAATCGCAGACATGGAAAAGTATCTGGATGAAAAGCATGGAAGGGTACAGGAAACGGAACATACGGCAGAAACAGTAATAGGAAGTGGACAGAAATCTTCTGCGGTTGCGGCAGACAGAAGGGCAGAGCAGGAACCGGCATCTGTAAGTCAGAGCCAGCCACAAAAGGCGGAACCTGTAGGCAGAGCAAAAGGTGAAGTGAAGAAGTCTGTGCTGCAGTCTTTAAAAGATTTTCAGGCAAGGGCAAAAGCACAGGAGCAGAATAAGACAACGGAAAAATCCAAGACACATAAGAAGGGAGAGGTGGAATTATGATGAATCTGGCAATGAACTTTGATGCGGATGAATGTTTAGTAACCGCAATGTTTGATAAAGGAAACAGAAATGACACGATGGAGGCAATCGACCATATCATTCCTTTTCTGAAAGGCGATGCAGATATGATCGGGCTTGTCTGCAATACCATAAGAAAACTGTTTTGTATGAGTGATGAAGATTATGAAGTTTTTCTTATGGATTTGGAAGAATATAAAATGGAACTGGAAGAGGAGGACGAAGAATGAGTACAAGTCAGTGTGCAGTATATCAGGTAAAAGATACCCCAGAGTACCGGGATGTCCGTTTCCGTTCTTACGAGAAACTGAAAAGCGAAGGAAAAACAGTCCAAGTAGAAAACTATCAGCAGGTGTACATTGGAAGAATCCAGCCGGGGGGAAACTCCGGCTGACATTAAAACACGCTTGCAGAAGCAGCGACCGAAAAACTTCAAAGGTCATTCCATCGGTTGCAGTGATGTGATCGTCATTACCGATGATGGAAAAACCACATCTTACTATGTCAATAAAGATGGTTTTATCATCATTCCGGAATTTCTCACAATCAAAAGTTCTTCCGATACCAGACTTTCCATTGATACGACCGGATATGAAATCGAAGGAAAGAAAGGGACATGGCTTGCACAGGATTATATCCTGATGAACGAGAAGAAATGGTTTCTGATGGAGCATGAGGAGTATGGGACAAGAGCAGCCTATGTGATTCTCAGTGAAGAAGGTGCCGTAGTTATGAATGACTGTTACAATGGCTTTGATGAAGAAGCCAGACGGAACATCCAGAACTTCGTGCAGCAACAGGCAGAGCAGGCACAGGAACAGAAGAAACAACAGGAAATGCAGGTACAATCCCAGAATGGACAATCACAATCCGGAGAAACACAAAAGAAGAAACCAGAACTGGCAAACTGGCAGAAGGTTATGGATAACGGAGAGTATCTTCGCAGTGCAGAGATGGCAGAAGAAGCCAACTACAATATGATTGACGGACTGATGAATAATACTCCAAAGAAAAAAGATAAGAACGCTCCACGAAGATCGGTACTGAAACGACTCCGTAATCATCAGAAGAAGATAGCCAGCCAAGGCAAAGGACAGCCGCAGCAACAGAAGGCGGTAGAAGAAGAGATAGAAAGGAAGAAGAAGTAAAAAAGTCTTGCCGGAATTTTTGAGGGCAATATATAAAAAATGGTTGATTTTTTCTCTCAAATATCATATCATAACACTAACAGGACTCCCCGCACCTCTCACGCAAGTGATGTGTCCCATGGGGAGACATTTTTATTTTTGGAGAAATAATGGTGAATACAAGTGAAACTAAAAATGAAAAGTTGCAAAATAATGAAGCAACTGTACAGGTAATGAAACAACCGAAAACCTTTGCTCAACAAGTCGAAATTATTAAAGAAAAGGGTTTTATTATAGATAATGATACAGAATGTATCGGATTTTTAAAACAGGCGAATTATTATAGATTATCTGCTTATTTCCTTCCGTTTAGAAAAAAGGATGGGACGTATTTTTCAAATATAAACTTTCACAGAATTCAAAGAATCTATGAATTTGACAGTAGATTGCGTGGTGTATTATTTAATTATATAGAAAAAGTTGAATTATATTTAAGAACGCAATTAGCCTATTACAGTGGACATGTTCATGGGGCTTTAGGATATATGGATGGGGCTATTTACAATGACAGGCACAATCATGAAAAGTTCGTGAAACTGTTAAATGTATGTATAGAGGAAAATAAAAGTACATCAGTAGTTCAGCACCATAAAGAAAAGTATGGCGGAAATTTTCCTATATGGGTTATTGTTGAATTTTTTTCAATGGGAATGTTGTCCTACTTTTATGCAGATTTGCAGTCTGGTGACCAGAAATATTTAGCAAAAGAATTATATGGTACATCAGTGGCCTGTTTAAAAAGCTGGTTACGTTGCATCACTGATTTAAGAAACCGTTGTGCACATTATTCAAGGCTGTATTATTGGTCATTTCCCGCATTACCCAAAATGCCAAGGGAATTAGAAATGTCACCAAACAGAAAATTGTTTTCACAAATACTTGTATTAAAATTATTATATCCAAATAAAAAAGAATGGATCAACAAAGTCTTGATAGAATTAAAAGCTATTGTAGAAGAATATGAGAATGATATATCATTGAGACATATAGGGTTTCCAGAAGATTGGTATAAGCAGTTAGAAAAATAGAGATATATTTTTAGGGACAGAGGAGCAATCTGTCCCTTTTAATGTGTCTCTATAAATTTGGCTCTTTTCTATCATGTAGTTGCTCGTAATTCTTCTTAAGAATCATATCAATATTCGCAGACACAGTGCGAAGTTCCCGTTCATAATCCCGATGATTAGAAAAATCTTCACGCTGTCTATCCCTCAATTCAACAAGCCGGTCCTTTTCAGCATAGAGAGATTTCAAGGAAGGCAATTTATGCCCGCTAGATTTTTCTTTGAGTGTTCGGAGGGCTGTGTTATACAGGGAAAGTTCTGTCCGGTGTTCTTCATAAAATCTGTCCTTATTGCGGCTCCTACGATAATCGGCGTACACATTTTTATATGTCAGATATTGTCCGGTAAAATGAATCTGCTCATTCACATCTTTAAATTGCTGTTCAGTATCTTTTAAAGATTTTCTGGAAACACTGGTCTGGTCTGATGCTTGATCGAGTGTTGCATGGAAATCATCAAGAGAATCATAGCCATGTTCCTGTATGTAGGCAACAGTCTGAGCCATCTGCTTCAAATTGGTGAGCTTTACTTTTTGAGCATAGGCTTCGCTTTGCTGTGCTTTAATACAGGTTTGCAGATCTATTACAAGCCGGAGGTCTGATTTTATGAAAATGAATGGTGCAGGGATAGCAGAAGTATTGCAAAAATGAACATTGTTGAAACAATTGAGAATATCGAATAACACCTGAGCAAAAGCCGTCCGGCTTTGCAAAGATGACGGCGGCTTGAAAATATTGCATTTCAGGCCGCCGTTTTCTTTTTGAAAAATGAGAATACGGAGGGCGTATTAAAGTCGCCCTTTTTTAAGGATACGGCGGTGTCCAGGAGGTATTGCCGTGTCCATTTTTGCTTTTTTTCACAGTACCCATGACCTGCACCAGCTAAAAAAAGCGTAGCTCCCTCTCCGGGCAAGTATAACATTGCATCGGCATTATCGTTCCATGTGATTCAGTATAATAATGGCTGTTCTTGGCGCGCCAGTTTTCCCTCATGGAAATCTGGCGTTTTTTGTTGCCATTTTTTCGGAGATGACCCGGTTGTCTGCCG
>ENA-ORUN01003697-ORUN01003697.1-human-gut-metagenome-genome-assembly--contig:-NODE-3697-length-10580-cov-3.043135_pt1 | contig 10580 bp, 7 predicted proteins | sample MGYA00242080_ERZ509209 | MGnify/ENA primary metagenome ERZ509209 (study PRJEB26280, sample SAMEA2338786) | human gut metagenome | biome: human gut; feature: human-associated habitat; material: faeces... | reverse complement strand
TCTTCCTTTATATCTGCAGCGGGCAGGATAGCCTGATATGTATAGCCGCTTGTACGTTTCATCTTTATATACGGGTTATGCTCGTTCCAAAAAGACACCTTATCCGTGTATATAATGACAGAATCCGGAAAAACGCTTCCTGCTACTTGCGCATTAATAATCAATGCTTTGCCTGCTTCGGCAATGCTTGCCGGAGTATGAGTGACCTTATAATCCATAGTACGGGGAGTGGGAGCTACAAACTCTCCGATACGAATCGAATTCCAACGTGAATCAGCTTTCCAGTTCTGTTGCGGGGTACAACCGTTTCGTTTCAACAGGTAAACCCCCGGACGAAGGTTGCAAATCACTCCATTCGTCACTGTTTCTTCTTTCCGGTCGTTCTTCTTGTCGAGAGCTGTGAGAGTAAACGCTTTGCCCAAATCCGGAATTCGTAATGCCATATCCCAAGTACCGTAGATAATGCTGACTACTTCTTTTTTGAGTGACGGCTTGGCAAAAGGGTCATTGACTACTACCGCATCCGGCATTACTTCGAGTCGCCATACTCCTGATTCAAGGCAATCAATGAAATAAGCTCCCGTACCTTCATAGTCCACTATCGGCGAGCTTCCGCATCCGGCGATTGAAACCAGCTTTGATGCATCTTTGGGTGGTGTATTTGTCTGATTGGAGTAATAAAACTTCTCTCCATTATTCAACTCGCTTAAATCTTCCGCATAGCTGACGCGAAAGCCATTACCGAATATGGTATCCTGAGGATAACTCCCATACGATTCTCCTCTTTTCAAACTCCGTGCAGCTTCGGCGGCAATTTTCATGCTGATAGCCTTATTCGGGGTATAGGCAAGATTCAGAAAATGAGTCTGATACTCCGTATTGGCGAACGCAAGGTCTATCGGGTCATAAGCAAACTGCGTAATCCATTGGAAACCGGCCGTGCGGAAAGTCCTTACCATGGCCGGATACATATAAGAGTACATAATATCCGCCGGATCGAATTCATAAATCATCCGTGCTTTCTTATTGAATTCTTTCACTTTTCCGGCGAAAGGAATGTCATAACGGTCTACGTAAGGAAGGAAATTCCCTTGTTGTGTTTGTCCGGATACGAGCCCGATAGGATACCATTGATAGGTAGTTCCCTGAACAGTCGTTTCATAATAGGCTTCTGCCACATATCCGTTGTGACTTACATTATAAAATACTGGTTTACGGTTTCCCGCCTTGCTCATTGATTTCAGCATACGGTTGATGTAGGCTTTTACTTCTTCTTTCGTACCGGAATGGCAGGGTTCGTTATTGATCTCAAAACCTACGATAGAAGGATCGTCTTTATAAGCCAGTCCTGTATAAGGATTAGTATGTTTCACCAAGTCGCGAAGATAAGTTTCCTGTGCGGCAATCGCTTCCGGATTAGAATGCATATCGCATTTATCATATTTATAAGAGAAGCCGCCGGTTTGTATATTCCGTTCGGGGTATCCGTTTCCGAAGTTAGTCTGTGCGGTGATGACAATATGGATATTGCGCTCCTTAAGTTTGGCAATTAGATAATCCATGAGGTCAATATGCTCGTTTTCAAGGAGATTACCTTGCCCGTTTGTCAACTCCACGTCCCATAGATGAATACGGTAAGCATTCAGTTCCAAGCGGGAGAGATGATATACATCTTTATCTATGGCAGCTTTGCGGTCGAGTCCCAAATAGCCGAGTGCGCGGTAGGCATGGGCAAAAGGCAGGGTGTAGTTTACTCCGAAGAAAGAGGCCTCTTCGTGGGTGTCGCTCCAGCGCATCACTCCGTTTCCATCTATATATATTATAGGTGTAGTTACTTTCCCCTGCATACCGGTGAAGGTAAACAACAGACAAATAAAGGTAAGAATAAACTGTCTTTTCATGCTATCAAATTTGGCGGGTTATTTATACCGGCAAAGATAAGATAGGTGCTGATTTGATGAAAGCACAGATTGGACATATAAGGATAAAAATAGGACGAAAGGTGCTTTTCAGCCGCGATTAGGCCATAATTAGTTCCAATATGTGCTTTTATGAGGTTCGTCTATTTCACCTCTTGCACAGAATAACCGTAGAATATGAACCGGTTGTTACCGTTCTTCCATGCAATCTACTTATAGATAAATTTCTTTCCCTCCTTTACAAATTTTCTCCGGTCTAACGGCAAATTTTCTTTCCGTCTGCTGTAAACTATAAACGCAAGCTTCATTTTTATAAATGCAACTTGCATTTATAAAAATGAAGCTTGCGTTTATATAATTAGAACTTGCGTTTATAGTTTATATACTATCAAAAACAACTTAACCGTTAGACCGGAAAAAGTTAACTTCTAATGCAACAGGATTTATCTAACGATAGACCGGAAGAAAGATAATAGGTTGCAATGGACAAAGCGCTACATGATGAAAGGTAAAAACACAGCAATTAATGCCTCATCCTCACCCGCAAGTGCTTTATTTATTGTGATTTTCTTCGTCAACAGCAGGCTGCATATATTGTTTCGGCGTTTTTCCGAACTCAGCCTGAAAACATTTGGAAAAATAAGAATGGTTGGAGAAGCCCACCATATACATTACTTCGGCAACGGTGAACTTCTTTTGCTGCAATAACATGGCAGCCTTTTTCATCCGGATTGACTTGATGTATTCTACGGGAGACATTCCGGTCAATTGCTTAATTTTCCGGTAAATCTGTTTGTTACTGATACCGGATAATTCACAAAGAGCATTCACATTCAGTTCCGACTCCGAAAGATGGTCTTCAATCAGGCGAATTATATTCGACAGGAATTTCTCGTCCTGCGATTCCGCTTCAATCGGTTTGAGTACGGGCAACGATTCCAGTCGCTTCTTCTCCTGTGTCGCGGGGATTTCCTCTTCCTCCACTGCTATGACGGGAATATTCAATCCGACGGAAGTCCCTTTTCCTTCTTCGGAGGTGACGCCGGTGATGTGTCCGCCGTGCAGTTCTGTGTAAGTTTTTACCAGATAAAGCCCGATACCCGTACCTTCCTTATTGCCGGAGTGGGGGGATTGGAAAAAACGTTGGAAGATGTAAGGAATGTCCCGCGGCGGGATTCCCGATCCTGTGTCCGATACACAGATATCCACTAAGCCGGTTTCTTCGCGATAGAAAAGAGACAACCGGATACTGCCGCCGTCCGGAGTGAATTTCACTGCATTTGAAAGCAGACTGTCTAGTATCACTCCCAGTTTGATAGCGTCCATATCGGCATAAATCTTCGCTTTGTTTGTCTCGAAAAGGAAAGTCAGCCGCTTGTCTTCTTCGTAGACGGAGAACAGACTGTGGCTGAATGACACAAGTTCGATACGTGACAGTATTAGTAGTGAATCTTCGTTATCTTCTATACGGTTGAAGTTGAGCACCTGATGAATCAGCGAATTAATCTTCATCGCATTGCGTTGCACTTCTTCCAATGTCTGTTTCTCGTGCGCTTCCTCCGTCGCAGGGAGCAGCTGGCTCACGGGTGCAATAATCCGGCTAAGCGGTGTCTTTAGCTCATTGGACAGGTTGCTGAAGAAAGCCATTTTCTGGCGTGACTGTTCCAGAATCTTCTCTTTCTCCATACGTTCCATTTTCAACCGGTTCTTGACGCGGAAGAAATTGATTGTCCAGATGATGAGGCTGAGGAACAAAAGAACATAAATCACCTTTGCCCAAACCGTATAATACCACGGAGGCAGGATCTTGATATTCAAAATATAAGGATGTTCGGACGGGTGGCCACTCTTTTCCACCTTACTGATAATTAATTGATAATCTCCGTAGTTGAGGTTGCTGTATGTAATGCGGTTTGTATTTGATTTCAGGAAATTCCATTCTTTGTCCATTCCCTCCAGCCGATAGACAAATTCATGCTTTTCCTCTAGCGAATAGGGGAGGTCGGAAAGCTCGAAAGCCAGATTATTCTGGTTATATGCCAGTTCGATAGAGTTCGTATAACGGATATTAGGTATGCTTTCTCCGGTGTGCGGAGACATCAACTGGTTGTTGATATATAAAGCAGTCAGCAGGATCGGGCGTTCCGGTTGATTCATAGCCTGTATGTCCGGCCGGGAAATACCGAATCCGTCCGCACCTCCCAAATAGATGTTTTCGTCTTTCGGGTCAAAGAAAAGACTTGTGAAACGCTTGTCTGTCATGTTCTGTTGGCGTGCATCCATTGTTTTCCGGTCGACAATCCAAAGCCCGTTGGTTGTAGAAATCCAGATATGCTCTTTTACGGAAGTCATAGACAGAATTTCATTGTTACTGAAGCTGCCGAAGGTAATACTTTGCTGACCGGAATCTTGGGGATTGATGCGCATGACCCCACCGTGAAATCCTACCCAGAGCATACCGTCCTCATCTCGTAGGAGATAATTCGGGCTCTTTTCACCGCTCAACTCTTCGGCAAACAATTTGGTTACTTGCTGCGTGCGCGGATTGATTTTGTCTATTCCTTTGCTGTTGTAGAGCAATACCCATACATTACCTTCCGCATCGGGAACAATTTGGTTGATGAACATTCCTGACAGGCCGTTGCGAGTGGAATAGTTCTGCTCGGCTATGTAGGTTCCGCCGGAAGATTGTACCAGTTTTTGTTTGTCTACTACAAAAATTCCTCCGAGGCAGGTTGCTATCCAGAGTTTTCCGTCGGTGTCTTCAAACAGGTAATAAGCCCAGTTGGTGTTGTTTGTTCCTGTGCTGTCTACGATGTTGTAGTGTACAAATTGGTGAGTCTTGTAGTCGTAACGGTTAATACTGCCGTCCGTGGCTATCCAGAGTTGTTGTTCTCTGTCTTCGTAGATGTGTCGGATACGGTTGTGGGACAACGGATGGTGCTTATCTCCCATTCTGTACCAGACAGCGTCGTGCTTGTTACCGGTGGGGTTGGTAAAACGGATGACTCCGTTAGTTCCTCCGAACCAGTAGAACCCTTTGGAATCCCGGAACAGGGAATAAAACTGGTTTCCGTCTCCTGTACCCGTGATTTGCGAGATAGGAATGAATTGCAATGCACTGTTGTAGCGTGAAAGGGAGATGCCGTAATCCGTTCCCAGCCAGATGTTCTGTTCCTGATCGGCAAATATATTCCAGATAATATTGTTGGTTAGCGACTGGATATTGCGGGAGTCGTGTACGATGTGTTGCAGTGTCCCATTATCGTTCTGGTAAACATAAAGTCCGTTATCGGTACCCGCTAATAAATTTCCATCCCCGTCCAAAGCCAGTGATTTAATGGAATTGTTGTGGAAGGCATCTATCGGTTTCATTAGTCCCGTGGCCGGAGTATATTGGAAAAGAGATCCTTCCATTCCGATCCAGATACATTGGCGGGACGTATCTTCCAACAAAGAGTTGACAAAGAGATTGCTCACGCTCCGGTTGACGGGCAACGGGATATTTTCAAACTTTCCGCTTTCCTCTATATATCGGCATAAACCATTGTAGGTGCCTACATATATCTGATTGTCCGTTGTGCGGATGATAGAATAAATAGTGTGATGGGGAAGTCCGTTGCTCTTACTGTCGAGTGAAGCCAGTTTCTTTGTGTTGAGTTGATACGTATACAGACCGTTCAACGAACCTATCCATAAGGTGTCTCCTTGAAGCGCCATTGTCCGTACATCTGTCGGGAAATCCGTTTCCGGTTGTTCGTATTTGTCCGTCCGGTAGTTGTAGACGAGGATTCCGTTATCTGTCCCTAAATATAAATAAGTATTGTCTGCTATTATTCCGCAGTAAATGCGCGTGTTATTGCGTTCTCCATAAGTGAAGTGCTGCTGTGTGGAATATCCGTCGTAACTGAATAACCCTTTGTTGGAACCTATCCATATCAACCCTTCGCTGTCTTGCAGGAAGCAACTGATGACCGATGCTTCGGCACCGAGGTAGATATTCTCGAATTGTTGATAATTCACTTTCTGCCCGTATGCACTGCCGCCTATACAGAATGCACAGACAAGAAAAAGAATCGTTATCATTCGTTGGCACATATTGTCAGGTTTGCAGGTTTTTAAATCAGTAATTATTGCAAATAACTTTGTTCTTTATTGCAAATGTAGGAAAAATGTCGGTTACTCTTGTAAATCTCACCGTCTTTTTGTTCCTTTGTCGTCTATTTATAAACAGAAAACTTCAGGATGAAAAAGCTTATTTATCTGCTTTTGTTGCCGCTGGTTGTGGCTGTGACTGCTTGTGGCGGTAAAGTAAACTCGAAAAAGGAGTCGGTATTGGCAACGCAGGATAGCGTAGACGCCCGTGGAATACAACGGATGCAGACTTCTAAAAGTGAAATAGACATCAAATTCAAAGGGAAGGATTATCGTTCTTTCGTTTCCCGTACACCGGACGAGAGCCTGCCTCATGTTACCAATGAAATGGGGGATACGTATATGGATAATAAAATCGTGCTGCGTCTGACGCGTGGCGGTGAATCAGTGTTCAACAAGACCTTCACCAAGAATGATTTTTCTTCGGTAGTGGATGCCGACTTTCTGGCAAAGTCCGTGCTCGAAGGAATCGTATATGATAAAACAACTCCGCAAGGCATTGTATATGCAGCGAGTGTCTGCTATCCGCAGACGGATTTGTATGTCCCGCTTTCCATAACGATAACCGCCGACGGAAAGATGAGTATTCAGAAAGTTGATATGCTGGAAGACGCGTATGAAGAAGAAACACCCGATTAAGCCTGTGAACAGGCTTTTTAGTAGAATAGTACAAATGTGAAAGCATTTGAGACAAACGAAAGGCAACCGAAAAAGGTTGCCTTTCATATTTTTGTACCGTTGATAAATTTGCTGTCCTGTTTTTATTTGTATACCGAGGACTGAAAGTTAAAGAACACAAAAAAAAGACTGTTCTTCGGTTATTCCCAAATCTTTCCTAAATCTGTATCGTTATTTGCTGTATAAAACTAAAGTATAGTATTAACGTTAAAAAAATAATGATTATGAAGAAAATTCTATCTTTACTCGTGTTGGCTATTGTTGCCGTACAGTTTTCATGGGCTGCTGATGTGATAACTAAAGACATGAATCAGTTACCGCTTCCGGCACGCAATTTTATTAACCGTCATTTTACTAAACCCGAAGTGTCTCATATCAAGATTGATAAGGAAATGCTGGAGGCTACCAAATATGAGGTGTTACTGACAGACGGTACGGAAATAGAATTCGACAGCAAGGGAAACTGGGAAGAAGTAAGTGCCCGAAAAGGACAGGTGATTCCTGCAAGTATTGTTCCGAACTTTGCCGTTGATTATCTGAAAGCACATAATTTTGCTGCTGAAGGAGTGACGAAAGTGGAGCGTGACCGTAAGGGATATGAAGTTGAATTGTCCACAGGCGTCTCTTTCAAGTTTGACAAGAAAGGGAAGTTTGTTAAAGCGGACGATTAAGTATAAGTGATAGTATAATAATAAACCTGAACCAAAAAAGTAACTATGTTGAGATTTAAGTTTGGCGCCTGGGCGGTGGTTCTGATGTTGGCTGCCCTTTCATTCGGCGCCTGTTCCGATGAAGATGATGATCCGGCTTTCAATCCGCCTTCCAATATTACGGAAGCCTTGAAACAATTATATCCGGCAGCTCAGAATATAGAATGGGAAATGAAAGATGTGTATTATGTGGCCGATTGCTGGGTGGCCGATGACGAACTGGAAGTCTGGTTTGACGGGAATGCGAATTGGCTGATGACAGAAAATGAACTGGAAAGTATAGATAGTTTAGTTCCGGCTGTATATACTGCTTTCAATAATACCAAATACAGTTCTTGGGTGGTGACCGATGTCTATGTACTCGTTTATCCGCAGAATCCTACGGAATCTGTCATTCAGGTGAAGCAGGGAAGTCGGCGCTATTCACTGGTTTTCTCGCAGGATGGTGGATTGTTGCACGAAAAGGATATCAGTAACGGGGATGATACGATTTGGCCTCCGGCAGAATAATTTCTTATCCATTTAACTGAAATGGAAAGAGTGACGGTATCTTGTCAGGATAGCGTCACTCTTTTGTTAGTATAGTGACGGTCTTCCGATAAGATAGCGTCACTATAATTGTAGGTTTACATTTGCTGGTAATCTTTGGCCAATCCTCCTTCACTCGTCTCTTTGTAGAGTGAGGGAAGGTCATGTCCGGTTTGTTTCATCACTTGCACTACCTTGTCGAAAGATACACGATGCATACCGTCCGTAAAGGCGGAATAAAGATTTGCGTCGAGTGCGCGGGCGGCAGCGTAGGCATTCCGTTCGATGCAGGGAATCTGTACCAATCCGCATACAGGGTCGCAAGTCATACCCAAGTGATGTTCCAATCCCATTTCTGCTGCATATTCAATTTGTGCCGGACTACCTCCGAATAATTGGTTGGCTGCTGCCGATGCCATGGCACAGGCAACGCCTACTTCACCTTGGCAACCTACTTCCGCACCGGAGATAGACGCATTGAATTTGACGATGTTTCCGATCAGTCCGGCAGTAGCTAAAGCCCGGAAAATAATCCCGAAGATAAGTAGTTGCACGCAAAATACGCATATCGCTAAAATCACGGCTCTTTTGCAGGTGATAAAGTACGGCAGGCATGACACCGCAGGAACCACAGGTGGGGGCAGTTACTATCTTTCCCCCCGAAGCGTTCTCCTCGCTTACCGCCAGTGCATAAGAGAATACGAGTCCTCTCGATTGAAGGGACTGTTTGTATCCGGTAGCACGTATATAATAGGTAGAAGCTTTCCGTCGCAGGTTCAATGGGCCGGGGAGCACTCCTTCCGCTTCCAGTCCGCGGTGGATGGCTTCTTTCATTGTATCCCATACTTCAGCGAGGTAATCCCAGATATCTTCATTCTCGCACTCTTTCACATATTCCCAGTAACTCTTTCCGGTACGTTCGCACCATTCCAGAATTTCCGTCATACTGTTCATCCCATATACTTCAGGACTTTCAATTGTCGGATTGCTGTTGTTTTCAGCTAGTGCGCCTCCGCCGATACTATAAACTGTCCAATTCTCCTGAATCTTGTTGTTAGCGTCGAAAGCGGCAAATGTCATTCCGTTCGGGTGGAAAGGAAGAAAGACTTTCGGTTGCCAGATGATTTCTACCGGGGCGGTAGTTTTGAGTGTGTCTATAATGGCTACATCCGTCATGTGCCCTTTTCCGGTAGCGGCGAGACTTCCATAGAGTGTTACTTTGAAAGAGGCTGCATCCGGATGACGTTCTACGAACATTTCTGCAGCTTTGCGTGGACCCATTGTGTGACTGCTGGAAGGACCAGTACCGATTCGATATAGCTCTTTAATTGATTTCATGAGTTATGTGTGCTTAATTAATACCATTTCTTTTTTCTAAAATACAAATATACAACAATACCGATAACTCCCATTAAAATCCATGCAAATAAATATCCGTATCGCCAATCAAGCTCCGGCATCCATTTGTAATTCATTCCCCATACTCCGACTAAAAAGGTGAGAGGGATGAAGATAGTGGATACAATGGTCAGACGTTTCATGATGTCGTTCATGCGTAAGTCATTGTTCGATATATATAGATCGACTAATGAAGAAAGCGTTTCACGGCAGATTTCAATAGTCTGGAGAACGAATTGTAAATGGTCATTCACGTCATTGAAGAACGCACGGTTTACTTTATGGATAAGCAGGTTTTCCGCCCGTAACAGTTTTACGTATTGTTCCTTTAGGGGGAGAATGGATTTCTTCATCAGCATATATTGACGCCGGAGTGACTGGATCTGGATACCTATATCATTTTCGTCGGTGATAGTCAGCAACTCCTCTTCAAGATCTTCGAGGGCATCGTCGATAGAAGAAATTGTTGAGATGTAATTGGTCATTATACTGTTCAGCAGTACACTGAGCAAATAATCCGTCTGACGGCTACGTATTTTCAGTACATCATTGCGTAAGGCAGCGTTAATATCATCGAAGAAGTCGGTTTCCTGTTCGAGAAAGGTCAGCACATAGTTGCTTCCCAGAATGACACAGACTTGCTGTTGGAGCAGTTCGTCCAGTTCGTTTTCCTCCTTATGGGTGTTGGGATAGAATAATTTCAGGATGAGAACGATATATTTATCATGTTCTTCGATTTTAGTCGGGTGGTCTGCGTTCAGGATATCCTGCAAAACAAGGAAGTCTATTTCAAAATGAGCGCAAATCTCGCGGATTGTTTCCGTATCTTTTAAACCGTGCACTTGCAACCAGTTGATTCGCGCACTGTCTAATGTTGCTTTGACGGATTGGAAGGTGTCGCCGGAGCTTTCCTGCATCTCAGTGGCATTGTAGGTGCAGAGATGAATGTGGGTAGGAGTAAGGCTGTCCCCTGTGTAAATGAGCTTTTCGCTTAATAGGTTATTTTTCATGCTTTATTCTCGTTTTAGAAAACCACCGCAACAAAGGTAGTGGTTTTCTAAATGAGAACAAGTTCTTGCGACGTTTTGTTTACAATATGTCTTATATCCGGGTCAATCAAAATCTACTACTGTGATTCCGGCACCTCCGAACTGCACATGCTCGTCGGCATAATGGCGGATACTCGGTACGG
>ENA-ORUN01003694-ORUN01003694.1-human-gut-metagenome-genome-assembly--contig:-NODE-3694-length-10586-cov-3.446206_pt1 | contig 10586 bp, 9 predicted proteins | sample MGYA00242080_ERZ509209 | MGnify/ENA primary metagenome ERZ509209 (study PRJEB26280, sample SAMEA2338786) | human gut metagenome | biome: human gut; feature: human-associated habitat; material: faeces... | reverse complement strand
GTGCTCGCAAAGCCCGAGCAGCAGGCTCGCCATGCCGTACACACCCGCATCTCCCGAGGACACAACAGCGACCGTTTTGCCCTGTTTTGCCGCCTCAACCGCCGCTTTGCAGCGCAAAACCTCGCGTGTCATGCCGGATTCGATGCGCTCCTTGCCCGAAATGAGGTTCTCGATCAAATCAAGGTACAGGCCGTAGCCTGCCACGCAGTCACATTTTTCCAGAGCACGCACTGCGCGCAGCGTCATCTGCTCCTCGCCGCCCGGCCCGATGCCGATGCAATACAGCTTCATGCTTCACCCTCCCGTTCTTCAAACGTCACGCGCCAGTCCGGCACGGCGACAGCCGCCGTTACACCGTTCTGCGCGAATTTGTGCAAGATAAGTGTGCCGTTCTGTGCCGCGCACACAGCCGCGCGTTCGCACACATTATCGACGCCGACGGTCTGCTGCACGAACGCCGACCGGCTGAATTCGCCTTGTGCGTCCTGCAGCTGCTCGGCCGTGAAGGTACGGAACGGCAGTCCGTGTTTTTCGCAAAACAGCAGCAAACCCGGCTCATTCTGCTTGATATCAATGCTCGCCGCGCCGCAGATCGCCTGCCAGGGCAGTTTTGCCGAGGCAAGCGCCGCCTGAACTGTCTGCTCGATGGCATCCGCGCTCGTGCCCTTGCGGCAGCCAATGCCGAGATATGCAATCCGCGGCACGAGATGCAGCGTGTGTGCAAACGGCTGTGCGTCTGTGCGAAATCCAATCGTAAACCCGCTTTCCGCGTCTTTTTTGAGGTCAATACGGGCGGGCAGCAGCCCGTCTATCAGAAAATCCGAGCGAACGCCCACGGTTTCCCCTCTGAGCAGCGCACCGGATACATATTTAATATGTTCCGGCTCCAGGACTGCACAGCTGTGTGCTTTTGCCCAGGTGTCCACGGCGAACACCTGCCGACCGTCGGTCGCGGTGGTGAGCACCGGCACAGCCTGCAGACCTTCCGCAAGTGTTTTTGCAATCTCGTTGGCGCCGCCCAGATGTCCGGACAGGAGCGGAATCACGAACTTTCCCTGCTCGTCAATGACGATTACCGCCGGATCATAGGCTTTTCCCATCAGATACGGCGCGACGGCCCGCACCGCGATTCCAGTCGCGCCCACGAACACGATCAGGTCGCAATCGACCATCGCCTGCTGCGCAAAGCGCTTAAGGCTCGTGCCCGAGAGCGACGCATCCACCGTCCGCGCGTACCGCTCACACCGGAAATCCGGCAGAAGTTTTACCGCCTTTTGCACAGTCTGTGCGCCGCACAGGGTAAAGGATACAAATTTTGCGTGCTTCATCGGCTTGCCTCACGAAATTCGGTCGTAAAGGTCGGGTCGTACAGCCTGGAGCGCTCGTACTCGGTGCCGAGGAACCCGCCCACCGTGATGAGCGCGGTCTTGGTAATGCCCTCTCGCGCACCGGCTTCGGCGAGGTCTGCGACCGTTGTCCGCACGACCTTTTCGTCCGGCCAGGTGGCCTTGTACACAATAGCCGCAGGCGTATCCGGCGCATATCCGCCCGCGATCAGCCGCTCGGACAGGCGCGCCAGCTGACCCGCCGACAGGAAGATGACCATGGTGGCTCCGTGTGCCGCGAACGACTCGATCTGCTCCTTTTCGGGCACGGGCGTGCGGCCCTCCATGCGCGTCAGGATGACCGACTGGCTCACGTTCGGCAGTGTGTACTCGGCTTTGAGTGCCGCTGCCGCGCCGCAGAACGAAGACACGCCCGGACAAACCTCATACGCCAGACCGAGCCTGTCCAGCTCGTCCATCTGCTCTCTATGCGCACCGTACACGCACGGGTCGCCGGTGTGCAGACGCACGACCGTTTTGCCCGCTTTCGCGGCAGGCGCCATCACGGCGATGACCTCCTCGAGCGTCATCTTCGCGCTGTTGTACACCTCGCATCCGTCCTTTTTATAGTCCAAAAGCGCCGGATTGACCAGCGAACCGGCGTAAACGATCACATCTGCCTCGCTCAGCAGACGTGCGCCGCGTACCGTGATCAGGTCGGGCGCCCCCGAGCCTGCACCCACAAAGTAGATCATTCGCTTTGCTCCTTTACCAATATAATAGAGAAATAGCCGCTCGGCTGTTCCAGCTCATCTAAATTTTCGATCAGCCGCTGACCGTCCATGCCGACCCGCTCGATCAGCGCCGCGCTGCCGAGTTCGCCGCGCTGCCGGAGCAGTTCGCGGACCTCCAATACACTCTTTCTTCATCAGCACCTTGCTGCCGGAGAGCGCAAGTCCTTCCTCCGCCCTGCCGTGCGTGGCCGGAATGATGTGCAGCATTTCGCCGTCCTCGCACAGGGCGCGGCCCATGGCAGCAGCCGCGGCGCAGAAGGACGGCACGCCGGGCACCAGCTCGGCTGCATAGCCGCGGGCGGCAACACGCTTGTGTACATACCAGTATGTGGAATATATCGTCGGGTCGCCGAGCGTGAGAAACACCACTGTCTTGCCCTCGTCGAGCAGCGCACAGAGCGCATCTGCCGCCGCGTCGTGGCTGGCATTTCGCGCCTGCCTGTCGTGCGTCATCGGCATATCGAACAGCAGGATTGACTTGTCCTGCCCGATGTACGGCGAAGCAATATCCAGTGCGGTCTGTCTGCCGTCGGCGGACTTCGGTGCGGCGACCGCATCGCACTCGCGCAGCAGCCGGGCATTTCCGGATCAGCCGCACCGCCTGCAGGGTCAGCAGCTCCGGATCGCCCGGACCGACGCCGACTCCATATAAAATACCCTTCATTGCAGTTTCAACCTCTCACAGAGTGTGCGCGCGCCCGCTGACTCGGCCAGCACGCCGTATTTTCCGGTAAACATGATGAATTCCACGCGCGCCTGCCCCTTCATGCGCAGGGCGATGCGGGTTTCCATCTTCCTGCCAATGCGCGACAGGACGGGCTGACGCAGATTCACTTCGTCCAGCAGCTCCACGCACGCGTCCACCGAGATGGCAGCCATCAGTCCTTCGAGTGTTTCGCGCGGTGCGCCGCACAGTGCCGCATGCGCCGTGAAGATCTCCTGCCGTGCGTCTGCGACCGACGAATGCGTGTTCATCACGCCTGCGGCCATCTTGACCAGCTTTCCGGCGTGCCCGACCAGCAGGATCTCGGGATAGCCGCGATAAGCCGCATGGTCGAACGCCTCACCGATGAAGTTGGAGCACTTGACCGCGCGTTCGAGGTCAAGGCCGAGCGTGTCCCGCGCGAAATCCGCGCCGTAGTTGCCCGGGCACAGAAACGCAATGCGCTGTCCCTGCGCGTACAGGCTGTCCAGCTCCAATCGGATGGTGTCCACGAGCGCCTTTTCGCTCATCGGCTCGACAATGCCGCTCGTGCCGAGGATAGAGATGCCGCCGACGATGCCGAGGTGCCCGTTGTAGGTCTGGGCGGCAAGCGCCTCGCCGTCCTTCACCGAAATGGTAACGGAAAAGCCGCCGTTGTATCCGTTCTGCTGTGCGGCACGGTGCACTGCGTCCGCAATCTGCTGCCGCGGACCGGGATTGATCGCCGCTTCTCCGACCGGCATCGCCAGTCCCGGGCGGGTAATTCGTCCGACGCCGGCGCCGCCCTCTATGGTAACGCCCTTTTCGATTCGGCGCACGGAAGCCGTGATGCGGACCCCGTTTGTGATGTCCGGATCGTCGCCCGCGTCCTTGCGGACGGTGCAGACAGCCGCGTTTCCGCTCATATGCGCGTCCTCGACCGGCAGGCAGAAGGTGATGCCGCCCGGCGTGTGCAGGTGAATCTCCGGCGGCGCGATTCCGGTCAGCAGCAGCACAGCCGCCGCCTGCGAGGCCGCCGCCGCGCACGAGCCGGTTGTCCAGCCGCGGCGAAGCGCCTTGCCGCCGCGGTAGGCGGTGAGTTTTTCGTCCGGCATGCGGTGCACCTCCCTGTGAAATGTAATCCAATTTATTATAGCATACGCAGGCTTTTATTTGAAGTGCAAACGCAGGATGTCTTTTCCCTGCCCCAGCTTTCCGGCGTCGGAATTTTTATCATTTTCCGCGGCAGTGCCGCTCTCTCTGCGATTCTTCATGAATTCTTCATCGCATTGTTTTAGTAGGATAACAAAAATTTTTTATAAATTCGCACTTTAATTACCATGTTCTGTAAAATAATAAACTTTTTTAAGTGCGAGGTGAAAAAAGTAAATATTTTACGCAGTATTTTTGTACAAAAAGTCTGTTCAAAATTATCAATTTTCACAATAGTTGTTGATAATATTGATAAATACGCGAGATTTTTTTATTCATTCATCCAAATTGCACAAATACATCTTGACAAAGAATTTGAAAAGTGATAAATTTATCTCACGAAAGGACGAAAGGAGGCTGAGCAGGAAATGAAAAAGGTTATCTGTTCGGAACACGCACCCGCAGCCATCGGCCCGTATGCACAGGCAATTGCAGCAAACGGTATCGTATTTACTTCGGGTCAGCTTCCGATCGATCCCGCAACCGGTGCTTTTCCGGAAGGGATCGCAGCACAGACCAAGCAGTCGCTCACCAATGTAAAGGCAATCCTTGCTGAGGCAGGAACCGGTATGGATCAGGTGATCAAGACTACCGTCTTCCTGAGCGACATGAACAATTTCGGCGCGATGAACGAGGTTTACGCCACCTTCTTCGGTGAAGGCAGCTACCCGGCACGCTCCGCTGTGGAGGTTGCAAGACTTCCCAAGGACGCTCTCGTCGAGATTGAGGTAACCGCTCTCCTGCCGTAAGGCAAACCAAAAAGAAAAGAAAACAGCAAAAAAAGAAAGGTGCTGTCCGCTAAGCAAAGCCGGAACCGGAAAACCGGCTTTGACAACCGGGGTACCTCCAAAACACACAACTGGAGGTAATTTATTATGAGCAAGCAGTATCCGCTGAACGTACCCGCACCGCATCATTTCACTTACGCAGTCCGTGATCTTCCGGAAGTAACCGTTGAGCAGCGTGAGCGCGCTCTTCAGGCTACTCATTACAACGAGTTCGCATTCCCGTCCGGCATGCTGACCGTTGATATGCTGTCCGACTCCGGTACCACTGCAATGACCAATCATCAGTGGGCAAGCCTGTTCCTCGGCGACGAGGCTTACGGCCGCAACACCGGTTATTACGTTCTGCTCGACACCTTCCGCGACATCTTCGAGCGCGGCGGCGAGAAGAACTGGAAGAAGATCATCGACCTCGTTCGCACCGATTGCCGCGACGTTGAGAAGATGATGGACGAAGTTTATCTGTGCGAGTACGAAGGCGGCCTGTTCAATGGCGGCGCAGCTCAGATGGAGCGCCCGAACGCATTTATCATCCAGCAGGGCCGTGCAGCTGAGTCCGTTCTGATGGAAATCGTTCGCAACATCCTTGCTAAGCGTCACCCGGGCAAGAAGTTCACCATTCCGTCGAATGGTCACTTCGACACCACCGAAGGCAACATCAAGCAGATGGGTTCCATTCCGCGTAACCTGTACAACAAGACCCTGCTGTGGGAAGTACCGGAAGGCGGCCGTTACGAGAAGAACCCGTTCAAGGGCAACATGGATATCGAGAAGCTGGAGCAGCTGATTCAGAGCGTAGGTCCGGAGAACGTTCCGCTGATCTTCACCTGCATCACCAACAACCCGGTTTGCGGCCAGGCCGTTTCCATGGGCAACCTGAAGGAAATCAACCGCGTTGCGCATAAGTACAACATCCCGCTGGTATTCGATACCGCTCGCTGGGCTGAGAACGCTTACTTCATCAAGATGAATGAGGAAGGCTACGCTGACAAGTCCATCGCTGAGATCGCTACCGAGATGTTCTCTTACTGCGACGCATTCACCATGTCCGCTAAGAAGGACGGCCACGCTAACATGGGCGGCATGCTGGCATTCCGCGATAAGGGCCTGTTCTGGAAGAACTTCTCCGACTTCAACGAAGACGGCACCGTTAAGACCGATGTTGGCGTTCTGCTGAAGGTTAAGCAGATCTCCTGCTACGGCAACGATTCCTACGGCGGCATGTCCGGCCGTGACATCATGGCTCTGGCAGTTGGCCTGTACGAGTCCTGCGACTTCAACTACATGAACGAGCGTGTTGCTCAGTGTAACTACCTGGCAGAAGGCTTCTACGACGCTGGCGTTAAGGGCGTTGTACTGCCGGCAGGCGGCCACGCTGTATACATCAACATGGATGAGTTCTTCGACGGCAAGCGCGGCCACGACACCTTCGCTGGTGAGGGCTTCAGCCTTGAGCTGATCCGCCGCTACGGCATCCGTGTATCCGAGCTGGGCGACTACTCCATGGAGTATGACCTGAAGACCCCGGAGCAGCAGGCTGAAGTATGTAACGTAGTTCGCTTCGCAATCGACCGCAGCCGTCTGACCAAGGAGCATCTGGACTATGTAATCGCAGCTGTTAAGGCTCTGTACGAGGATCGTGAGAACATTCCGAACATGCGTATTGTTTGGGGTCACAATCTGCCGATGCGTCACTTCCACGCATTCCTGGAGCCGTACCCGAACGAAGAGAAATAATCCCCTGTTCCATCCTTTCGTCAAAGGCGATACCGCATAATTGTATAAATTGTGCGGTATTCCCGCCAATGCTGCAGCAAAGGCGCTGCGGCATTGCATAACAGGAATTTCTCCTGACCTTTTTATAACTTTATAATCAGGGCGTAACCTGTGTCGCGTGGAAAGTGCACAGGAAAGCAAAGAACAAAGGCGTTCTTTTTCCCAGAAAACTAAACATTTTCTGCGGCAAAGAGAACGCCCTTTTTCTATCCATTTACACATTAAAGGGGTGTAAGATAATGAGTAAAGAGCCTAAAAACTTAGAACAGAGAGATGGTTTCCAGAGTAAGTGGGGATTCATTCTGGCATGTATCGGTTCTGCGGTTGGTATGGGCAACATCTGGCGTTTCCCGATCATGGTGCAGAAGTACGGCGGCATGACCTTCCTGCTTCCCTATTTCATCTTTGTAATTTTGATCGGCAGTACCGGCGTTATTGAGGAGTTCGCTCTCGGCCGCCGTGCAGCTGCAGGTCCGGTTGGTGCGTTCGGCATGTGTACCAAGGAGCGCACCGGCAGCGAGAAATCCGGTAAGGCGATCGGTGCAATCCCGATCATCGGTGCATTGATGCTGGCAATCGGCTACACGGTCGTTCTCGGCTGGATCTTCAAGTACACCTTCATGTCCCTCTCCGGCAGCCTGTTCAGCCTCGGCACGGATATGGGCGCTATCGGCGGCACGTTCGGCATGACCGCACCGGAGGCTGAGACCCTTCCCGAAGCCCTCAAGGCAATGGCGTCGGCCGGCTTCTTCGGCATCGGCAACGGCGTATGGCAGATCGTTGCACTGGTAGTTTCCCTTGCCATCATGGTAATGGGCGTTGCAGGCGGCATTGAGAAGGCAAACAAGGTCATGATGCCGGTTCTGTTCGGTCTGTTCCTCGTACTGGCAATCTACATCGGCACTCTGCCCGGCGCATCCGCAGGCTATAAGTACATTCTGACCCTGAATCCGGCTGGTCTGGCTAAGCCCGACCTGTGGGTATTTGCATTCGGTCAGGCGTTCTTCTCCCTGTCCGTTGCAGGCAACGGTTCTGTAATCTACGGTTCCTATCTGTCCAAGAGCGAGGATATCCCGTCCTCCGCACGCAACGTTGCAGTATTTGATACCATCGCAGCTCTGCTGGCAGCAGTCGTTATCATTCCGGCAATGGCAGTTGTTCTGGGCGAAGGCATCAACGACGTAAAGGGCGGCCCCGGCCTGATGTTCGTTTACCTCGTAAACGTATTCAACGCAATGCCTGCCGGCCGTATCATCGGCGCGATCTTCTACATCTGCGTACTGTTCGCAGGCGTATCCTCCATCGTAAACCTGTACGAGGCACCGATCGCCTTCCTGCAGGAGCAGTTCAAGTTCAAGCGTGCAGCAGCCGTTGGCACCATCGGTGTGATTGGTCTGGTCGTTTCCATCGCAATCCAGCCGTGGACCTCTCAGTGGATGGACGTTGTTTCCATTTACATCTGCCCGCTCGGCGCTGCTCTGGCCGGCGTTATGTTCTTCTGGGTACTGGGCAAGGAAAAGGCACTTGCTGCTGTTAACGAAGGCGCTAAGAAGCCGATCGGCGGCTGGTTCTTCCCGCTCGGCAAGTGGGTATACGTTATCTGTGCAGTTCTCGCACTGATCCTCGGCGTTATGTACGGTGGCATTGGCTAATCCCTCAAGCCGTCACCGGTCTTTCAAAAGACGTTCATGGAGTTTATGAATCGTCTGTATCCCCCCTTTTGTCCCTGTCCCCCGTCACTGCTGTGTGACGGGGGACACTGCTTTACAAAAGAGTGGAGTTTGGAGAGTGAAGATCGTGTGATGGTTTAGCTGTTTTTGGGAGGCCACTGGCCTCCCCTACGGTTTGCCATTAGCCTCACCGTAGGGGCGAGCAGTGCTCGCCCACGAACGGGTAAACCACTTCTCTGCTCAATTGCAAAGCAAAACCCCGGCTTTGCCGCACTTGACAAAACCGGGGCTGCTCGGGTATAATATACCCAAGGGATGCTGTTCAGGCAGTCAGACCTTATTCAATCAGGATTTTTAGTCACTGACCGTTCGGGCCTAATCGAGCGGTCAGTGCGCTTTTATACAGAAAAGAGACGAGCCAGGCAGGCTCGTCTCTTTTTATTTTGCATGGAGAAGATTCAGTTAAAGTAAACGATATCTTCCTTCGCCTTTTCGGCGGGTTCTACCGTGATAGCATGCAGCACCGGACCGGGACCGCGGTACTGCGGCAGCTCCTCGACGGTGATGGACGCCGTTACCTTGACCCAGTCACGGTTATGCAGCTGATCGCGGTCGGGATAGCGGCAGAGGAAGCCGAGGAAGGTGACGTCATCCGCGCAGCAGACCATGCCGAAGCGGCCGGGCACGAAGCTGCCGGCGGGCACATCCTTGCCGACGTAGGCCTGGGCAAGAAAGCGGACGGTCTTGCCGTCATACTTCATCGGGTCGCCGGTGGCGTCGATGTACCAGAGACCGTAGTCCTCCGGCTGGATGTCGATGATATCCGCATCCACGTCAAACGGCAGCGGCATATTGCGGGCGTAGTCCTCGGAATTGCCGTTCACGTCATCCAGATAGATTGCCGCACGCGGGTTCATCGCCTTGATGTTCTTCTTGTACAGCATGTCCTTCAGCTCATCCGTGCAGCGGTTGAACACAACCAGATCCGCAGTGGTGATATGCTCGAACATCATCGGGCCGATGTTGTTGGAATACAGCTCAAACGTGGTCGCATCGACCGTGGTGACGATCTGGTACAGCTCCCAGCGGGCAGGAAATGCCTGCATCAGCTTTTCCAGCTTCCACATGCCGTTGTACTCAACAAGAATGCGGTCCGGCTGGTATTTCTGCTCCACGCGCTTGAGGATATTCGGCGTCAGACGGTCCTCGGACTCGATCGGCACAAGCGCAGTGCCGTAGTGCAGCAGCCACTTCTCGTCGTATTCCTCGATGCCTTCTTCGCACAGCAGCAGCACCGTGCGCTCGTTCTCGGTAAAGTTCGGGTCCGCGAGAATGTCCTGAATGAACTTGGTCTTGCCACTCTCCAGAAAGCCGGTAAAGACGTATACCGGAATGGGTTCGTTAGCCATATCTGGTTACCTCACTTTTCGTTTACGCCGAACAGAGCAGCGATGCGCTCCTCATCCAGCTCGGAGCCGATGACGCACAGACGGCCCGTCACAGCGGCCGTACCGGTGCGGACGTCGATCTCGCCGGGCACATGGTCAAAGTGCAGCCAGGTGCCGTCCGCCGTCGGAACGATGCCCTTGGCGCGCAGCACGATGCCATAGGTCTCGCCGTTGTCCAGTGCGGCGAGGGCATTGCGGATTTCTTCCTCGTTGAACTTCTTCGGCGTCTCGACGCCCCAGCTCTGGAAGACCTCGTCGGCGTCGTGGCCGTGATGATGGTGATGATGGCAGCAGTGGTGCTCGTCCTCATCCTCGTCATGGTCGTCATGATCGTGATGATGGCAGCAGTGATGCTCATGCTCATCATCGTCTTCATCGTGGTCATGATGGTGGCAGCAAGGATGCTCGTGCTCGTCATCCTCGTCGTCATCGTCATGATGATGGTGATGATGGTGCTCTTCCTCTTCGTCCTCGTCGTCCTCCTCGGACTGGGCGCTGCGGATCATGTCAGCCAGCTCTTCGGTGAGCGTGTGCTGCTTCTGCATGGCCTCGAGGATCTGTGCGCCGGAGAGCTGGTCCCACGGCGTCGTGATGATGACGGCGTTCTGATTGTGCTCGCGCAGCAGGGCCACGGCGGCAGCCAGCTTCTCCTCGGAGATGGAGCCGGTGCGGCTGAGAATGATGGCGGAGGCGGTCTCGATCTGGTTCGTGTAGAATTCACCGAAATTCTTCAGATAGACCTTGCACTTCGTGGCATCCGCCACGGTGATGAAGCTGCCGAGCGTGACGCTCTCGTCCGCAACACGCTCTACGGCGCCGATGACGTCGCTGAGCTTGCCGACGCCGGACGGCTCGATGAGGATGCGGTCGGGGTGATAGTCGGAGATGACCTGC
>ENA-ORUN01003680-ORUN01003680.1-human-gut-metagenome-genome-assembly--contig:-NODE-3680-length-10620-cov-3.514340_pt1 | contig 10620 bp, 7 predicted proteins | sample MGYA00242080_ERZ509209 | MGnify/ENA primary metagenome ERZ509209 (study PRJEB26280, sample SAMEA2338786) | human gut metagenome | biome: human gut; feature: human-associated habitat; material: faeces... | reverse complement strand
AAAAGGAAGGACAACCTGCGGTTTTCCTTCCTCTTTGAACTCCTGCCTTTCCCTTGTTAGATAGTCTGGCGAAAATCGGAGAGCGGTGACCGCTTCGAAAAAGGGGGAACGGCAGAGGATTTTTCTACCGTAGGGGAGCACAGTGTGCTCCCATTTCGTTACCTCTACGCAGTGCCGGATTCCTTGCTGCTACACAGGTGGTTCAATCAACGCAGGAGTGTTGCGCAACTTTTTCGCACGTTGTAACGCACGGCACCTACGAAGATAAATGGTATTAAATATCTAAATTCGCAGGTGCTGTCTATTATATAACGTGCCAACGAATTGTGCGGCACTATTATCCCCCAGGGGACCTTCTCTTGCCCTACGGGCAATTCACCTTGTGCCGCACCCAGCGTAGACTAACCGCATGTGTAGCAGTACGAAAACAGCTTGAGCGGCTAAGAAAAAGAAATGGGCGGACCCAAAGGTCCGCCCTGCGGAAGAGGAACCGTACGCTCGTTCCTTTATAGTCTCAGTTCTGAACAGCCGCCGTGCTATCCCAAAAGGGAAATGGGAGATTCACAAGAGGGTAAAAACCGTAGGTTGTTATCCTCTTGTGCCCTCAGCGGGAAGCGTTCATCTGCCATGCGAAATGGTCGCAATGCAGCAATTCCTCCGCTCTGTGCGAGCACGGCTCATCCAGATACTCACGGTACAACGCCTGAACCGCCGGATTTTCGTGCGAAAAACGCAGCGGTGCATTCTGATCGAGTCGGAACAAAACCTTGCCGCGGTCGGCGGCCTTTTCGCGGTCGGTGCCGTCCACCGGCTGACCGCCTGCACAGCCGCCCGGACATGCCATGATCTCCACAAACTCATAGTGTACCTCACGGCGCTGCAGCGAGTGCAGAAGCTGACGTGCGTTGCCCAGTCCGCTTGCTACCGCGCAGCGCACAGTCCGGCCTGCCAGCTCGAACGTCGCTTCGCGCCACGGCAGCGGAGAAATCGTGCCGTCGTCACGCACCTCGCGGAATGCATCCGGCGACGGATTTTCGCCGGTGGTGAGGAAGTACGCCGAACGCAGCGCGGCCTCCATAACGCCGCCGGTCGCGCCGAAAATAACGCCTGCGCCGGTGCCGTCGCCCAGCGGAGAATCAAACGCGGATTCCGCGATGTTTTCCACATCGAGGTGCTCGGCACGCGCCATGCGCGCCAGCTCTCGGGTGGTGATGACCAGATCGACATCGCTGCCGTGACCGGCCGAATCCATGCTCGGCAGCTCGCGCTCGGCCTTTTTTGCGATGCACGGCATGATGGAGATGCTGTAAATTTTGTCCGCATCCACGCCGAGGTTGTGTGCCAGCCAGGTCTTGCCGACCGCGCCGAACATCTGCTGCGGCGACTTAGCGGTGGACAGACGGCCGGTCATTTCCGGGAACTGCGACTTCAAAAAGCGCACCCAGCCCGGGCAGCACGAGGTAAACATCGGCTGATTGTCCAGATCGCCCGCCTGAAGACGCTGGAGCAGCTCGGTGCCCTCTTCCATGATGGTCAGATCGGCGGAAAACGTGGTGTCGAACACATAATCTGCGCCCAGCTTGCGCAGAACGGACACCAGCTGACCGACGGTTGCCTTGCCGGTCGGCATGCCGAAGGCTTCGCCCCATGCAGCACGCACGGCCGGAGCAATCTGCACAATGGTCACGCGGTCCGGATCGCCAAGCGCAGCATATGCCTTCTGCGTGTCATCGCGTTCGCGCAGAGCGCCGGTCGGACAGTGCGTGATGCACTGTCCGCACAGCGAGCAGTCCGCCTGCTTGATCACGCGGTTTCCCGAAACATCAATGGTGGTGCGCGCACCCGAGCCGCTGATATCCCAGACGGACAGCGACTGCACCTTGTCGCATACCTGAATGCAGCGCATGCACTTGATGCACTTGTTTACATCGCGGTAGAGCGGGAACGTGGTCGTCCAGTCTGCCTTTTTGCCGCGTGCAAGGTCGGTGGGGTAGGAAACACCCAGAATGCCCATATCGTTTGCAATCTTCTGCAGCTGGCAGGTGCCCGAGCGGATACAGGTCGCGCACTTGTTGTCGTGCTGCGAGAGGATAAGCTCCATATTGACGCGGCGCGCCTCGAGTGCACGCGGAGAATTGGTGCGGATGACCATGCCTTCACGCACAACGTTGTTGCACGAGGGAACCAGCTTGCCCTCGCCCTCGACCTCGACACAGCAGACGCGGCAGGCGGAGATTTCGTTCAGCTCTTTTAGGTAGCACAGGCTGGGGATTTCGATATCGACAGAGGCGGCGGCATCCAGAATGGTGGTGCCTTCCGGTACAGTCACCGGGATAGAATTGATCGTCAGATTTACCATTTAGAAGAACGCCCTCCCTTGAAAATACCGTAGCCGAAGTGGTCGCAGCGCAGACAGCGGGAGGTCTCCTGATGAACCTCCTGCTCGGTCATGCCGCACTTTACCAGATCAAAGTTGCCGACGCACTCCTCGGCGGGTCTGCTGCGCAGCTCGATGCGGCCGCAGGCCGGCATGTTGGTCAGATGCGGTGCCGGAATCTCAACATCGCTCTTGATAACGTGACGGAAGCCGAGGTGTGCGTCAATGTTGGCCGCAGCCACCTTGCCGGCGGCTACCGCGCGGATAACGGTCGCCGGACCGGTAACGGCATCGCCGCCCGCGAATACATGCGGGGTGTTCGGCACAAATGCGTCGGATTCGGCCTGAATCTTGCCGCGCACGACCGGAGCGATCTGCTCGAACGGCTTTGCGTCGATGGACTGGCCGATGGCTACGATAACGACATCGCACGGTGTGCGGAGCAGCGGCTGATCGGCATCGTAGGGACGCGGACGACCGTCCTTGCCGTAGGCGCCGATGACCTGCGGACGCGTCCACAGAGCGGTAACGCGGCCTGTTTCATCGGTCTCAATGTGATCGGGCGCCTGCAGCGAGAGAATCTGGCAGCCTTCACTCTGTGCTTCCTCGATCTCCTCTGCGAGTGCGGTCATATCGGTCACGCGCCGGCGGTAGACGCACGTTACTGCGGAGGCACCGAGACGGATTGCGGTTCGGGTTGCATCCATCGACACGTTGCCGCCGCCGATGACGCAGACGCGCTTGCCCTTGAAGCCCGGCCCGCGGCCCTCGCCAATGTCGCGGAGCAGCTGCACCGCGGAGTGTACGCCGACTGCGTCTTCGCCGGGAATGCCGATCTTCTTGTCGTTATGCGCACCGATGGAGATGTAAACCGCATCGTACTGGTTCTCAATCTCAGCGAACGAAATATCGCGGCCGATGGAAACGCCGGTATGCACCTCAATGCCGGTGGACAGGATGAAGTCGATGTCCGCATCCAGCTTGTCCTGCGGCAGACGATAATCCGGAATGCCGTAGCGCAGCATGCCGCCGAGCTTGGGACGCTGGTCATAGACTACGACCTGGTGACCCATCAGCGACAGAAAATACGCCGCCGACAGACCGCCCGGTCCGCCGCCGATGATGCCGATGCGCTTGCCGGTCGAAGGTGCGGAATCCGGCGGCGTGGTGTTGTCCGCGTGGTCGCACGCGAAACGCTTGATGCCGCAGATGTTGACCGCATCGTCCACCATGCTGCGGCGGCAGTGTGCCTCGCACGGGTGCTCGCAGACATAGCCGCATACGGTCGGGAAGGGGTTGTCCTTGCGGATCAGGCGCACGGCGTCATTGTAACGGCCGGCACGCACGAGTGCAATGTAGCCCGGAATATCCACTCCGGCCGGGCACAGTGCCACACACGGCACCGGATGATCCCAGCCGAACAGGCAGCGGCCGCTCTCCACATGGGAGAGGTAGTCATCGCGAAAGCCCTGCACGCCCTGCAGAACCATGCGGGCAGCCTCATAGCCGATGGCGCAGTCCGCCGTATCCTGAATAACACGGGCGGTTTTCTCGATCAGGTCAATGGTCTCCGGTGTTGCGGTGGAATCCAGCACCTGTTCGAGCAGAGTGGTCAGCTGCCCCAGACCGATGCGGCACGGAACACATTTGCCGCAGGTCTGTGCATGGCACAGACGCAGGAACGACAGCGACATATCCACCGGACACAGACCCGGAGGACTGGCGCTGATGCGCCGCTCGATATCGCGGTACAAGCCGGCAATGACGGTCTCAGCCTTGCCCGGCGTTTCAATGGATAAACGACTCAAAAAAGTCCCCTCCCTTTCTTGTAGAAACATATTAAAATAATAGAACTTTTTGGCAGATAAGTCAATTGTAACTCAGCGATTTTGGAGAAAATACCAATAAAAAGCTGCTTATAGTGGCGGCTGGAGAACGGATATGCTATACTGACAGAAAAAGAGAAGGAGAGCGAAGCTATGCGCATCATCAATTTCGGTTCGCTGAATATAGATAAGGTATATCAGGTGGAGCAGTTTGTACGGCCGGGACAGACCATCACCGCGAAGGACTATGCCGTGGCTGCGGGCGGCAAGGGGCTCAACCAGTCACTGGCAGCGGCTCGAGCGGGCGCAGAGGTGCTGCACGCGGGCGCGATCGGCGCGGAAGGCCGCTTTATGGCCGATCTGCTGCGGGAATCCGGTGCGGATACCTCGCTGCTGCGCGAGGTGGACGGGCCGTCCGGACATGCCGTTATCGAGATAAGCGCCGCCGGTCAGAACCGGATTATCGTGTTCGGCGGCGCAAACCGAAGCATGACGAGCGAGTATATCGAGCGGGTGCTCGACACCGCGCAGCCGGACGACTGGGTGCTGCTGCAGAATGAGGTCAACCTCGTGCCGGAGATCATCTGCCGTGCGCATGAAAAGGGACTGCGGGTGGTGTTCAATCCGTCTCCCGTGCCGGAGAATACCGAAAAGCTGCCGCTTGCGTGCGTCAGCCTGTTTATGGTGAATGAAATCGAAGCGGCACAGCTTGCGGGAACGGATGCAAATGCAGATTTCGAGGATACGCTGACGGCTTTGCGGGCAAAATATCCGAATGCGTCGGTCGTTATGACCGTCGGCGCGGACGGTGTGCTGTATGATGGAGAGGAAGGTCGGTTTCAGCTTCCTGCATTTAAGGTAAAGGCCGTGGACACCACCGCTGCCGGAGATACCTTCTGCGGATACTTTCTTGCGGCGGTCAGCGCAGGGAAATCGGTGCAGACCGCACTGCAGGAGGCTTCGGCGGCATCCGCTCTCGCAGTCTCGCGCACAGGCGCGGCTCCCTCGGTGCCGACAGCAGACGAAGTACGGGAATTTCTGCGCAGGCACGCATAAATCATCGGAAACGGGGCAAACTGAATTTCCGAAAGGAGTGTATCGGTATGCACATTACAATCGAACGAGACGGCTGTATTTCCTGCGGTCTGTGTGAAGGAACCTGTCCTTCCGTGTTCCGCATTGCGGAGGACGGCCTTGCCGAAGTCCATCATCAGCCGGAGACCGCAGAGGAGCAGGCGGGTGCGCAGGAGGCCGCAGGCGGCTGTCCGGTGGCCGTCATTCATGTCAGCTGAGAACGTAAGCGTAAAGGCAGACCGTCGGGTCTGCCTTTTTACATCGACCGCAAGAATTTGAAAGTTTGCCCGAGAGCTCCGCTCATATCCCGCCAATAGGGGCGTTCTTTTCGCAAGAATGCTCTGTTTTTTCAGTCCCCGAAACGCTACAATAGAATCATCAAATGGAGAGCGGCAAAACCGCCGCGTAAGAGAGAGAGAGAGTTACATATAAAAAGGAGAGAATATACCATGAAAACTGTTAAGGTTGGTTCGGTAGGTCTGGGTCGTCTGGGTTATGAGCACGCGAAGAACCTTGCAACGCAGGTTCCGGGCTGCGAACTGGCAGCTATCTGCGACGTAGATGCAAACCGCGTAAAGGAAGTTGCGGCAGAGCTCGGCGTGCCGAATACTTACACTGATTTTGAGGAAATGTGCAAGAATTCGGAGCTGGACGCGATCGTTATCGTTTCCCCGTCCTTCCTGCACTGCCAGCAGATTGAAATTGCCATGAACCACGGTAAGCACGTTTTCTGCGAGAAGCCGCTCGGCACGGATGTTGCACAGTGCAAGGCTGCCGAGAAGGTCATCGAGGCACATCCTGACCTGATTTTCCAGCTTGGCTTCATGCGCCGCTTTGACAAGTCCTACGCCGAGGCAAAGCGCAGGATTGACAACGGCGATATCGGCAAGGTTGTTCTGGTTCGCTCCTACACGCAGGACCCGCGTTCCACCATCGAGTCTACCCTCAAGTTTGCACCGCACTCCGGCGGTCAGTACCTCGATATGTGCGTACATGATATCGACCTCATCCGCTGGTTCACCGGCTCGGATGTCAAGAATGTATGGGCAATCGGCGGCGTATTCGAGTTCGACCTGTACAAGGAGCTGAACGATGCGGACAACGCAGCTGCTACCATCCAGATGGAGAACGGCGCAATGGGCTTCATGTTCACCAACCGCACCCATGCCGCAGGCTGCAATGTCGAGACCGAGATTATCGGCACCCACGGCACGCTGCGCATTGCAAACGTCGGCGCAAAGAACCTGCTGAATATCGTGGACGAGCACGGCTCCCGCGAGGAGTATTATCCGGACTTCATGAGCCGCTGGCACGAGGCTTTCGTAGCCGAGATGGCTGCCTTCACCGGCCATGTCCGCGACAACACCAAGCCGGCTGACCTCACCGTTTATGACGGCACCGCCGTTTCCGAGGCTGCTTACCGCTGCAAGGAATCCTTCGAGACCGGCAAGATGCTGCCGATTCGATAAAATCAGCATAGAGAAAGCCTGTCACCATAGGTGGCAGGCTTTCTGTTATCCGCAGCCCTGCCGGACCGCAGCGGGCGAAGCGCTGCATTGAGTTTTCATCGCAGGAGCGCTATAATGAGTTTATCTGATTATATGTACCGCGATCTGACAAAAGGCAGTATCGCCAAAGGTTTGATCTGGTTTGCGCTGGCAGGGCCGGTCGGTGAGGTTGGTATCCGGATTGCTATCCCGACCGGCTGGTTTTTCACGGATACTATCTCCGTCGCAGAAAGGCGCTTTTGCCGCGAAATTGAGGGAAAAGGAGCGTTTTTATGATTCAATGCTTTGTGAAAAAGGAATATGAAGCGCCATTCGGTCTGACGCAGATGCCGCGTCTGTTTTCGGTCAGCCGCACAGATGAGAAGGCATCGGCGCATCCGCGCGTTATGCACGCACATGATGATTTAGTGGAAATTGTACTCGTGCGAGGCGGCGAGAGCCGCTATTTTGTCGGCGGCACGCCGTATGAGGCACGCCGCGGCGATCTGTTTATCTTCAACAGCCGCGTCGTGCACGATGAGCCGTCCGGACCGGATCGTCCGGTGGCAACCTCGAGTCTGGCGCTTGGCGGACTGGCTGTGCCCGGACTGCGCGAAAATACGCTGATCGCGGAGGATTCGTGTCCGGTGTGCCGCCTGATCGAGCCGCAGACCGTGCGGCTGGAGCATCTGTACGACGTGCTTTACAATGAACTGACCGAGGGCAACGACGACGGTGCACATCATCTTCTGCTTGCGATCCTGACGCTTGTGCAGCAGTTCCGCGCGACCGCAGCCGAGGGCAGCACGCACAGCGGCAATGCCTTTGCACAGCGTATCAAGGATTACATCGACAAGCATTTTGCGGACGAATTTTCTCTGCAGCAGATGGCGGATGCGCTGCACGTCAGTCCGTACTATCTGGCGCATATCTGCAAGGAAGTGACCGGATATTCGCCGCTGCAGTATGTTCTGCGCCGCAGGATTGGCGAAGCGCAGACGCTGCTCATCACAACTGATTTGCCGGTAACGCGGATTGCATCGCAGGTGGGGTATGACAACCCGAGCCATTTCAATGCGCAGTTTTCCAAGGCGGTTGGTATGGCACCGAGGACTTTCAGAAAAGAGTATGTTTTTCATAAGTAACCGCCATACCCACGGCGGTGGGCAAGAGGATAGACACCTGCGGTTTCTACCCTCTTGTGCGCACCGCCGCGCAGGCGAGTTCCGTTCGCCTTTCAGGCGGAAACCCTGTGTATCAGCACAGACTATATGGTATACAAAAGGCTCCCATTCCAACCGGAACGGGAGCCTTTCTATATAAGAGGTGCAAAGAGTATGTGTTATTCGGTCTTCATATACAGCATGCGGATCGAATTGAGCACGCACAGCATAGCCACGCCGGTATCGGCGAATACGGCCAGCCACATGGATGCGATACCGAACAGACCGAGGATCATAACGAGGATCTTGACCGCGAGTGCAAACACGATGTTCTCCTTGGAGACGATATTCGCCTTGCGGGCGATCTTGACCGAGATCGGGATGGAAGTCAGGTCGGCCTTCATGAACACCACATCTGCGGCCTCGATTGCCGCATCTGCGCCGCTGCCCATTGCCGCGCCGACGTCTGCACCGGCGAGTACGGGAGCATCGTTGATGCCGTCACCGACGAACATAACCGCACCGCGCTTCTCGCGGATATCGGTCAGCGCCGATAGCTTATCCTGCGGGAGCAGGCGGGCACGCACTTCGTCAATGCCGACTTCCTGCGCAACCGCGTCCGCACTGGCCTGACCGTCACCGGTCAGCATGGCGGTGGTGAGTCCCTGAGCCTTCATGCGGCTGATTGCGGAGTTGGCATCTGCCTTGATGGTATCGGAAATGTCAACATGACCGAGAAAGTGACCGTCCATCGCCAGCAGCACTTCCGTGCTGCCCGGGGTGCCGTGGTAGCCGGAAAGGTCGATATTATTGCGCTCCATCAGCTTTACGTTGCCGCAGAGTATAGTTTTGCCTTCAAGCTCGGCGAAAACGCCTTCGCCGGCCTGCTCGCGGATGTTCTCAACCGTTGCACCAACGGCAACAAGAGAAAAGTCGCCGGCCTTTGCCGCGGACGTTTTGCGCTCCTCGTAGGAGTTGATGATGGACTTGGCGATCGGGTGGGTGGAAGCGCCTTCACAGGCGGCAGCCAGCCACAGAAGTTCATTCTCATCGAGCGGAACGCCCTGCGCCGGAACGACCTTCTGTACCACAAAGTTGCCCTTGGTGATGGTGCCGGTCTTATCCATAACGATGGTCTTAACGTTATTCAGTGCTTCCAGAGAAGCGCCGCCCTTGAACAGGATACCGCGTCTGGAGCCTGCGCCGATGCCGGAGAAGTAGGTCAGCGGTACGCTGAGCACCAGTGCGCACGGGCAGGAGATTACAAGGAAGGTCATCGCGGTGTAGACCCACTTGTGCCACTCGCCGGTAACAAGGCTCGGGATAATGGCGGTCAGCAGGGCAATCGCAACAACAGCCGGGGTGTAAACGCGGGAGAAACGGGTGATAAAGCGGTCGATCTTCGGCTTGCGGGCCGCTGCATTCTCCACGCTGTCGAGAATACGCTGTACCATGCTCTCAGCGAGAATGTGGGTAACACGCAGCTTGATCGCACCGTCGGTGTTGACACAGCCGGAGGTTGCCTTGTCGCCGGCAGCGACACGAACCGGAACCGGCTCACCGGTAACAGCCGAGGTATCCAGACGGCTTTCGCCTTCGACAACCTCGCCGTCCAGCGGAACGCGGTCGCCCGGGCGCACCAGAACAATGTCGCCCTCCTGTGCGTCCTCGGCCGGAATAACCTCGATTTTGCCGTTGTCCTTGACCAGATTTACCGTCTCGGGACGCAGGTCGATCGCGTCCATGATCTGCTTGCGCGAACGGTCAACCGCACGATCCTCAAAGTATTCGCCGACTCGGTAGAACAGCATAACGCCGACAGCCTCGTCGAACGAGCCGACCGCCCATGCACCGATGGTTGCAACGGCCATCAGGAAGTTTTCGTCAAATACCTGACCGCGGCCGATGTTCTTGACAGCCGTCAGCAGGACATGGCGGCCGAGCAGCAGGTAAGCCGCGATGAGCAGCACCAGCTTGACAGCCATGGCCGGAATGAGCAGACCGGCAACGAACAGCGCTGCACCGATGAGCATTTCGGCAAGCGGATGGCTGCTGCTCTCTTCCTTTTCCTCCTCGGGAGCGATTACCTTGACTTCGCTCTCGATATTTGAGCAGATTTTACGGATTTCGGGAAGCAGTGCATCAGGATTGTCGCCCTTGACGCGCAGCTGCTTGGTCTCATAAACCAGTACGCAGTCATCGATACCGTCGAGCTGACTGATCTGGTGCTGCATTTTCGCGGCACAGTGCGCACAGCCAAGGTTTTCGAGCGTGTAAACGCGCTGACCGTCCTTGCCGTAGTGCTTGGGCCTGGGTGCAATGACCTTGGCTTCACTCTCAATGCCGGAGCAGATTTTGCGGATTTCAGGCAGGAGCGCATCCGGATTTTCGCCGGTTACGCGCAGCTGCTTGGTCTCAAATACGAGAACGCAGTCCTCCACGCCCTCGAGTTCGCTGATGCGCTGCTCCATTTTTGCCGCGCAGTGTGCACAGCCGACATTCTGCAGCGTGTAAACGCGCTTGACGCTGTGCGCGCCTGCAGAATGTTCGTGGTGGTGGTGCTCGTGCTCTTCGTCCTCATCGTGGTGGTGATGGTGTCCGCAGCCGCAATCGCAGTCATCGTCATGATGGTGGTGGTGGTGCTCGTGCTCCTCGTCCTCATCGTGGTGATGATGATGTCCGCAGCCGCAGTC
>ENA-ORUN01003672-ORUN01003672.1-human-gut-metagenome-genome-assembly--contig:-NODE-3672-length-10634-cov-3.743076_pt1 | contig 10634 bp, 12 predicted proteins | sample MGYA00242080_ERZ509209 | MGnify/ENA primary metagenome ERZ509209 (study PRJEB26280, sample SAMEA2338786) | human gut metagenome | biome: human gut; feature: human-associated habitat; material: faeces... | reverse complement strand
GAAAAAATAAGTCGAGGGAAATTCCCTCGACTTATTTTTTCGTGCCCTGTACCGTTCAGTCTGCCCCATAGGTCACATTGTGTACCCATGAACATGAACAGGTCCGGTGCAGTATCCCTCTCGCCGGTGACATAGCCGCGCAGCTTTTCCGCGGCATCCAGCAGCTCCACGCCAGGGGAGGTCTTGAAGTACCACTCCTGTCCACGCTCGGTCACATGGTAGGCAGCGTAGGTGCGGGAGGCTTCTTCCTCTGCACGCTGCGCGACATCTTCTGCGTAGATCTCGGCACTGATGCGTTTGTACTCACGTTCTGGGAGCTGGTTGCAAAGCTCATCCAGCACATTCTCCAGATGCTCCTCCAAGGTTTCATCCCTGAGATGCTTCTCAATGGCATCCTTCCATCGCCGGTCGATCCACAGTGTGATGTCTACATGATCCGCCATCTCAGTCACCAGCCCTTTCGCCGACAGGCTGTTTCAATGCAGAGGGAGACTCCACCCGCATCTGCGGCTTCGCCGGTCTTGCCGGACGGCGGGGACGGGCAGCGGGCGCTGTGCGGCTGGCGAGATATTCCCGCACCGGCTCCGGCACCTCGGATTCGTAGAGACATTTGAGCAGTTCCTCCAGCTGCGCCTGCACGCTGGTGTTTTTCTTTTTGAGCGAAAATTCGAGAGCGGCAAGCTGCTCACTCTCGAATGGGATCGTGACATTTTCCTTTTTCATGATCATACCTCCTCGTAGTAGTCGCGGAGCTGGAAGCCCAGCGCCTCCATATCGCCGTGATCCATGCCGAGCCCGTGACGCAGGATGTCATAGAGATTCCCAGCGTCATAGCGGCTGCTGAGAAAATCCACGAGCTTCGCAACCAGCTCCTGCTCACGCTCCGGCGTGATCGGTTTTATTGCAGTATTCATAATCAATTTTTCCTTTCAGCCTTTCGGCAGATACGCCCTCGGATTCGTTCGTTCCCCGTTGACGCGCACCTCGAAGTGGAGGTGCGGCCCGGTGGAGCGCCCGGTGCTGCCGGAGAGGGCGATGATGTCTCCCGCCTGCACGGTTTGTCCCACTCTCGCCAGAAGCTGAGAGCAGTGGCCGTACAGCGTGGTGAGTCCGTTGCCGTGGTCGATCATGACATAATAGCCGTAACCTCCGGCGTTGTACTTGGAGACCGTCACCGTTCCCGGCAGCGCGGCGCGGATGGGCGTGCCGGTGGGGACTGCCAAGTCCATGCCGGTGTGTCCTCTACGCTGGCCGGTAATAGGATCGACGCGGTTACCGAATTCAGAGGTGACACGGCGCTCCCATCCTGAACCAATGGGCGAACAGAAACCGTCCGCGCCGATAAATGGCACATCCGCGCCGGGTATCCAGCCCTCGGAGCCACCGGCTATGCCATAGCGGACGAGGTTGTAGATACTGTCGGCGTTGGACTTCTGTTCCGCAAATATTTCCAAGTGAAGCACGTTTTCAAGATTGCCGTACACGACGGCTATGTCCGTGATGGGAACCGCCACGGTGTAGCTCTCCTCGGTTTCCGTCCCATCCTCACCGGTGACGGTGCGGGTGCGTTCCTCGTAGGTCACAAAGCAGTCCACGAATTGCTTATGTGCTCTCCTGCTCGGCGTGTCCTCTCCAAAGAAAATGGCGTAAAAAACAGCCTTGACGCGGATACCGTCAAGGCTGTTGCTGTTCTCCGTCATCTCATTGACGGCATCAATGGCACCATCCAGCAGCGTGAAGCTGCGGCGCATATCTTCGATGTAGGCGACATATTCGGCAGGCGTTTTGTTTGGGATCGTTCCGCCGTTGAAACAGAGCAAAACAGCGGAGTTGTTGTGTTCTGCGCTGCCGGAGAGCAGAGAGCAGATCAGCGCCAGCGTCAGGATCAACGGTGAACAGATCGCCGCCACGATCCAGCCCAGCTTTCGCCGGGTGTCCTCATCCGAGAGCGCGGCAGCGGCGATTTTCGCCAGTGCCGCGACGGGTACTGCCATTACCGTCCACCTGCCGTTCCGAAAAGTGCCTGCTTGTACTCTGGGGCCTGCACCTGTAAGAGATACCGCTCGCTGCCGCACTTGTAGAGGCAGGAGCCGCGCTGCGGGTCCCGGATCAGGGCATACTCGGATTCCTCTAATTGAAGGTTATCCATGAAAAACTTCTTATCCACGTTGCCGCCGTTAAAGATAAATTGATGGACGGGGATGGAAAAGAGGGGGCGTGTCAGCTCCCGTATTCCCAGCTGGGTGAAGTCCTCCAGATTCTGGCTGGCAAGGAACAGGGCGGATTCCTTTTTTCGTACTCTTTTAAGCGCGTTGCGGATGTAGGTGATGACGGTGGGATCGGACAGCCACAGGTACAGCTCGTCAATGGCTGCCACGGAATTGCCCAGCGTCAGAAGCTGATCCGACATATAGGACAGCAGACTGAACAGCAGCGTGTTCCGCAGATTCTCCGCCATGTTATCCAGCCCCTTGACACAGAAAACAAGGAATTTGGAGTTCGTGATATTGGTGTGCCCATTGAAGAACCGGGCGTCCGCGCCACGGCACATGGAATGGAGCCCCAGCAGCAGATCCCGCAGCATTTCCCGCGGGTAGAGGCTGTCTGCGGCCTCGTAATGGTCGTAGCTTTCCTGAATGGCGTCGTAGAGGTCGGAGAGGATGGGGTAATCCTCCGGTTGCATCGCCGCGAAGTCCGTGCGGTCGGTGATGTTCCACTTTTGATAGAGCCGCTCTACCATCAGCTCCAGCGTGTCGATGTGGGGCGTGTCAAAGCCTTTATACACGCGGAACACATCCCGCAGGAAGGAGATGTGCTGGGAGAGCAGCGTCCCCCGGAAAGCGTCCGGCGCGTCCGGGTCTTCCGGCCCGCTGCCATCGTCCCAGCAGCGCGGCTCCAGCAGGTTGATGCGGTACTGCCCGCTTAAGTAGTCCAGAAAGCAACCGCCCAGGGCGCGGCACTCGTCCTCCATCTCATGTTCGGAGTCCAGAGAGATCACGCTTTTGCCCGCCTCCCGCACATTGCAGAGCAGGAGCTTCAGAAGATAACTCTTGCCCTGTCCGGTGTTGCCGAGGATGAGGGCGCTGGCGTTGGTCTTGTCAGAAGCACGGCGGTCGAAGTCCACGATGATGTTGGAGCCGAAGCGGTCACGGCCAATGAAGAAGCCCTTGGGATCGGTTTTGCCGGAATAGTTCATGGGGTACAGATTGGCAACGCTCCTGGCAGGTAGGACACGCTCCGCAAAATTGGCAAGCTGGCTGCCGCCCGCGGGGTTGGCGGAGAGAAAGCCCTCCCGCTGGCGCAGGAGCAGCGGATCGGCGCCCATGCGGGAGCGGACCAACTGTGCGGATACCGTATCCCGCGCCGTGCGCAGCTTTTCCGTATCCGCGGCTGCAATGTCCAGATACACGCCGCAGTGGATGAGCGGCTCTTTTTCCTGCCGCTGCTTTGCCAGCAGCTCCGCCATATCCCGCAGGTTGGCCTCCGCCGTGACGCTCTGCTTGTAGTCATTGGTGTTGCTCCGCTCCATGCGGCTTTTGTTGGTGGCGGCATGAAGGATGGCGTCCTCCTCGGCAGGCGTGACCTGCCGCGCCGTCAGGCGCAGGTTGACGCCGCCCATATCGCCAAGGCCCCGCAGCAGTGCCAGCTCATCCGTCATGGGCGGGTAGCTTTTCAGCACCATTGCCGTGTGATACCGGCTGCCGAGTATGAAGTGATCTGTGTTGAACTTCACCGCCGCGGGCGCGATCATGTCCAGAAAGTCTTTCGGGCGCTGGACCTGCTCCACCACCTTCTTTTTCTTCTTCTGTTTCTTTTTAGCCATGTACATACTCCTCTCCATCGAAATCACGGAATACCTCCGTGGTGAGATCCTGCCGGTAGAAGATCGCCAGCAGGCGCTTCACATCCTGCTCCTCCGCCAGACGCACGCGGAGCCCGTGGTCGCAGATGGCTTTCTCCAACTGCCGCAGCGCGCTTTCATCCGCACCGGCTTTTTCATCCAGTGGGAGCACCAGCACAAATTTGCGGGAGGAGGCGGAGGAGAACTGGATGGCGTCCAGATGGGCCATGTCCCGCTCTAACAGCTCCCGCACGGCAGGCTCCGTTTCCTCCTCCAGTCGCCGCAGGTAATACTCCTTGTTCCGCTGGAAGGACTCACGGGAGTCCAGCGCCAGAATTTCCAAGGTCGGTTGGGTGCTGAGAAGCATGGTGAGGGAGCGGACGCGGCCCCGGATGACCTCCGGGGACAGGACGGAGAGGTTGTCCGGCTGGATCAGGAAGAAGACCCGCTCTCCGAAATCTGTCACGATGCCGTGGGGCGTCACACGGACGATGCCCATGAGCTGCCGGGTGGATTGCCGCTGGCGCAGCTCCTTTTTCTGTTTTCGGTTCATGGGTCCAGCCTCCATTCATAGTATTGCTGCCGCAGAAAGAGAAAACAGGTGGCACGGCGCAAGAAATCCAGAATGCTGGAGCCATCCACCTGAATGGTGAGGAAGGCGTAGAGCACCGTGACCACCAGCAGTCCCATGCCGAGGCCCTGGGTCAGCGCCAGCACAGAGAGCAAAGCGCCGATGCCGATGACGCCGATGTCCCGCAGCAGCCAGAGCCACAGCATGGGCTTGGCCTTCAGGTTTTCAGGGTAAATAAACATTTTGTTCCTCCAAAGCAAAACCGCTGCCGAGAATCTCAGCAGCGGTTCGCACGATGTATTTCTTATTCTTCACCAGCGCCGGCGTCCTCCGCCAGCGCCTGCCGGATGCAGCGGATGACAAAGTCCTTCTGCGTCATGCCGTGCTGTTTCAGATACGCCTTGAACTGTTCAAACAATTCTACCGGCACCTGCACACAGACAGGCCTTGTTACTTCCTTCTCCATCGTCTGCCGTTCCTCCATTTCATAAAATTTGGTAATGAGCGCAGTCATGTACTGACTCAGGGTATTGCCGGATTCCGCCTGCCGCTGCCGTACCTTGGTGTGCAGATCCAAGGGGATTTCAGCGCAGAGGTTGCGCGTTTTTTCTGCCATAGCAGTTCCTCCCAGTTTTTTTAATGGTAAAGCCAAGATACCCGAAAGCAAGCGTGAAAGCTATTACCAAAGCCAACTAAAAATCCCATTCCAAATCAAGCGTAATGACCATAGCAACCCGCTGCATGAGGTATTCCACGCAGGGGATGGCGACGCTGTTGCCGAGGGCTTTGTAATCAAGAGAGAATGCCTTCCGGCAGAACAGTATCTCCTTGCGGCCGCACACATCGCTCACGAGCGTTTCATAGCGCCGCTGGAGAAAAGCATGAATAATCCCGAGAAAACCCATGGCGGCGACTCCCGCGACGACCCATTGCCACAGGACGTCGGTTCTGCGCAAAAGAGCTAGCTCCGTCAGGATTTTTGCAGAAAAATAGACCGTAACATAAGGGATGACGGCCGAAACAACAGCGGAGAGCGTCATGACGGGAAAGAGCTTCGGGCTAACCTTGTGCAATTCCCGCAAGCCGCGCTTATGAACGGCTAAGATGTGAGAGAATTTCGTTTTCATCAAAACGCCCTCCCTTCCTGATAATAACGGCTCTGCACTTCAAATAGCTTTGCATACTCACCGCCCCGCGCCAGAAGGCTTTCATGGCTTCCTTCCTCTGCGATGTTCCCGTCTGATATAAAGATGATGCGGTCGCAAAAGCGGGTGGACGCCAGCCGGTGGGAGATGAACACGGAGGTCTTACCCGCCGTCATATCGCTGTACTTTTGGTAAATATCGTTTTCCGCAATGGGGTCCAGCGCCGCCGTAGGCTCGTCCAGAATGAGGATAGGCCCGTCCTTATAAAGCGCTCTCGCCAGCATCAGCCGCTGGGTCTGGCCGCCGGAAAAGAGCACGCCGTCCAGAAATACATTTCTGCCGACATGGGTATCAAGCCCCTTGGGGAGTGCTTGAATGGCACTGGTCAATCCAGCTTTTTCAACGCAGGCATTGACCTTTTCATCGTCAATCCCCACCGTCGTTTGCGCGATGTTCTCCGCCACTGTCACATCCATGACGGAAAACTCCTGAAACACCGCGCTGAACAGTTCGTAGTAGGAATTGCGGTTGAATTCCCGGATATCCTTACCGTTCAGCAGCACCCGCCCCTCCGTGGGGTCAAATAAGCCGCAAAGGAGCTTGACAAGTGTGGATTTGCCCGCGCCGTTCAGCCCGACGACCGCCAGCTTTTCACCGGGGGCGATGACAAGGCTCAGATCATAGATGGTATCGTGGTCTGCGCCGGGATAGCGAAACGAAACATGCTCCAGCTCCAGTTCATAGGAATCCGCCTCAGGAACGGCATCGCCTCCTTCAAACTGAAAAGGCTCCGGAAATTCCAGATATTCCCTGACAACGGAGATATCGAGGCTGTCCTTATACAATCTGGACACATCCCGAAGGATGCCCGTGACCCATGTGGTAAATGTGGAGATCGCCGTGAAGTACAGGAGAAATTCCGATACGCTCAACCCTTCGTTCAGCGCCATGCGAATGAGGTAGACATAGGCAATGCCGTTTCGCGCCATCGTCAGCATCGCTTCCGTGATATCCGCGGCAAGCCACTTTTTCTCCACCTTCAGCCTAAAATCAAGATACACATCATGCGCCTGCTCCAAAAGCTCATTGAGCCAGTTTTGCAGGCCGAAAACACGAATGTCCTTTGCAAGGACGGTAGATTGCGACTTTTCCAAAATGTAGCTTTTCTTTGTGTAGTAGACCATCTCATCTTCACGATGTCCGTACATCCAGTCGCTGGTGCGCTTGGAAACAAAGAAACCCGCCAGGCAAGTCAGTATCACAACAAGAATCAGCGCTGTGCTCAAATGGGAAAGGATCGTCAGGTACACAAGAAACCCTCCCACATTTTTCAGCAGGTTCGTAAGCCCCTGCCAAATGTATTCGGTCGCGGAGCGGTTATTGGAGCAGTTGTTGTGCGCCTTTTCCCGCAGCTTGATATACGCTGCGTCAACGGTATTCACGAACGAGGTGGTGTTCGCCTTTTTCGTGACCATTCCTATGATCGCCGCCCGTACATCGATTTGCGGATGAGGCGCGCAGGAAGAGAGATATTCCTTGAGTCCAAGCGTTATGAACAGCGCCGCCGTAAATAAGAGGATCGTCAGTAGAAGTTCCCCCAGCGATGCGTGGTTTTCCACCAATTGCAAAATTTCCGGTGCGATATAGAGTTGGGTCAGATGATAAAGCACTTCAACGAGAGCTGAAAGGACGCAGAACAGCAGCACCCTTTTACGCACCCTCCATGCAAGATGGATCATCCATGCGATATTTTGTACCATGTTGTATTTTGGCTTTTTCTTCACATTCATTTTCCCTCACCTCACGCGCATAGCATAGCAGAAAAAATCGTCCCCGGTTGACTCCGGGGACGAATCGCTTTTTCCGGGGGATGAATTGCAGCTCTCACTCCTGCGGAAGCAGTATTTCAGTGGTGAACGCGCCGTCCTCGCTGTTGCGGCTGATGTATCCGTCCAGCCGCTCCACGATGGCGTCGATGCGGACAAGACCGAAGCCATGCCCCTCGCCCTTGGTACTGCGGAACAGCCTGCCCTCCTTCTGCATTTTCTTCCCGGCGGTAAAATTGGTGAAGGAGATGTAGAGCTGGGTATTTTTCATATCCATATAGACCCGGATGAGGCGCTTGTTCTCCGGCAGCTTCATGCTGGCCTCAATGGCGTTGTCGAAGAGATTGCCGAGGATGCAGCAGAGATCGATCTCCGAGGACTTCAGCCTGACGGGGATGTGGGCATCCGCCGCGACCTCGATGCCCTTCGCCTTTGCAAGCGAGATCTTGGAATTGAGGATGGCATCGGTCATGGGATTGCCGGTCTTGATGACCGTGTCCACGGTTTGCAGGTCGGTGTCCAGCAGGTCGAGGTAGTTTTGGATGGCGCTCCAATCTCCCGCGGCCGCGTAAGCCTTCATGGTCTGGATATGGTTGCGGTAGTCGTGCCGCCAGCCGCGGATCTGGCGGTACATATTGTCTACTTCGCGATAATGCGTTTCGATCAGTTCCTGCTGATAGGAGGCGATCTGCTTTTCGATTTTCTTTGCAAACAAGCCCATACGCCTTACCTCATGTTGATAATGGCTCGGTTGACGCCCTCATATGCGCCCCGCGGCAGCGGGATGGCGATTCCGTCACTCAGTTTGATTTCCGTCTTGGTGACGCGGCTGATCTGCGTCAGATTCACGAGTGCAGAGCGCCCCACGCGGTAGAATCGCTCGTCGAGCTGCTTTTCAAGCCCGCCCAATGTCATTTTCACCGTCACATCCGTTCGCGCGTGAACGGTCACATAGTTGCCGAGCACATCTGCATATCGAATCTGATAAATCGGCACACGCACCATTTCTCCGCCAGCCTCGAAATGCAAGATCCGTTCGTCTTTCGTTATCTTTTCCGCGGCGCGGTTCAGCACCGACCGGAGCTTTTCTTCCTTCACAGGCTTCATCAGATAGTGGAGCGCTGCCACCTCGTAGCCCTCTGAAATATAATCGGAATAGCCGGTGATGAAAATGATCTGCACTGTGTCGTTGCTTTTGCGAAGCGCTTTCGCCATCGTGACGCCGTCCATCGTGCCCATTTCGATATCCAGCAGGAGAATGTCGTAGTCGCTTTCTTCGGCGTAGCGGAACAGGAAGCTCTCGGCGGAGGGAAAATCGTCGATATGCACCGTGTGACCGGCGGACGAAGCCCAAGCGCGCACCATATTCAAAACAAACTGTCTGTCCGCATCGGAGTCGTCGCAAATCGCAATTTTGTACTTCATACCCTCACCAACCCCATCTAAGCGAAAGTCTGTAATAAGCATATTGTGACGCGGCACGGCATGGTATCCGTCACCAGCCCACCCACGTCCCATATCCGCTTAGCATCTGTCCTGTGATATTCTCATTCTATCAAAAAAGCCGGAATAATCAAGTGGCGCGTCAGGGATGCGACGGCATTGATTTTAATCGATGCCGTCATCTCTTACCATTTTCAAGGGTAGGCAGCAGTATCCGTAAATATCCTTACCTGCGTTCTGAAACAAAGAATACGCAAAATAACAGGGCCATGATCGCTGCGTATCGTTTATAAAACGCGATCATCTCAGCAACGCCCACTTCGAAATTTCCAATATAAAATACGCTGCCAGCCCCAAATACGTTAGGGCATAAGAGATAAATGCGATAGCTATAAGTAACATCACCGTTGCAATGACTCTGCATACTCGCTACCATGTTACATGCGCAGGAAACCGTCAAAGGCAGCCTCCTGTACCTCGTCCAGCGTCGCCAGAAGTGCGGCGAGGTCATTGAGCTCGTTGAGGCTGATCTCTAACCCGTCCAAATGGGGAGCGAGATACCCAAAGGCATCGTAGTCCTCCTGAAAATAGTGTCCGTGGTGGACGCCCTCTCGGTCGAAGTCCCATTCCCATGTGACAAATTGGACGCCGCGCTCCGTAGGGTGGCCCGCCAGCACCGCGTCACCGAAGTCAGCAAGGATGCGGTAGTCACCAGTGAGATCGGTCGCCTTGAGCTGAGGTGCGTATTCCAGAATCGCCATGTATTCTGAAGTCATTTTAGCAGTGTCGATCACCGCCTGCAATGCGTCCTGTGCACCGGGGACGTCAACACACTCCTGCCGGTACAGCACGCTGCCCTTGCCGGATATGCTGCAGAGGTGCCCTTTTTCCCAGCAGACGGGCAGGTGGTGATCTTCAATCGGTTCTACCGTGAAACCGTTTTGCCGCAGCCGAATGGCGGTTTCTTCAAGGAAACGAAGCTGCGCGGTTTCGTTCTGATCGTTCATTGTGAAGTCCTCCTCGTAAGCAAAAAAATAAGCCGGAGCATCCTAAAAATGCTCCGGCCGGTTGATAGATTAAGTTGTGAAATGAAAAAGGGCACCTATTTGATGGCTTCGACGAAACCAACAAACAGACGCCTGAAAGATCGTATGAAATTTTGAGAAAAAATCGCTCTATTCTGTGCCCGCAAAAAGGGCGCTTCTCAGGATTTTACCTTTGAATCTGTGAAAAGGGGAGTTCGAATCTCCCCAGTCACCAAAATAACGCGAAAATATCTTTTTTTCTGAGTGCGGAATTTGAAATAAAAAAAGGTGGCAACCCTTTGGTATTCTAAGCGTTGTGCTCAAAATATCCAAATTGTTGCCACCTTATGGCGCGGAAGAGAGGATTTGAACCTCCGCGACGCTTTTTACACGTCCTACTCCCTTAGCAGGGGAGCCCCTTCGGCCTCTTGGGTACTTCCGCAGGTCGATAGAAAATACAGTTGGCGGAGAGAGTGGGATTCGAACCCACGGATGCTTTCACATCGCCGGTTTTCAAGACCGGTGCCTTCAACCGCTCGGCCATCTCTCCGGATAATGAGTTCACGTCTAACTCTCAAACGCAAGAATAATGTTACCACACCGAGGTATCATTTGTCAACATAAAATATGAGAATTTTCATAGATATCCAGCTGGATAGAACTCTTGCCGCTTCACAATCATTTTCAATCAAACGAAAAGAAGTCACTCAATAGAGTGACTTCTTTTCGTGTTGGCGCTACCTATCTTTCCGGGCCGTCTCCAGCCAAGTATTGTGGGCAGAA
>ENA-ORUN01003671-ORUN01003671.1-human-gut-metagenome-genome-assembly--contig:-NODE-3671-length-10634-cov-8.078741_pt1 | contig 10634 bp, 10 predicted proteins | sample MGYA00242080_ERZ509209 | MGnify/ENA primary metagenome ERZ509209 (study PRJEB26280, sample SAMEA2338786) | human gut metagenome | biome: human gut; feature: human-associated habitat; material: faeces... | reverse complement strand
GTTTCATCTGCCTGTGCTCCCTTCCTTGTGTTGGGGATAGTATAAACCCATTTTCTTACCATGTCAATAGGTTTATGCTATCAAAGACTTCCCCGGCAAACGACAGGTCAGCAAACCGTTCGCCCGCGCAATAACGTTTCGTCATCCCCATTCTCTTTTATCGCAGCTCTTCCAGCAGGGCGGTGCAGCCCTCCAGCACATCCTGCCATGTAGCTTCAAAATCCCCGGTGTACCACGGGTCTGCCACATCGCCGGGGCGACTGGTGTGATCCATCAGCAATGAGACCTTATGCTCCGGGTCACTGCCCACAAACCACACCATATTCCGCAGGTTGTTGCGGTCCATGGCGATGAGATAATCGTAGGTCTCATAGTCCTGCCGGGTCATCTGCCGGGCGGTCTTGCCTGCACAGCAGATGCCATGCTCAGCCAGCTTGCGCCGGGCAGGCGGATAGACCGCTATATCATTTTTTGAGTAATTCCAATGCCCTGTCCATTGGTACGCAGTCTGCATATCGTTCAGGCCAGAGAAATTCATTATAGTAATGGTAAGCCTGTTCCCTAGTCATGTACTCATTGTCCTGCGTAGAATTTGCATAGGCAGGAACAATCATGTGTAAGCCATGCTCAAAACCAGCTTTTCAAAAGTTCCATCACCTGGTCATCGGTCAGCTCCCCCGGACAGATCAGAAAACTTTCCAGCATTCCCCCGCGCGCACAGACAAAACGATTTTCATTATGCTGCATTCATTCTGCCGGGCTTATGAAAAGGCAGGCATTTTTCTTGCTTTCATCATCCTGCAAACAGATGATTAAGCACTACTGGTATTAATATCAAAAAAGTCTTTATTTGAGTTCAGAATTCATTGAAGATCAAAGGATCATTCGGATTGCAATTACTGTATGAATATGATATGATTACGTTGAAAACCATTTATGTTTCGACTGATCAAACAGGGAGCGTGTGAACAGCCATGAAGCGTTTGCAGGATATTGCAGATCAAGTTGGTGTAAGCCGGACAACAGTGTCCAATGTGCTGCACGGCAACACCAAAAAAGTTTCCAAGGAAATGATCCGGAAAATTTCGGAAATTCTGAACCAGGAGGGCTATGTCCCGAATACATCTTCCCGTGAGCTGACCCGCAAAGGGTCCTGCATCATTGGACTGGTGCTGGGCTACAACTGTGTCCACGGCATCCCTTCTCTGCGCGATACCTTTGTGGCAGAACTTCTGTCTGGCGTAGAAGAGACAGCCCATCGAAACGGATATTATGTCATGCTGATCAATGGCCATGACCAAAATACGGACCGGATGGCAGAGATTGCCTCCCGATGGAATGTGGATGGTCTTGTCGTCCTGGGACTGGACGAAAAGAAATACAAGGAGCTGCGCAGGCAACTCAACAAATATATGGTCCTGATTGACACCTATCCCGAGGCGGAGTACCACTACGTCAACGTTGGGACTGATGATTTTGGCGGCGGCGCCATGATTGCAAAGTATCTGCTGGACAACGGGTACACCCAGGCCATCTTTGTCGCCGAGTGTGATACCGGCGCAGACCATTACCGCTGGAAAGGATTTCAGCATCAGATGCGCTCTGCCGGGATTGACTGCGGAGAAGAGCGCCATATTCTTCTCCCCGAGGATCTTTCTCTGCGCCGTGTCATGTACGGCCACTATTTGGATTGCTTTGTCCAGGCCGGGGCTGTGGCCCTGGCCTCTGACTATGATGCGGCGGAAGTGATGAATTATCTGCAGGACCACGGCATACAGGTGCCGGAGCAGGTCTCCGTCACCGGGTTTGACGACTGCATCTATGCAGAACTCATGCATCCCCCTCTGACGACAGTGCGTCAGAACGTCCCGGCCAAAGCAGAGGCCGCCGTGGAACTGCTGGTGCGTCTGATTCGGCAGGAACCGGTGGAGTGTAAAAATTACGTTCAGCCTGTTGAACTGATCCGCCGCAACTCGGTGCGCGAATCAACCCCCAACGCCGCGCCCTGGTCAAAAGATCTGCACAAAAACCACAAATAATTCTTGTGGTTTTTGCCAGTTTCGTAGGAAACGTTGCGCAAAACCCTTTTCAAATCCTCTTCGGTTTTGTATAATGAACTCGTCAGAAAGACACGCTGCGCAGCCTGTCAGAACGAGACATATACAAACTGGAAGAGGATTTGTTTTTTGTATTCTGGATGGAGCAGACAAAAAACGAATTCCGGAAAATCTGACTGAACATCGTGGAGGATTTTATCATAAGAAAGATTTCGCGCAGATCATTTTTGAAGGCCGCTACCGTTGCCTGCGCACTCACCGCACTGACCGCCTGCGGAGGCGGCGATGAATCTGCCGCCGTTTCCGTGGCCAAGGACGAAAACGGAGCCTATGTGGACACCCTGACCATCACCCTGGGCCGTTTTGCGGAACCTTCTGCCGCTGCCCTGTTCCCTGAAGGCCAGACTTTTGAAGACAACGCCTACACCCGTTACATTGAATCCAAGCTCAACGTGGATCTGGTGGACAGCTTTGAAGCAGGCGGCGACGCTTACACCAACCAGCTGGCCACCTGCGTCGCCTCGGGCGAACTGCCCGACATCCTGACCGTCAACAGCTACGACACCTTTGTCGAGATGGTGAACAACGGCCTGACCTATGACCTGACCGATGTGTACGAGGAGTACGCCTCTGACTACATCAAGAGCCTCTACGATTCCTACGACGGCCGCTGCCTGGGCATGGCAACCTTTGACGGCCGGCTGATGGGTATTCCCGGCACTAACCCCGACAACAGCGTCCCTGTCCTGTGCTGGATGCGCAAGGACTGGCTGGACAAGCTGGGCATCAACCCCGACCCCGACGGCGACCTGTGCATCACGCTGGATGATATCGCCGCTGTGGCCAAGGCCTTTGTGGACGCCAATGTAAGCGGCGGCAACCACACCGTGGGCATGGCTTTTTCCGGCAATGATATCGGCGATGCCATGTGCATCGCCAACGCCATGGGCGGCTACATCGACCGATGGATCGAAAACCCCGACGGCACCATGAGCTGGTCCACCCTGGCGCCCGAAGTCAAAGCTGCCTGGGCCAAGATGAACGAGTGGTACGAGGAGGGCATCCTGGATCCCCAGTTCGGCACCCGCACCACCGATGACATCAACGCCATGATGATCAACAACGAGCTGGGCATCGTCTTTGGCGCATGGCATATCCCCGACTGGCGTCTGAGCAGCGTCAAGGCCCTGGTGCCGGAGGCCGAGTACATCGCCTATACGGTGGCCGATGACAACGGCATCGTCCACACCTACCACGAAAACGCCGCCGACCGGTTCCTGGTGGTCAGCAAGGACTGCAAGTATCCCCAGGTGGCAGTGGAAATTCTGAACATCCTCTATGACGATCTGGCCCGCGCCACCGCGGAAACCGCGCCGGATGTCATCGCCTACATCAACGCCGGCGGACACAACGAGGGCCGTCCCTATTACATGGAAGTCCTGCCCTCCAACAATCCCTCCATTTACTACACCGAGCACATGGCTGTCATCAACGGCGAGATGACCCCTGAGGAAACCACCATTGCCGAGAACAGAGGCTCTTCCCAGGCCATTCTGGACTACCTGAAGGATCCCCAGAACGTCACCGAGAAAACCCTGGGCGGTTGGCACTTCTATGAGTCCCGCATCATCGGCCTGGGCGCATCCATCGAGGCGCTGGAAAAGAACGGCAACGCCGAATGGATCACCCCCAAGTATCCCCCCACCACCCCCACCAGCGAGCAGAAAAAGGCAACCCTGGACAAGACCGAGCTGGAGGCCTATGTGGCAATCGTGACCGGCGCACAGCCCATCGATTATTTCGATACCTTTGTCAGCGAATGGAAGCGTCTGGGCGGCGACGCAATCGCCCAGGAAGTCCAGGAATACTTTGCACAGTAATAAAGGGGGTGGAACCGGATGAAAAATCAGGTCAAAAAGATTCACTCAAACCAGGCCTATCAACTGTATTACCACGGCATGATGCTCCCTGGTTTCATCTTCCTGATTCTGTTCAACTTTGTTCCGATGTTCGGCGTCATCATGGCCTTTCAGGACTACAGACCCGCCAAAGGGTTTTTCGGTTCTGACTTTGTGGGTCTCAAACATTTCAAATACCTGTTCGAAATGCCAGACAGCTTTGAGCTGTTCCGCAACACCCTGATCATCGCCCTGGGCAAAATCGTCCTTACCACCATCATGTCCATCGCCTTTGCGATTCTGCTCAACGAGGTCAAGAACCGGGCCCTGAAAAAGTCGGTTCAGACGGTGGTTTACCTGCCTCACTTCCTGTCCTGGGTTGTGCTGGCTCTGGTCGTCAAGAATCTGTTCAGCGTGGACGGCTCCATCAACGCAATGCTGGGCACCTCGCTGAACTGGCTGGGCAGCAACTCCCTGTTCCAGCCCCTGCTGATCCTGACCGATACCTGGAAAGAGTTCGGTTATGGCTCCATCGTCTATCTGGCAGCCATCACTTCCATCGACTCAACCCTTTACGAGGCTGCTTCCATCGATGGCGCCACCTGGTGGAAAAAGGTCTGGCATGTCACCCTGCCCGGCATCCGCACCACCATCGTCCTGATGGCCGTCATGAATCTGGGCAACATCCTGAACGCCGGTTTCGACCAGGTCTATAACCTGTACAGCGCATCGGTCTATGCCACCGGTGATATTCTGGATACCTATGTGTACCGCGTCGGCCTGCAGGGCCTGCAGTACAGCTTCGGTACCGCCGTGGGCCTTTTGAAGTCCGTGATCGCCTTTGTTCTGATGATCGGCGCCAACAAGCTGGCTCAGAAGTACACCGACAGCAAAATTTTCTAAGGAGGTCCGTCCGGCAATGAAAGTTGATAAATTCCGCACTGTCATCATCTACATCATTATTATTCTGCTGGGCCTAGTCTGTCTGCTGCCGCTGCTGAACATTGTTGCCATCTCCTTCTCCTCCTCTGCAGCAGTGGAAGGCAACATGGTAGGGCTGATCCCGGTGGGATTCAGCACCGCAGCCTATGAGAAGATCCTGGAGGACTCCCAGTTCTGGCACTCCTTCCTGATCTCGGTGGAGCGGGTTGTGCTGACCCTGATCATCAACTTTGTGCTGATCGTACTGATGGCTTATCCCCTCTCCAAAACCAACGCACAGTTCCGGGGCCGCAACATCTATGCAAACCTGATGATTTTTGCCATGCTTTTCAACGGCGGCATGATCCCCACCTTCCTGCTTGTCAAATCCTACGGCCTGCTCAATACCGTCTGGGCCCTGGTTTTGCCGGGAGCCGTGCCCATCTTCAATGTCATCCTGGTGATGAACTTCTTTGCTGCCGTTCCCAAAGAGCTTGAGGAAGCCGCCTTCATTGACGGTGCCAACCCGCTCCAGGTTCTGACCAAGATCTTCATCCCCATTTCCAAGCCGGTTCTGGCCACCGTATCCCTGTTCAGCATTGTGGGCAGCTGGAACGACTTCTACAGCGGCCTGATCTACATGTCCAAAGCCGCCTATTATCCCCTGATGACCTATATCCAGAGTCTGCAGATCAACGTGGAAGATCTGATCAAGCAGGGCAATCTGTCTGCCGTGGTGGATTCTGCCTCCCTGGGCAACACCAACCTCAATGCAGCCAAGATCGTTGTTGCAGTTATCCCGCTGCTGCTGATTTATCCCCTGCTGCAGCGGTACTTCGTTTCCGGCATTGTGGTGGGCTCGGTTAAGGGCTAATTTATATTCTTGCTAATTTATATTCTTTCAGAGCGCTCCGGAGACGGGGCGCTCTATCTGACAAAACAACCATTCAGTCACTTTTATTTGGGAGAACGGTATGATTCAAAAGTATCTCTATGGTGTCCCCTTTGACACCGAATCGGTAGTCGCACCAATCCCTGCAAGCCAAGGTGACCCCCCTGTGGGAACGGTCAAAACCAGCGAGTCCGGCTTCTGCTTTGCCTGCCCCCTGGCGGAGGGCGACCGGGTCTACGGCCTGGGCGAAGCCAACCGCGGCATCAACAAGCGGGGCTTTGTCTACGTCAGCGACAATGTGGACGACGGCCTCCACACCGAAAACAAGCAGCGAATGTACGCCGCCCACAACTTCATCGTGATCTCGGGCCAGCAGAATCTGGGGCTGTTCTTCGACTATCCCGCCCGGATTCGGTTTGACATCGGCTTCACCCGCAGGGATTGGCTGGAAGTCACCTGTGAGCGGGCCGACCTGGCCCTTTACGTCATCACCGGCGACAGCGCCTGCGATGTGGTCAAGCAGTTCCGGGCCATCATCGGCCGCAGCTACATCCCGCCCAAATTTGCCTTTGGCTTTGGCCAGAGCCGCTACGGCTACAAGACCCAGGCCGACTTTGAAGAGGTGGTTGCCAAACACCGCCAGGCCCATATTCCCCTGGACATGGTGTACATGGACATCGACTACATGGACCACTACAAGGACTTCACCGTCAACCCGGAGAATTTCCCCGATTTTTCCGGCTTTGTATCCAAGATGAAAGAGCAGGGCGTCCGGCTGGTGCCCATCGTCGATGCCGGTGTCAAGGAGGAAGCAGGCTATTCGGTCTGCGACGAGGGCAAGGAAAAGGGCTACTTCTGCAAGCGGGCCGACGGAACCGATTTTGAGGGAACCGTCTGGCCGGGGTGGAGCCACTTCCCCGACGTGCTGAACCCTGAGGCCCGGGCCTGGTTCGGCAGCCAGTACAAGGCTCTGACCGACTGCGGCATCGAGGGCTTCTGGAACGACATGAACGAGCCCGCCATCTTCTACTCCCGGGAGGGGCTGGCCGAGCGGCTGGATCATCCGCCGGTTCCCCATGAAGACGGCACCATCGATCATTTTGGCCAGGCCATCGGCTGGCTCAATCTGTCCAATGCGCCGGAAGACTACGCCCGCTTTTATCACAAGGTGGACGGCAAAATGGTCCGCCACGACCAGGTCCACAACCTCTACGGCTACAACATGACCCGGGCCGCCTCGGAGGGGCTGGCCAGCATTGCCCCGGGCAAACGGTTTCTGCTGTTCTCCCGGTCTTCCTGCATCGGGATGCACCGGTACGGCGGCGTCTGGACCGGCGACAACCACTCCTGGTGGAGCCACCTGCTGCTGAACCTCAAGATGCTGCCCTCCCTCAATATGTGCGGTTTCCTGTATGTGGGAGCCGACCTGGGTGGCTTCAACGCCGACACCAGCCGGGATCTGCTGCTGCGGTGGCTGGCGCTGGGGGTGTTCACCCCCCTGATGCGCAACCACTCGGGCAGCGACACCCGCCGGCAGGAGTTCTACCAGTTTGAGGGCCCCGAGGACTTCCGCAGCGTCATCGAGACCCGCTACCGGCTGATCCCCTACCTCTACAGCGAATACATGAAGGCAGCGCTGAACGGCGATATGCTGTTCAAGCCCCTGGCCTTCGTCTACCCCGAAGACGAGATCGCCCTTCAGACCGAGGACCAGCTGATGCTGGGCAATGAGGTGATGATTGCCCCGGTCTACACCCAGAACGCCACCGGACGGATGGTGTATCTGCCCGAGGAGATGCTGTTTGTCAAGTTCGGCCCCGAGGACCGCATCACACAGGAAGTCCTCCCCGCCGGCACCCACTTTGTGAAGGTGGCCCTCAACGAGGTACCCCTGTTCATCCGCAAAGGCGCCTGCATCCCGGTGGCGGACCCCGCCCAGACGGTGGCCGACATCGACCCCGCCACCATCCGGATGATCGGCTGGCCCGGGGCCAGCTATGACCGCTACGACGACGACGGGGTTACCATCCCCGCAGAATAAGGAGGCATTACCATGGACCGCAAATGGTGGAAAGAAAGCATCGTATACCAAATCTACCCCAGCAGCTTCCAAGACTCGGACGGGGACGGCATCGGGGACCTGAACGGCATCCGTTCCCGGCTGGATTACCTGAAGGATCTGGGGGTCAATGTGCTGTGGCTGTGCCCCATCATGGACTCCCCCATGGATGACAACGGCTACGACATCTCCAACTACCGGGCCATCAACCCCCGGTTTGGCACCATGGAGGACTTCGACGCCCTGCTGGCCGAGGCCCATCAGCGGGGCATCCGCATTGTGATGGACCTGGTGGTCAACCACACCTCGGACGAGCACCCCTGGTTCATCGAGAGCCGCAAGTCGGTGGATAACCCCTACCGAGACTACTATATCTGGAAGCCGGGCAAAGACGGCCACGAGCCCAACAACTGGGGCGCCAGCTTCGGCGGCTCGGCCTGGAAATACGACCCCCAGACCGATATGTATTACCTGCACCTGTTCTCCCCCAAGCAGCCCGACCTGAACTGGGAGAACCCCAAAGTCCGGGACGAAGTGTTCAACATGATGACCTGGTGGTTTGACAAGGGCATCGACGGGTTCCGGATGGACATCATCAGTATGATTTCCAAGGACCAGAGTTTTCCGGATGGCGAGAAACACGGACTGTATGGCAATGGCGGTCCCTACTATGTCAATGGGCCCCGCATCCATGAATTTTTGCAGGAGATGAACCGGCGGGTCCTCTCGAAATACGACATTATGACGGTGGGCGAGACCCCCGGTGCCACGGTGGAAAACGCCCCCCAGTATGCGGGGCTGGACGGCAAGGAGCTGAACATGGTCTTCCAATTTGAGCACGTCGGCATTGGGGACGGACCCCTGGGCAAGTGGACCACCCAGCGCTACGATTTTATGCAGCTCAAGAAAATTCTCAGTCACTGGCAGACCGGCCTGGACGGCAAAGCCTGGAATAGCCTGTTCTGGGACAACCACGATCAGCCCCGGGCTGCATCCCGCTGGGGCGATGACTCGCCCCTCTCCGCCAAGATGCTGGCCACCTGCCTGCTGAGCCTGCAGGGTACTCCCTACATCTATGAGGGCGATGAACTGGGGATGACCAACGCCTATTTCAAAGATCTCAGCCAGTACCGGGATATCGAAAGTCTCAACGCCTTCAAGGAGCTGACCGGCGCAGGCTTGATTTCTGCAGACGAAATGATGGAGTGCCTGGCCCTCCGCAGCCGGGACAACGCCCGCACCCCGGTCCAGTGGGACGACTCCCCGAACGCCGGTTTTACCACCGGCACCCCCTGGATTGAGGTCAACCCCAACTATACCACCATCAACGCCGCCGCCGAGGAAAAAGACCCGGACTCGGTGCTCAACTACTACAAGCAGATGATCACCCTGCGCAAGAGCCATTTGGGGCTGATTTACGGCTCCTTCCAGCTTCTGGATGAGGAGAACCCCCAGGTCTTTGCCTACCGGCGTACACTGGCCGAGACCGGCGAGAACTACCTGATCGCTTGCAACTTCTCAGACAAGGACGCGGCCTTCACAATTCCCGCTGATTTTGCGGGGGCCCGGCGCCTGATCGGCAATTATCCTGACACCGCTCCCACCGGCGCTGTGACCCTGCGCCCCTATGAGGCCTTTGTGCTCCAGAAGTAAACCAGGTGATACCCTATGAATGACTTTTTCGACCTGGATGCCCCTCTGTTCCGTTTCTTAACCCGGGTTGCGGATATGGTGATTCTCAGCCTGCTGTGGCTAATAGGAAGCCTGCCGCTGTTTACCTTGGGCATTTCCAGCACAGCCCTCTATTATGCAGTGAACAAGTCCCTAATTGAGGACCGGGGAACGGTCAGCGAGGAATTTTTCCGGGCCTACCGCCGGAGCTTCCGACAGGCAACTTTGAGCTTTCTTGCTCTGGCAGTGCCGGAGAGCATTCTGCTGGCTGACTGCTTTATGACCCATTACCTCAAGGGGCAACAGGCAGCGACGGGTAATCTCTGGATCATTTTTACGGTGCTGAGCACCTGTGGGCTGGCCTGGATGATCTACAACGCAGCCTATGCGGCAAGATTCGACGACCCGGTCAAAAAGACGGTGTTGCAGTCCGGTGCCATGGCATTGCTCCATTTTGACAAAAGTCTGCTGCTTTTGGTGGTGCTGGCTGCGTTCGGCCTGCTGACAGCATTCTGCCCGCCGCTGATCCTTCTGGCACCTGCCGGATATGCGCTGTTTGCCCGGTGGGTCCTTGAGAAAAAGGTGTTCTATCAATATCTTCCCGATATAGACGATGGCATAGACAAGGAGAATAAAGACTGTTCCCATCAGGATTGACCTTTCCTCCAATTTGACCATTCTTTTCTACCAAAGGCAGGGGGCCTGACAGATGATCTGTCAGGCCCCCTGCCAATTATTGATGGGGCCAAAAGTTGTATACCGGGCAGCTCACCCTGTGGTGCCCATTTCCTTCATTTGATTCACTGCTTCCTGCTGCACCAGCAGCCCAGCTGAGAAGCCAATCTTGAAGTGGCACTCATTCTTCTCGCACTGGGCGATGGAAACCTGATCCTGGAGTTCTTCTACTAGGTCCCGTTGGCTGCTTTGGGTCGTTTCCGCAGCCTCAGCTTGTGGGCAATGTTCCAGGTATCCTGATCCACAATGGCCTCATGGGTGTTTGGGAAGATCATCAGCTCGTCGACAGTGGCAGCCCGGCGCTGCTTGGTCTTGAAGTTCTCACAGATATCCTGCCGTGGCAGATAAACAAGATCTTCTTCATCTTACTCTCCCAGCACCTCGCCCAGTGCCAGAACAGC
>ENA-ORUN01003670-ORUN01003670.1-human-gut-metagenome-genome-assembly--contig:-NODE-3670-length-10638-cov-2.094208_pt1 | contig 10638 bp, 5 predicted proteins | sample MGYA00242080_ERZ509209 | MGnify/ENA primary metagenome ERZ509209 (study PRJEB26280, sample SAMEA2338786) | human gut metagenome | biome: human gut; feature: human-associated habitat; material: faeces... | reverse complement strand
ACAGGATACGTTGACGATTCCAATTATTGTAAATGAAGAAATGGGGTATGGAATTTATTCCTACGAAAGACAGACACCATATGAGGAAGCGCAGAGTACATTAAATACTTATCAAGCATCCTATGATGCAGCGGAGGAGGAGCTTAAAAAAGCAACTCTACAGTCCCGAATGGACGACTACGCTATGCAGATGTATGATATCAGCGATTCCTGCTTAAATGAAATCTGGAATCTTGTAAAATACAATACAAGTGAGGAAAAGTTCAATGAGATTCTCACTGAGCAGAGAAAATGGATTGCAGACAAAGAAGCAGCAGGCAACGAAATCCTGGATCAAAACGATGGATCTTCGGCACAGATGGACAGCAGTCTTAAGATGGCAGAGCTTACCATGGAGCGTTGTGAAGAACTGGCAGATTATTTGAAGTAAGATGGAAAAAGAGGACAATTTATGCATATTTCAAGTAGTTTTACTCTGGCGGTGCATCTTTTTATGTGTTCAAGGATTTGGATCGCGAAATTTATACGTCTCTGCTTGGATAAAAGAAATTATCACAATATTGTAATTCCCTACTCCCTATGATATTCTGAGTATGTTTCAAAATAGAAATCAGGGGAGAAAATTATGAAAAACCAAACGACAAAAAGAAGTTCTTTTTCAGGAAAAATCGGTTTTGTACTGTCAGCAGCCGGAGCGTCTGTGGGATTGGGGAATATCTGGCGGTTTCCATATCTGGCTGCCAAATACGGCGGCGGTATTTTCCTGCTTATCTATATCATTCTGGCATTGACCTTTGGATATAGTATGATTGTAGCAGAGACCTCAATAGGACGAATGACAGGAAAAAGTCCTGTCGGTGCATTCCACAGCTTTGGAAAAGCAAAATGGCTGTCATTTGGCGGTTGGATCAATGCAATCATCCCGATTCTGATTGTGCCGTATTATTCGGTAATCGGAGGATGGGTTATCAAATATTTATTTGAGTATATGACTGGACATGCAAATACAGTCGCAGCAGATGGATATTTTTCTTCATTTATTTCTAGTGGTGCAGCCACAGAGATCTGCTTTTTAATTTTCGTATTTATTACATTGGCGATTATCTTTGCAGGTGTTCGAAATGGAATTGAGCGCGTATCAAAGTTTATGATGCCAGTACTCGTTGTGCTGTCTGTAGTTATCGCAGTATATTCTGTTAGCAGACCTGGCGCTATTGCAGGTGTGAAGTATTTTCTGATTCCAAATGTAGAAAACTTCTCATGGATGACAGTCGTATCGGCGATGGGACAGATGTTTTATTCACTGTCAATTGCGATGGGTATTTTGATCACATTTGGTTCTTACATGAAAAAGGATGTGGCCATTGAAGATTCAACAAAAAATGTAGAAATCTTTGATACAGCGATTGCGATTATGGCAGGACTTATGATTATTCCGGCAGTATTTGCATTCTCCGGCGGTGATCCAGATGCACTTCAGGCAGGTCCGGCACTTATGTTTATCACTCTTCCGAAGGTATTTGCTAATATGGGCTTTGGAACAGCAGTAGGTATTTTGTTTTTCTTGCTTGTATTATTTGCAGCTGTAACAAGCTCTATTGCGCTGACTGAGAGTGCAGTTTCCACATTTGAGGATGAGCTTGGATGGAATCGTAAGAAGGCTACACTTGTGCTTGCAGTGATCATGGTATTTCTTGGAAGTCTTTCTTGTCTTGGATATGGTCCGCTTGCAAATGTAACTATTATTGGAATGCAGTTTCTTGATTTCTTTGATTTTCTGACAAACTCTGTTATGATGCCGATTGCAGCAATCATGATCTGTCTTCTTGTGTCAAGGGCAGCAGGAATCAAGGCAGTCGAGGCAGAAGTTTTGCACGGAGAGGGAACATTTCGCAGAAAGAAGATTTTCTGCGTGATGATCAAGTACATCTGCCCAATCTTTGCAGCAATTATTCTTATTAGCTCCGTTGCAAATGCATTCGGATGGATTTCAATGTAATTTAGTAACAGCACTGACATAAAGCCAGTGCTGTTATTTTATTAAAAAATTTATATAGATATCTTTTATCACTAACCCTTCTTTTGGCATGTTTTGATTTCACTTTCCATTTCTTTTGTGTATACTATAAATAAGTGTAATTATAAAAAAGAAAGGGATGATAAATAATGATAGCTTCTATCGCACAGGGACTTTTGATCCCGTTTGCAGGAACATCGCTTGGCTCTGCCTGCGTGTTTTTCCTGCGTAAGACATTAAATAAACAGATACAGCGAGCGCTGACTGGATTTGCGGCAGGTGTCATGGTAGCTGCTTCTATATGGAGTCTGCTGCTTCCGGCAATTGAGCAGTCAGAAAGCATGGGAAAGCTTTCCTTTATTCCGGCAGTTGTCGGCTTTTGGATTGGCATTTTCTTTTTGCTGTTTCTTGATCACGTCACACCGCATCTTCATCTAAACAGCAAAGAATCAGAAGGACCAAAGAAAAACTTATCGCGCACGACAAAGATGCTTCTTGCCGTGACAATTCATAATATACCAGAGGGAATGGCAGTCGGAGTTGTGTATGCCGGATGGATAAGCGGCGATTCAAATATCACTCTTATGAGTGCACTTATTTTATCACTAGGTATTGCAATTCAAAATTTCCCAGAAGGAGCAATTATTTCAATGCCGCTTAGAGGTGAGGGTATGAGCCGCCCAAAGTCATTTTTAATGGGTGTGCTGTCAGGTGCAGTAGAGCCAGTGGCAGGTGTACTTACGATACTTGCGGCAGGAATCATAGTGCCGGTGCTTCCGTATCTTTTAAGCTTTGCAGCGGGGGCAATGTTGTACGTAGTAGTGGAGGAACTGATTCCGGAAATGTCAGAAGGCAGCCATTCCAACATCGGAACTGTCTTGTTTGCAGTGGGTTTTTCGGTTATGATGATTCTAGATGTTGCGCTCGGGTGACAGGAATCAGAAAGAATGGCGTTACAAATTAGGAAGGAAAAAAGAGCATGGCACTTCAGTTTATTTCAGGAAATAGTATATCGGACCGCACGGCGGTAATGTACGAGACAATCTGCGCACAAGCATGCAGACATCCAGATAAAAATTATATATTTATTGTGCCGGAGCAGGCAACCTTGCAGGTGCAAAGAGAGCTTTCAGCCGTGCATCCAGATCATGTGCTTGGAAATATTGATGTTGTGAGTTTTGGCAGACTGGCACATCGTCTCTTGAATGAACAGGCAGGAAAGCAGGCAGTATTGCTTGATGATACAGGAAAGTCTATGATTCTTAGGCGCATTGCAGGAAAGGAAAAGCAAAGCCTTGAGGTATTTGGACGCAATTTAAATCAGAGCGGTTTTATTCAAGAGCTAAAATCAGTGATCAGTGAATTTAGTGCCTACAAAGTCACATCAGAAGTTTTAGAGGGAGTTCTTCCAACGCTTGAGAAGCGTCCTGCTCTTCAAAAAAAGCTGCGTGATATTGAAAAGGTCTATACTTCATTTTATAAGGAGCTTGGAGAGGAATACTTAACAGCAGAGGAGCTTCTTGGCGTTTTGTCACGTCTTGTGCCGCAGTCAGAAAAAATTCGCGGAAGCATCATTATATTAGATGGCTTTACAGGTTTTACACCGCTGCAGTATCAGGTATTAGAGGAAATGCTCCAATGCGCAGAGCATGTTGTATGCGCTGTTACAGAGGATGAAAAGGGCGGACGTGAAGAGTTATTTTCTATGAGCCGCGAGATGAAAAATAAGCTTTTGGCGCTTGCGAAGGCACATCATGTTTCGTGTGAGGAAAAAAATCATCGTTACGTGACAAAAAAACGAAAAGTGGCTGAAGAGCTTGCACATCTTGAAAAGCAGCTTTATCAGGTACCGCCGAAATCATGGAATAAGCAGACAGATGCAGTTAATATTATTGCTGCGAAAAATCCATCAGAAGAGCTTGGCTTTGTGCTTAGAAAAGTTTTGTCTCTTGTGCGCGAAGGATATGCGTACCGCGAGATTGCAGTAGTCGCCGGTGATTTGTCTGTTTATCGTGATGAAATTTCACATGTATTTGATCAGGCAGGCATTCCTTATTTTATCGATCAGAAAAAAGGATTAAATACACATCCTTTGATTCAATTTGTAAAAAAAGCTCTTGCTGTTTTAGAGGAGCAGATGAGCTACGACAGCGTGATGGCATTTCTTCGAAATCCATATGTAGTAAGCGATGAGAATACGTTTGACGGAGACATTCTCTGTGAGGACTTAGACCGCCTTGACAATTATCTGCTTGCAGGCGGTATTGAGCGAATAAATAGATGGAAGCATCCTTGGGTTATGCCATATGACAATGCAGATGAAGAAGATTTATCACGTCTTAATCAGCTTCGTGAGCAGATCTTTAACTGGTTTGTGCCGCTTCGCACTGTCTGGGAAAAGCCTGATACAACTGTGCGCGAGGCTATGACAGCTCTTTTTTCCTTCATGCAGCAATTTGATATCGCATATAAGCTAAAAGTACATCAAAAGGCTTTTCGTGAATCGGGGGAGAAATATTTGGCAAGCGAATATGAGCAGGTCTATGCAAAGGTGCTTGGTTTGTTTGATCAAATCGTAGAGCTGATGGGTGATGAAACATTAGAAGTGCGTGTGCTGTCAGATATTTTAGACTCCGGCTTTGAGGAGCTTTCGGTCGGCTTCATTCCAGCTGCTGTAGATCGTCTCGTTGTGGGAGATTTGATGAGAACGAGACTAGAGCATATTCGTGTACTCTTTGTCATTGGCTGCAACGATGGACTGCTTCCTAAGCGTGCAGACAGAGGAGGCATTCTTTCAGATTATGACAGAGAGATTTTAAAGGGCGCCGGTATGGAGCTGGCGCTCGCAGCGCGCGAGGAAGTATTTTGCCAGCAATACTATTTGTATCTGCTTTTAACAAAGCCGTCTCAAAAGCTTTATGTCAGCTTTAGTGAGACATCAGCAGACGGAAAGGCACTTCGCCCAGCTCATTTAAAAAATGTGATCACAAAGCTGTTTCCAAAATGTCAGACATATGCGGCAGAAGACGCGTATCAAAAACTAGAGGGACTGATGCAAAAGGAAGACGGTTTCCTGCTTCTTATAAATGGTCTTCGCAGCTACCTAGATGGCGAGAAAGAGATGTGGTGGCAGGAGCTTTATCGTTACTACATGGAGGATGAAGCTTTTAAAGAGCGCTTAGATATTATGCGCGAAGGACTTTTCTATGGTTATAAGACAGAAAAATTAGACAAGCAAATCGCAAAGAAGCTGTTTGGCGGCGATCACGAGATTTCTATTTCACGTCTTGAAAAATATGCAGCCTGTGCATATGCTCACTTTTTAACATATGGCCTTCAGCTAAAGGAACGCCGCCAGTTTGAGCTTGGAGCAGCTGACTACGGAAGCCTTTTTCATGCTTCAATTAGTCATTTCTTTGAGCTTCTTGAAAAACGCCATTTAAATTGGAGAGAGATTACAGACACACAGAGAAATCAGCTCGTCGAGGAGAGTGTGGCAAAGGCTATGGAGGAATACCAGACAACTGTTTTCGACAGCAGTGCGCGAAATAAATCCATGGCAGGACGCATACGACGAATGACAGACAGAACACTCTGGGCGCTTGGCTGTCAGTGGGAGCATGGTGCTTATGAGAAGACATGGCACGAGCTTGATTTTGGAAGAGCCGGCGGCAATGGCGTGACGCTTCCAGTCGAGGAAGGCTTAGAGCTGTCGCTTCGAGGAAGGATTGACCGTGTGGACTTTGCCGAGGAAGACGGTTCACTTTATGTAAAAGTTATCGACTACAAATCAGGAAGTACAAAGCTTGATCTTGGAAAAGTGTACTATGGACTGCAACTGCAACTAGTGCTTTATTTAGAGGCAGCAATGGCTATGGCGGCAAAAAGAAATCCTAACCGAAAGCTTATTCCGGCAGGAATTTATTATTACAACATGAAGGATCCTATTGTGTCAGGCTTTGATATGACAAAGGAAGAGATAGAAGCAAAGCAACAAAAGGAGCTTAGAATGAATGGCCTTACAAGCACAGAAAAGGCATCGCTTCTTTTGATTGACGCAGAAGGCGGAAATGTCGTGTCTGGATTGGAGTACAAAAAAGATGGCAGTCTGTCCTCACGCGCACTTGTAGCAAATGCAGATCAGATGCATGAGCTTGGTCACTTTGCCAGAAAAAAAGCACTCGATCTGGCACGAGACATTTACGGAGGAAAGATTGACGCTTATCCGTATGAATATAAGAAGATGAATCCGTGTGAATACTGCGAGTATGGTTCTGTCTGCGGCTTTGATCTGCAGCTTGAGGGATGTCATTACCGCAGGCTTTCTGCGCTAGACAAGGACGAGGTATGGCAGGAAATTGCGCGAGAGGAAAATAAGCAGACAGACAAAGAGGAGAGGGAAGATGGCTGACAATATGACATGGACAAGTGAACAAAAGCAGGTCATTGACCTGCGTGACAGAAGTCTTCTTGTTTCAGCGGCAGCAGGAAGCGGAAAGACGGCAGTACTCGTACAGCGAATTATAGAGCGCATTTGTGATGAATCACACCCAGTTGATATTGACCGTCTTCTCGTGGTGACATTTACTAACGCTGCGGCAGGGGAGAGAGCGTGTGCAGGCAGCAATTGCAAAGCGTGTAGAGGAGAATCCTGACAATACTCATCTGCGCCGCCAGGAGGTATTAGCTGGTCATGCACATATTACTACGATTGACAGTTTTTGTTTGACAGTGCTTCGCGAGCATTTTCAGGAGATAGAGCTTGATCCGGGCTTTAGAATTGCAGATGAGGGCGAATTAAAGCTTCTGCAGGCCGATGTACTAGAGGCACTTTTAGAGGAGGAGTACGAACAGGCAAGTGAATCATTTATTCATTTTATGGAGGCATATGCACCAGGAAAAGATGACGAGCGTGCCGTGCAGTTAATTTTGCAGCTCTATGGCTTTGCAGTGGCAAATCCGCGTCCAGAGGACTGGCTTAATAATTGTCTTGAAAGCTACGGGGCAGAAAGCATGGAGACGCTTGAAAAGCAGCCGTGGATGTGTACAATGACAGAGCTGCTAAGGACAATCCTTTCTGAGACGGCAGCGCTCTATAAAAGAATGATCGCTGTCTGCAAGGATGAGGGCGGCATGGAAAGCTACGAGTCTGTCCTTTTATCAGAGCAGCAGATGATTGAATATGCATCAGAGGCATCAAAGTATAATGAACTTAGAGAACGTGTCAATCTGATTTGCTTTGGCAGCAAGCCGCGAAAGAAAAAGACTGATTCCTTCAGCGAGGATAAGGCAAAACGTGTCTGGGATATGAGAGAACAGGCAAAAAAGCAGATAAAATCGCTGTCAGAGGATTACTTTGCCGATGATGACGAGCGTCTTCTTCAAAAGCAGCATCTTGCGGGGGTACAGGTAAAGGAACTTGTGCGCCTGACACATGCCTTTCTTTTGCGCTACAGCGCAGCAAAACGAAAGAAAAATCTTGTAGATTTTGGGGATCTGGAGCATTTGGCATTAAACGTGCTTAGCGAGAAGACACCAGACGGCGAGAAGCCAACTTTAGTAGCAGCACAGTATCGTGAAAGCTTCGAGGAGATTATGATAGATGAGTATCAGGACAGCAACTACGTACAGGAGCTGATTTTGACAAGCATTTCAAGGACAGATCCGCCAAATCTTTTCATGGTAGGAGATGTTAAGCAGAGTATCTATCGCTTTCGTCTGGCGCGCCCAGAGCTTTTTATGGAAAAATATGAGACATATACAAAAGAGGAGAGCGAACATCAGAAAATAGAGCTTCACCAGAATTTCAGAAGCCGAAAAAGCGTGCTTGATTCAGTAAACTTTTTCTTCTATCAGCTTATGCATAAGGCAGTCGGAAATGTGGAGTACGACAAGGACGCAGCGCTTTATCCAGGTCTTGTATATGAGCGCACCCGACAGGAGGAGCCACTGAGCTTATGCTTCTTGATCTGGAGGATGTGACAGAGGATAGTGATGATGATGTTAAGCCAGAAAATGAAGATACACAGGCTGTCTACAGCAGCAGAGAGTGGGAAGCGGCAATGATTGCAGAAAAAATCCGCGAGATTACCGATCCAGAGTCTGGTCTTTATATCTGGGATAAGGAGCAAAAAACATATCGTCTGACAGAGTATCGTGATATTGCGATTTTGCTTCGCACTGTGTCTGGCTGGGCAGAGGAATTGATTTCAGTGCTTCTTTCAAAAGGAATATCAGCATCGGCTGATACTGGAAGCGGATATTTTAGTGCACTTGAGGTTCAGACTATCTTAAATCTGCTTGAAATTATAGACAATCCACTGCAGGATATTCCGCTTGCAGCAGTAATGCACTCACCGATTGGTCATTTTTCCAGTGAGGAGTTAGCCATCATCCGTGCAGAAGAACCGCCGTCACAGTGTAAGCACCTTTATGATGCTGCCACATCATTTGCACAAAAATATAGTGATCCAGCCGATGCAAAAAACAAGGAAGGCTATCACGAGCTGGCAGGCAGACTTCGCACATTTTTTAATCAGCTTGAGACATACAGAAGAAAGAGCAGATATCTTTTGCTTCGTGAGCTTCTTGTCTATGTGTTAGAAGACAGCGGATACTACGAGTTTATAAGTGCAATGCCTGGCGCTGCGACAAGAAAAGCAAATCTTGATATGCTTCTTGAGCGTGCTGGTGCATTTGAAAAGACAAGCTATCAGGGCGTATTCCAATTTGTCCGCTACATCAACAGACTAAAGAAATATTCCGTTGACTATGCGTCAGCGCAGGAGCTTGCCCAGAATCAGGTGCGCGTCATGAGTATTCATAAGAGCAAAGGTCTTGAATTTCCTGTATGCTTTGTGGCAGGTCTTGGAAAAAGCTTTAACAAGCAGGATGTGAATGCGTCAATGCTGTTTTCTGTTGATTACGGCATTGCAACTGATGCAATAGATCCGACACTTCGCACAAAGGAGAGCACAGTTATGAAGCAGGCCATGAGAAGCCAGCTTATGATTGAAAATCTTGGCGAGGAGCTTCGTGTTTTATATGTTGCCATGACGCGTGCAAGAGAAAAGCTGTATCTGACAGGCGCAAAGGATCATCTTTTTGACTATCTGGAAAAGAAAATTCATGAGACAGACAAGACAGCGCGTGAACTTTCATACAGCCAGCTTACGATGGCAGGAAGCTTCTTAGACTGGATTACAGCAGCAGCCTGCAAGCACAAAAGCTTTAAGGCAATTTATGAGCAGCTTGGAATAAATGTGCCATTTGACGGTGTGTGTTATAAAGACGAAAGCCCACTGTCAGTTTTGCTTGTGACAAAAAGCAGTCTGTCTATGCAGACGTCACTTTGGCGTGCAGAGGAAGCAATGAAGCGCACAGCACTTGAAAACTGGAAAAACGAAACCACAGATGAGACATCAAAAAATCTTATCGAGTCACGCTTTTGGGTGCGCTACGATGACAGCCCTCTATCAAAGCTGCAGGCGGCATTTACAGTATCGGAATTAAAGGCACTCCATGAGGAGGAAGTCTTTGCAGCGAGCGGATCAGACGTAAGAGAGCCTGCTGCACAGCTTATAAAACAAGAACCCGAGATGCAAGATCAGAAACTTCTGCCAGATGAAGAACTTCTTCCAGAGTTTTTACAGCAAAAAGATAAGATGAGCGGAGCCGCGCGCGGTACACTTTATCACTGGCTTTTTGAACACTTTGATTTTACAGGTGATTTAAGGGCACAGCTTTCCTCATTTATGCAGCAAGAGCTTATAAGTACTGAGGAGCGAAAGAGGATTCGCATAGCCGATTTTGATTGTTTTGTGCAGACACCTCTTGGCAAAAAAGTCAAGCAAGCGCAGGAAGAAGGAACGTATCACCGCGAGATGCCGTTTATACTTGGAGTGCCAGCTAAAGAGATGATAGAAAATGACAAAAAGCTGTCAGAAAAAGATGAGAACGAGTATGTTAGTGTACAGGGTGTCATAGATGCCTGGATAGATGGTGAGGACTATATCACGCTGATAGACTTTAAGACAGACAAAAAGCCAGAAGATATGACAGATGAAGAGTTTAAAGAGCTGCTTAAAAAACGCTACCAGGTACAGCTGTCATACTATAAGCGTGCTCTTATGCAGATGACAAAGCGGCCTGTGAAGGAAGCATGTATTTATGCTGTCTCAATCGGACAGACAATCTTTTGTTGACGAGCAAATGGCAAAATGATATACTTTTAAATTAGTAAAGGGGGTGGACGAAATGGACAACGAAGAGCTAGAACAGGACAAGGCCAAGGATGAGGCACTCGAAAAGGCATTAGAGCAGGAAACAGAAAATGAGACGCCGTCAGAAGATGAGACGTTTGCAAAGCCCGATTACGAGTCAGAGATCATAAAGATCATAAGAAGCACCACCTCGCCAAAGGTTACACGTGAAAAGCTTGAGGATTATCATGCAAATGATATAGCTGATGTTCTCGAAAAGCTGACAGTAGTAGAGCGAAAGAAGCTTTATAATATCCTGAACATGGATATGCTTTCAGATGTATTTGAGTGCATAGATGATGTCAGTCCGTACCTAGAGGAAATGGACATTAGAAAGGCAGTTGAGATCATAAGCAGCCT
>ENA-ORUN01003635-ORUN01003635.1-human-gut-metagenome-genome-assembly--contig:-NODE-3635-length-10717-cov-7.443725_pt1 | contig 10717 bp, 6 predicted proteins | sample MGYA00242080_ERZ509209 | MGnify/ENA primary metagenome ERZ509209 (study PRJEB26280, sample SAMEA2338786) | human gut metagenome | biome: human gut; feature: human-associated habitat; material: faeces... | reverse complement strand
GTACATTCCCCTCTGCTCTCTGGTAAATTACAGCACGGATGTGATATAATGGAGAAAAACCACCGGAGAACGGCACAAAAGAAGGAGGCTGGCATGATGGGGCAGAGGCAGCGAGAACAGGTTCAAAGAGGCTGTGCGGTGGGCACTGTGGTGCTGCTGGCATGGCTGTGCCGGGTGCTCCCGCTGGAGGGGATGCCCTCCGGCCTGCAGGAAGCCTGCGGCATCCTCCGGAGCCTGCTGTATCTGAGCCTGTTCGCAGGGTGGGGGATCTCCCTGTACAACCGCACGGTGCATCCGCAGGTGCGGCGGCTGCTGCTGAACGTGGATCTGTTGATGCTGTTCTGGATCCTTGTGCGCACCCTGCGGTTCCAGCTGAACACTCCCCCGGAGATCGATCGGATGCTGGGGTACCTCTACTATGCCCCCATGCTGGGGATACCGGTGCTCTGCGTTCAGCTGGTCCTGACGGTGGACAGATCCGAGCGCTACCGCCTGTCTGCCTGGGCCAGAATGCTGTGGCTGCCCTCGGCGGTGCTGCTGGAGCTGGTGCTGACCAACGACCTGCACCAGCAGGTGTTCCGGCTGCAGCAGCCCTGGAACGAAAACTACCAGTACGGCTGGCTTTTCGGTCTGGTGGTGGGGTGGATCGTGATCTGCATCCTGCTGGCCTTTGGGATCATCGCCCACAAGAGCCGGAACCCCCGGATCCTCCGGCGGCTGCCCCTGCCTGCCATTCCGATGGTGCTGCTGGGGGGGTACGCGGTGCTTTACGGCTTCCATTTTCCCCTGATCAAGCAGTTTCTGGGGGATATGACCATCGTTCACTGCCTGATGACGGCGGCTTCACTGGAAGGCGGCCTGCGCTGCGGCCTGATCCAGTCCAACACCGGCTATGAGGAGCTGCTGCGCGTCACCTCTCTGGCGGTGCAGCTGGTGGACCGGCAGGGCAACGTGTACTGCTGCTCCGAGAACGGCCGCATGGTGGACCGCCGGGAGCTGCAGGCCGCCATGCATGGCACGGTGCAGCTGGACGAGCACACCCTGCTGCGCAGCGCACCGGTGCAGGGCGGCTATGTGATGTGGCAGACAGACATCACCGAGCTGGTGGAAAACATGGAGCGCCTGAAGGAGAACCGCACGGAGCTGGCAGAGCGCAACTATCTGGAACAGCAGAACTACGAGGTGGAGCGCAAGATCAACGCCCTGCGGGAGAAGAACCGCCTGTACGATCTGCTGCAGCGTCAGCTGGCCCCCCAGATCATCCGGATGGATCAGCTTCTGACCCGGTACCGCGCGGCCCCGGAGGCGGATAAGCGGCAGCTGCTGGGGCAGGTGGCAGTGCTGGGCGCTTACCTGAAACGGGGTGCCAACCTGATGTTCCTGGCCCAGCAGCACCGGTATGTGCCCTCGGCGGAGCTGCGGTACGCGCTGGAGGAATCCATCAGCAGCCTGGAGCTGGCCGGGGTGGAGTGCGCCATGGAGGTGACCTACGGGGTCCGGCTTCCGGCGGAGGCGGCAGCGGCCTGTTACAGCCGGTTCGAGTCGGTGGTGGAGGGGGCGCTGGGGCAGCTGGATGCCCTGTTTGTGCGGGCCATCTGGAAGGACAACCGGCTGAACCTTTATCTTTCGGTGGAGACCGGGGCGGACCTGAAAGCCGCCTGCCCCGCCGCTGTGCAGGAGGCCCCGGGCAGCTGGGTGCTGAACGATCACTTTGAAGGAGGTGCCCCGGAATGTGGAACAAACTGAAGCAGTGGCTGCACCCGGACCACATCACCCGCAGCTCCATCAAGGAGGGCTTTGACGACCTGCCTGCGGCGGTGTGCTACTTTACCCCGGACGGCATCATCCGGCTGTGCAACCGGCAGATGTTCCGGGTCTACCGTGCCCTCTCCGGCCGGGATCTGCAATCGCTGGAAGAGCTGCACCAGCAGGTGTGGGCCCCCACCCATGGCCGAAGGGTGGACGGCAAAAATCCGTCCTTTGTGCTGCCGGACGGCACCTGCTGGCTCTACTCGGAGCAGACCGTGTTCGGGGCGGGGGTCCGCCCCCATGTGGAGTGCATCTTTTCGGAGGTGACAGACCTGCAGCGCCAGCGGCAGGAGCTGCTGCGGCAGAATCAGGAGCTGCTGCGGATGAACCGGGAGCTGCGCCGGCTGTCGGAGAACGTGCAGGAGATGACCCGGGAAAAAGAGATCCTGGAGTTCAAGACCCGGCTCCACGATGAAATGGGCTACGGCCTTACGGCGGTGCGGCAGTGCCTGCTGCAGCGGAAAGACCCGGCGGAGCTGGGAGCCTCCCTTGAACAGATGAACAAGGCGGTGCAGCTGTTTCGGAAGGACAGTGAGGCCCCGCCGGAGGAAAACGAGTGGGATGTGTTTGTGGAGGACGCGGCCCAGTTGGGGGTCACGGTGGCCCTGCAGGGGCCCATGCCACGGCAGCGCCAGCAGCTGCTGCTGACCATTGCCCGGGAGTGCATCACCAACGCAGTGCGCTACGCCGGGGCCAACCGGTTAGAGATCACCATCACCCCGCAGGGCGGGGGCCAGCGCTGGCAGTTTGAAAACGACGGCCCGCCCCCCGCAGACCCCGCCATTACGCCGGGCGGAGGGCTTACCGCCATCCAGCGCCGGGTGATGCAGGCGGGCGGCACCATGGAGGTGCAGGCCCGGCCCCGCTACCGGCTGTGTGTGAACCTGCCAAAGGAGGAAACGATATGACCAGCGTTTTGATCGTGGAAGACCAGCGGATGCCCCGGGAGAACATGGAGCACCTTGTGGAGGACAGCGGCCGCTACCGCCGGGTGGCCTCCCTGAGCACAGCGGAAATGGCGCTGGCCCAGTGCGCCCGGCACGCCGTGGATCTGGTGCTGATGGATGTGTGCACCAAGGGCAGCCGGGACGGCATTGATGTGGCGGCAGAGATCAAGGCCTGGTACCCGGAGACCAAAGTCATCATCATCACCTCCATGGTGGAGGAAAGCTACCTGAAGCGGGCAAAAGCCGCCGGAGCCGAGAGCTTCTGGTACAAGGATGTGTCCCCGGAGAGCCTGCTGGAGGTGATGGACCGCACCATGGCGGGGGAAAGCCTCTACCCGGACCGCACCCCGGAGACCCGCCTGGGGCAGGTCAGCAGCACCCAGCTCACCCCCCGGGAGATCGAGGTGCTGCGGCTGGTGTGTGAGGGGCTGGAATATGAGGAGATCGCCGCAGAGCTGGGCATCTCCTCCCGCACCGTAAAGCGCTTTGTCTCTTCCCTGCTGGAAAAAACCGGCTACTCCAACCGCACCCGCCTGGCCATTGCCGTCACCAAGAAAAACTTCATCCTCCCCCATCTGGAGGAGGAGTGAGAAACCTCTCCCCCCCTGCAAAGGGGGGCTTTTTTTATGCTCATTTTGCTCCCAAAAGTGCCAAATTGTGGAACACGCCGGAAATACTGGAAAAACTTTGGGCAGAACACCGAAAAATTTTCACAGTTTTGTCCCTTATGGCCCATGCGGAACCGCGGGGCGGTGTGGTATCCTTGATACAGTAAAACGTTCTGCATCCATGTGGCGAGACACTGCCCGGAAAGGAGGCCGTGGACATGAAATGTGTCGTAGTCGATATGCGCAACAGGCTCTTTGGCGATGCGATATCGGGTTCCCTGCAGCACTTTGACTCAGGGTTCCGGGTCTACCAGACCGAAGGAACCGCTGCGGAGGATCTGTGTGTGGACGCCCATGCCGATGTTCTTGTTGCAGAGGTCACGGCCTACCCGCCGTGGCGGCTGGAACAGCGGCTGGACCTGTGCCGGAGGCTGCGGCAGGGGTTGCCCGGCTGCCGGGTGGCGCTGGTGGTAGATGAGGTGTGCGAGCCTCAACTGGCGGACCAGGTGCGGCGGGCGAAAAAGGACGGTCTGATCGACGGGTTCTTTTACAGCTCTGTCTCCTCCGACTATCTCTCTGCTATGATCGATGCCCTGTGATCCCTTGAAACAAACAGCATGATTCTGGAAAGGAGCAACTACCATGACGAACAAGAAACTGAAGATGGCGGCAATGTCCGTGGCCCTGACCGCCTGTGTGGCCGCAAGCCCTCTGGCAGCAAACGCAGATGCTCCGGAAGCAGCTCCGGAAAAAACGGAGCCTGTGGCGGAGGAAACCAAGAAAGAGGAAAACACCGCAGAACCTCAGGTCAATCAGGAAGCGAAAAACGCTCAGAAGACCCTGAAGGATGCGGAAGTCAAATACAATAAAGACAACCCCACGACCAACCCTGACGGCTCCCAGAAGCTGGATGGCGTGATCGTGACCAACCCCGAGGGCAGCGGCGAGACCGGTGGTGAGACCGGTGGCGAGACCGGTGGTGAGACCGGCGGTGAGACCGGTGGTGAGACCGGTGGTGAGACCGGCGGTGAGACCGGTGGTGAGACCGGCGGTGAGACCGGCGGTGAGACCGGCAGTGAGACCGGCGGCGAGACCAACCCCAACCCTAACCCCGGCTCCGGTGAGACTGCCCCCGAGGAGAAAAAGTCCGAAGAGAAAAAGCCCGAGGAGAAAGAACCCGAGGAGAAAAAGCCCGAGCAGATCGGCACCGCTGAAAAGACCGAGAAGTCCGAGACCAACGTGGAGACGAAAACCAACCCCGGCGCAGAGCCGATTGTGGACACCAACACCCCGCCCACTGTGGAGAAAAAAACGGACGGCTCCTCCGTCATCACCGAGTCCACCGTGACCCCCGGCAAGGAGATCACCACCACCACCGGCAGCGGCACGGCCACGGGCGATCTGCACGAGAAAAAGGAAGAGGTCAAGAAAGAGGACATCAATCTTGACAAAGAGCTGGGCGAGAAGCCGGATATCAGCTGGGATATTAAAAAGGGCGCTGACGCGGTCAACGGCTACAAGGTAGAGGAAGTGACCAACTCTGACGATGGCAACAAGCAGACCCTCAGGCTGAGGAAAGAGGAAAAGACCACCGCCGAGATGACCGCCGAAGACATCGCCAAGCTGGTGGATGCCGAAAAGCCCACGGTGAACCCCGACGGCACCTATACCCTCACCCGGACCGAGACCATTCTGGACGCAGAGGGCAACCCCCAGACCCGTACCACCTACATCACCATTCAGGACAACAAGGTCACCACCAAAACCACCACCGAGCTGACCATCACCCGGCAAAAGGCAGAGCAGGATGGCAGTGAGCGGGTTGATTTTGAGGTGAAATACCCCGAGATCACTGTTACCAATAAAGAGAAGCCTGAGGATACGAAGACCATCTCCCGTGAGCTTCTGGATACCATCCTCAGCCAGAACCCGAAGGAAGACGGCAGCTATGAGTACACAGATAGTGACGGCCAGAAGTATGAGGTCAAGGTCGATGGGACTGCCGAGAAACTGAACAACGCAGAGATCGTTGCAAGACTGCAAAAAGACGGCCACACAGAGTATACTTTGGGTGCGGACGGCGAGATCTACTACACCACCCCGCACAAGGAGAAAGTTAAGCTGGACGTAACACAGAACGAGCTTCTCCGCCGGAGCCTCACTTATACCGTGACCCTGAAGACCACGGAGAAGGGCGACCCGGGAACCGCCGGTGAGCAGATCGCTACGGAAAAAGCCAAGAAAGATGCCACCCGGGATGCCCTGACCAAGGCAGTGGACGCTTTGGGCGTTGATACGGCTACCGCCAGCCAGCTGAAGGCAAAAATCAGCAGCCTGACCTTTACGCCGGAGCAGCTGGACAACGGCGGCACCTTTACGGCAGAGATTGGCGGCAAAACCTACACCCTGACCTATAGCGCCGCTGGGGCAACGGTTACGGCCAGCACCCCCACAGAGGACAAAACCGACACCGGCAAGAACCCCGAGGACATCACCGATGTGAAGGACAACACCGTTAAAGGCACGGCGTATGTGACAAGCGGCACCATCAGCTGGACTGCGGAGGGCCAGAAAGGCGAGTATACCGCAACCGTGGGCGATGCCAGTGTGCTCAATGTACCGGATGGAGCGGAGAAGATCTATGTCAACGGACAGTTCACCGGCTATAAGCTTACCTCCACGGATAATGACGGAAATACGGTTACCACGACCTACACCATCACCTACGGTAACACTTCCAGCATGTCCCCTGAGGAGCTGAATCGGCTGGCTGAGCAGAACCTGATGGAAAAGACAGGCTGCAAGACCCTGGAAGAACTGGCAGCCGCAGGCTATACCAATATCCGGTTTGAGAATGCTTCCACCGTGACGTGGACGGTGACCCAAACCACCCAGAAAAAGACCACGAATACGGAGACGTTGAACAACAAAACGCTCACCTTTGAGGGCGACAAGAATTGGACAATTGCAGAGGACGGCAACACCCTGACCTACGACGGCCAGACCTATACAAAGGATGAAAAGGGCAACTTCACCCGTACTGACGAGAACGACAAAAATGTCACCTATACCGCTACGGAACAGGAAGAAGATGTTCTGTCTCCTGAGGATGCCAAGGCAATGCTGGCAAAGGAGTTCGAGGTTGAGACCAGCGCAATTGAGCTGAACGGAACCACCGCTACCTTTACGAAGAACGGTTCCACGGTTACGGTTGACTGCGCCAACCTGAAAAAGCGCACCCTGAAGATCGAACGCAGCGAGGCTGCATCGGTGCAGAAGACTGTGGTGGTCACGGACGAGGCAACTCTGCAGAAAGCCTATGATGACCTGTGGGACGAGATCAAGAAGAAAAAGGGCGAGCTTGGAGAAGGCGAGACCCTCTTTGTCGGTGACATTGAGGTCAAGGATACGGGCGAGACCGTCAAGACGCAGGTCATTGAGTATATCAAGAAATACGTCACGCAGGCTGATATGACCCCGGAGCAGCTGAAAGCAGCCCTGAAGGCGCAGGCCGAGGCCGCAAAGACGCATATGGTCACGGTCAATGCAGGAACCAAGTACGAGGAAACGCTGCCCAACTACTACGCTGGCGATAAGGCAGACATCTACTACAAGACAAAGGACGGCCAGCGATTAGAATGGTATCAGGTCGAAAAGGATAAGAACGGTTATTATTACTTGCAGTGGAACGGTGGTTTCGACTGGGAGAAGGTGTATGTCGAGAAGGTGGAAGTAAAGCCCACCAACATCAAGCACCTTGACCTTGCATCCGGCGCACAGCTGGAGAAGCAGGACGGCACATCCACGGATTGCGTGCTGGTCAACCCGACCCTGAAGTGGAACTACGAGGCCGATAAGCTGGTGGATAATGACCCGAGCAACACAGACGTGGGTCTGGACAGCAAGATCAGCTTTGACAACGAAGGTGGAAAGGGCCCGGGCCACTACGAGTACGAGCGCGGCGAGAACAATAATCCGAACCAGAGTGCTTTCTACAAGGTCACCGGTACGGTGGTCTACGATGTGGTGAAGGAAAACGGAAAGGTCAAGCTGTTTGGAAGTAGTAATGCAGCCTTCAATGCCTATCTGGAAGAAACCGGTCAGACGGAGACGTACCGGAACCTTGGCTGGTGGGAGAAGAAAGCATTCAGAGAGAAGATCAAGCAGACCTACATTGTGGAGATCGGGTCTTCCGATTCCAACCCCAACAGCCCGAGTGGCTATCAGGTCTACACCCAGAGCGCCGACATGACTGCCTATGGTTATATGACCCGGGATGCCAACACCTGCATCAACCGGACCTACAAACGGCAGGACGGTACTTGGGAGTACGTCGGCGGCTACGACCTGATGATCTCCAAGCTGGTTCAGACGAAAGAAGGCAAGGTGGTGGGCGAGACCGAATCCAAGGTCAAAAACATCTTTGCTCCCCTCAGCATCCGCACGTCGACAGACTACACCCACCGCAGCATGAAGCTCACCCAGATGACCACCGTGACTACTCAGCAAACAGAGGAAAAGAGAACGGATTTGGGCGGCAGTCAGGAGACGGTAAAGTACCTGTATGATCAGGAGATGACCGAAACCCCCATTACCAAGGAGAATAAGGTCGAAGGCACCGGTAAAGGCCACTACAAGAGCTTTACCAACCTGATCCGGAACATCTTTAACGGTGAGGGCACAGGCACCGTGGAAGGCGGCTTTATCAAGTACGAGTACCACACCGAGAAGGACAAGGAAGGCAACCCCGTGCCGTTTGAGGCAGACAAGATGGTAGTGACCACCAAGCAGGATGCGGAAGTGCACTACACCTTTACCTCTCAGGAGAGCCGGGATGTGTGGATCAAGGGCTACACCCAGACCGTGGTGCCGCCCGTGAACCCGGGCCCCGATACCCCCGAACTGCCGCCGGTGGAGGACGCAAAGCCCGCCCCCGCCCCGGCTCCCGCCCCCGAGACCCCGGTGCTGCCCGTGGTGCAGGATGCAAGACCTGACCCCGCTCCCGCCCCGGCCCCCGCTCCTGAGACCCCGGTGCTCCCGGCGGTGCAGGATGCCAAGCTGATCCAGACCGGCACCAGCGGCTGGCTGGCAGACCTGATGCTGGGCGCAGGCATGGTGCTGTCTGCAGCGGGATATTGGATGGAGCGCAAGCGCAAGGCCATGCTCTACAAGTCCCAGCACTGAACCCCAACCCCCAAAGGCCCCGGGCAAACGCCCCGCTGACCCTTTGGGCCATGCATCACATTCCTTAACAATTCCCCCAAAAAGTTGCTCCCCCAGAATCTCCTGCCAATCGCTATCCCCTGAGGCAGCGGGCCCGCACGCCGCTGCCTCGCCCCGGAGGGTCCCGCAAGCCCTCCGGGGCTTTTTTTGTTGGCCGCATGGGGCCCGTTCCGGCAGAAAAAAACAGGGCTGCTCCACATCTCTGTGGGGCAGTCCTGTCTGGCTGCGCGGGGTCGGCGCACGGGCTTCCGGGGTTTCCCCCGAAAAGGTGCGGCTCAGCGCGCGGTTTTCTTTTCCTCCGGAGCCTCCGGGTTGTTTTCCAGGTTCAGCTCGGGCATCAGCTCGTTGCTGATGATGGTCAGCATCTGTTCCAGCTTCTTCACGTCCTCTTTGGGGAAGCGCTTGTTCACCCGCTGGACCACCGTGCTCAGGTAGGAGTAGCTGATGTTGTAGTAGTCGATATACTTCTGGGTGGGCCGCAGGTGATACTCCCGGCGGTCGGTGGTGGACTGGATCTTTTCCACATAGCCCTTGCGCACCAGCGAGCCGATCTTATACGCCGCGTTGGGGGTGGAGATCTGCATCATCCGGGAAAACTCCGCAATGGTGGGCTCCCCCATGGCCATGATGCCCTCCATGCAAAAGGATTCCACCGTGGTCAGGGTCGCCTCACGGGTGGCAAAGCGCTGGAACACGTTCTGGTAGAAATGGAGCTTGAACTTGGTATAGACATCGTTGAATGCTTTTTCCAGCATGGTACGGTCTCCCTTCGAACACTCAATTTCCTTTAGTATATCACGCTTTGGTCTTTTTGCCCAGCTTTACGCGCAGAATGTTCAGCACCACCAGCTCCAGCACAATGGCAACGCCCAGCAGGATCAGCGAGGTCCACAGGCTGGCGCTGCTGCCCAGGAACATCTGGGTCAGGCCGGTGATCACATAGCACGCGGCGGAACAGGATGCGGCGGTAATGGCGTAGGGCAGCTGGGTGGAAACATGGTTCACATGGCTGCAATGCGCACCGGCAGAGGCCATGATGGTGGTGTCGGAAATGGGAGAGCAGTGGTCACCGCACACAGCGCCGGACAGGCAGGCCGCAATGGAGACCACCAGCATCTCGCCCTGCGGGAAAGCGTGGCAGACAATGGGGATCAGGATGGAGAAGGTGCCCCAGGAGGTGCCGGTGGCAAAGGCCAGGAACACCGCCACCAGGAAGATGATGACCGGCAGCAGGTACTGCAGGGCGGCAGCGGAGCCGCCCAGCAGGTTGGCAACGTAATATTTTGCACCCAGCAGGTTGGTCATGCCGGAAAGCGTCCAGGCCAGGGTCAGGATCAGCATGGGGCTGACCATGGCCTTGAAGCCCTCGGGGATGCAGGCGGCAAAATCCTGGAACGTCATCACGCTGCGGACACGGTAGAACACAAAGGTGAACATCAGGGCAATGCTGCTGCCCAGCACCAGACCGGCGGAGGCGTTGCAGTCGGAGAAGGCGGTGATGAAGTCCACGCCCTCAAAGAAGCCGCCGGTGTAGATCAGGCCAAAGATGCAGGCCGCGATCAGCACCAGCACCGGGGCCACCAGATCAATGACATGGCCGTGGGCATCGTCCTCGGTATCCACATCGTCGCCGTAGGGGCGGTCAGCCGTGGTGAAAAGGTCACCGGCCCGGGCGTTGTCCTCGTGCTGCTTCATGGAGCAGTAGTCCGTGCCCGTGAAGATGAGGAACAGGCTCATCACAATGGTCAGCAGGGCGTAATAGTTGTAGGGAATGGTGCGCAGGAACATGGTAAAGCCGTTGATGCCGGAGCCTTCGGGCACGCTGGAGGTAACGGCGGCGGCCCAGCTGGACACCGGCGCAATGATGCACACCGGGGCGGCGGTGGAATCAATGAGGTAGGCCAGCTTTGCGCGGGAGACCTTCTGCCGGTCGGTCACGGGGCGCATCACGGAGCCCACGGTCAGGCAGTTGAAGTAGTCGTCCACAAAAATGAGCACGCCCAGAATAAGGGTGGCAAACTGTGCCCCGGCCCGGGTGTGGATGTGGGTGGAGGCCCAGCGGCCAAAGGCGGCGCTGCCGCCGGCCTTGTTCATCAGGGCCACCAGAATGCCCAGCATCACCAGAAAGAC
>ENA-ORUN01003625-ORUN01003625.1-human-gut-metagenome-genome-assembly--contig:-NODE-3625-length-10730-cov-4.186604_pt1 | contig 10730 bp, 9 predicted proteins | sample MGYA00242080_ERZ509209 | MGnify/ENA primary metagenome ERZ509209 (study PRJEB26280, sample SAMEA2338786) | human gut metagenome | biome: human gut; feature: human-associated habitat; material: faeces... | reverse complement strand
GGTGGTGCTCGTGCTCCTCGTCCTCATCGTGGTGGTGATGGTGTCCGCAGCCGCAGTCGCAGTCATCGTCATGATGATGGTGGTGCTCGTGCTCCTCGTCCTCATCGTGGTGGTGATGGTGTCCGCAGCCGCAGTCGCAGTCATCGTCATGATGATGGTGGTGCTCGTGCTCCTCGTCCTCATCGTGGTGGTGATGGTGTCCGCAGCCGCAATCGCATTCATCTTTATCGTGTTCGTGATGATGATGTTCGTGCTCATGCACTTTTTCATTTAATAAGGTATCCTCATGCTTGTGTTCGTCTGCCATTTCGGATCGCCTCCTGTCGGTGATGGTTGATGATATATGAACAATTGTTCATATGTTCATGTATTCATATTATAACCGAAGAAAGGGAAAGTCAATAGCAGTATACGAAAAATGTGCACAAAAGGCAGAGGGCAAAACTTCGCATTTTGCGCGCAGTTCAGCCGGTTTTGCGAAAAATGCAAGCCGGAAAGGGAATACCTGCATCCGTTTAAACTGACTGAACCCGAGCGTTATTCACAAAGAAAAAGCGGATAAAAATGATAGACTTAACAAGATGTACAAAGTTTATCTGTATTTTATTCGATTTTTTTTTGCTTTTGGTCTTGCCAATACTGTACAAAAAACAGTATAATCTATACTGTAAGGCTATGCTTCACGCGTAGCCAGCCAATTTCTGAAGAAGAGGAAGCCGGGCGCGCGTCCGGTTCTTCTTGCGCAAAATATTAGAGAGGTGAAAGAAATGGCGTATTCGTTCCGTGGCGGCATACACCCGGGTACTCACGCAGACCCGGGCTATAAATCCGCGACAAACACCAAGCCGATCGAGAAGCTGGCATTGCCTGATGAGGTAATCCTGCCGGTTTCCATGCACATCGGCGCACCGGCAAAGCCGATCGTTTCGGTCGGCGACACCGTGGACCTGGGACAGCCTATCGCGGAAGCCGGCGGCTTTGTCAGCGCTCCTGTCCATGCTACCGTTTCCGGCAAGGTAAAGGCAATCGAGCCTCGCCTGCATCCGAACGGCAGCAAGGTTCTGTCCATCGTAATTGAAAATGATGGCGAGGACCGCAAGCACGAGTCCGTGCATCCCTACGACTTCGCTTCCATGAGCAATGAGGAGCGTATCGAGTGCATCCGTTCTGCCGGCATCGTCGGCCATGGCGGTGCAACCTTCCCGACCCATGTCAAGATCCAGTCCGGTATCGGCAAGTGCGACACGGTCATCATCAACGCTGCAGAGTGTGAGCCGTACATCACGTCCGACCATCGCCTGCTGCTCGAGCGTCCGGAAGAGACCATCGGCGGCCTGAAGATGCTGGCCGACATCATGGGCGTACAGACCGCGATCATTGCGATCGAGGAAAACAAGAAGGATACCTTCGCCAAGATCGAAGAGCTGATCGCGGATGATCCGCGCCTCAAGCTGTATCCGCTGACCTGCAAGTACCCGCAGGGTGCTGAGAAGCAGCTGATCAATGCCTGCACCGGCCGTGAAGTTCCGTCCGGCAAGCTGCCGGCAGACGCCGGCTGCGCGGTATTCAACGTAGATACCGCAGGTGCGGTTTACCGCCGCTTCACCACCGGCATGCCGGTCATCCGCCGTATCGTTACCATCTCCGGTTCCGCTGTTGCCGAGCCGAAGAACCTCGAAGCACGCATCGGCACCCCGATCGAAAAGCTGATCGATGCCTGCGGCGGCTTCAAGGAAGCTCCGAACAAGCTCCTTGCCGGCGGCCCGATGATGGGCAACGCCCAGTTCTCTCTGGATGCCCCGGTTGTCAAGGGCACCAACGCATTCCTCGCCTTTGCAGGCAATGAGGATAAGCGCGTTAAGGATCCCCAGTGTATCCGCTGCGGCAAGTGCATCAACGCCTGCCCGATGCATCTCCTGCCGATCTACATGAATGTATACGGCAAGCAGGAGGATCTGGACAACGCCGTTGACTGCGGCATGATGGACTGCATCGAGTGCGGCTCCTGCGCTTACGTCTGCCCGGCTCGTATCCCGCTGGTTGCACAGTTCCGTCTGACCAAGGGCAAGATCCAGGCTAAGCGTGCTGCAGAGCGCGCCAAGGCTGAGGCTGAGAAGAAAAAGGCCGAGGCGGAGGCTGCTGCAAAGGCAGAGGCTGAAAAGCCCGCAGAGAACAAGTAAGGAGGAAAACGAAAATGGCTTATGATCTTAGCAAAGTAGTCGTAACCTCCTCGCCGCATATCAAGGCGGATGATGACACCCGGAGCCTTATGCTCGATGTGCTCATCGCACTTGTTCCGGCACTGGCGGTTGCAGTTTACACCTTCGGCGCTCGTGCGCTGATCCATGTTGTTATTGCAATGGTGGCAAGCCTTGTGTTTGAGACCATTTACAACAAAATCGTTCATCACCCGAACACCGTAGGCGACCTGTCCTGCCTGGTTACGGGCGTACTTATCGCATTCAACATTCCGGTTGCAGCTCCGCTGTGGCTGAGCGCTTTCGGTGCTCTGTTCGGCATCATCGTTGTTAAGATGCTGTTCGGCGGCATCGGCAAGAACTTTATGAACCCGGCACTCGGTGCCCGTGCGTTCATGATGGCATCCTGGGCCGGTTTCATGACCACCTGGACTGCTCCGCATGCAAACCTGCCGCTGTTCGGCAACGTAACCGTTACCGACGCAATCTCCACCGCAACTCCGCTGGCTACCCTCAAGACCGGTGCTGTACCGGCTGATACCGGCCTGCTGGAGATGCTGCTCGGTCAGACCGGCGGCGTTATCGGTGAGACCTCCGCGCTGGCTCTGCTGGCAGGCGGCGTTTACCTGCTGTGGCGCAAGGTTATCACCATCAACATTCCGGCAGCTTACATCCTTACTGTTGCTGGCATCACCTTCCTGTTCCCGCTGTCCGGCGATGTTTCCCGCGTACAGTGGATGCTCAGCCAGGTACTGTCCGGCGGCCTGATGCTCGGCGCGATCTTCATGGCTACCGACTACGTTACCAGCCCGGTTACCCCGAAGGGCCAGATCATCTTCGGCGTTGGCTGCGGTCTGCTGACGGTATTCATCCGCTACTTCGGCGGTCTGCCGGAGGGCGTATCCTACTCCATTCTGATCATGAACACGCTGGTTTGGGCAATCGACAAGAAGACCCATCCGCGCAAGTTCGGCTATCAGCTTGACAAGGCTAAGAAGGAGGCGCAGTAAATCATGGATAACAGCAAAAAGGAAGGCGGCATCGTACAGCTTGTCGTCGTACTGGGCCTCATCACGTTCATCTGTGCACTGCTGCTGGGCGTTATCAACGGTGTAACCGCGGATAAGATCACCCAGAACGGTATCGAAACCCGCAACGCAGCAATGGCAGAGATCATCCCGGACGCTGATTTCGAGGATCTCGACACCGCACTGTCCGCTGAGGACGTTGCAGCCGCTGGCGTAACCCTGCCGGCAGGCCGTACCGCTGCTCAGATCGACGGCGTTTACAAGGCAACCAAGGACGGCGAAGAGATCGGCTACTGCGTACAGGTTGAGCCGAAGGGCTTCGGCGGCAACCTGACGATGATCGTCGGCATCAATGCGGACGGCACCGTTGCAGGTGCAAAGGTAACCTCTCACGCTGAGACCCCGGGCCTCGGTGCGAAGAGCCAGGCAGACCCGAACTGGATCACCCAGTTTGCAGGTCAGACTGCTGACGGTCAGCTCAAGGTGGCCAAGGACGGCGGCACGATCAATGCGATCACCGGCGCTACCATCACCTCCCGTGCTGTAACCGACGGCGTTAATACTGCGGCAGCATATGTCGCTACTCTGGGTTAAGGAGGAAAAGCCAAATGAAATTTTCTGAACAGCTGAAATCGGGCGTTATCCTCGATAACCCGGTTTTCATGCAGACGATCGGTCTTTGCCCGACGCTGGCAACCACCACTTCTCTGCAGAATGCGATCGGCATGGGCGCGGCGGCTACCGTCGTTCTCATCTGCTCCAATATCGTTATTTCCGCGATGCGCAGAATTATCCCGGATAAGATCCGTATCGCAGCATTCATCACGATCATCGCAACCTTCGTAACCATGATCGACCTGTCCATGCAGGCATTCCTGCCGTCGCTGGCATCGTCCCTTGGTCTGTTCCTGCCGCTGATCGTAGTAAACTGCATCATCCTCGGCCGTGCCGAGGCGTATGCTTCCAAGAACAAGGTTCTGCCGTCCGCACTCGACGGTGTTGTAATGGGTCTGGGCTTCACCTTCGCTCTGGTACTCATGGGCTTCTTCCGTGAGCTGCTCGGCGCAGGCACCATCCTGTCCGGTTACGTTAACGGCGTAAACGGCATCGCAGTTCCGTTCTTCCACTCCAACCCGATGGTCATGATGATCCTGCCGGCCGGCGGCTTCCTCATGATGGGCTTCATCCTGGCTGCGATCCAGAAGATCATGGCTCGAAAGGAGGACAAGTAAGTGTTTAATTTACCTGCCTCTATGGGTTTGACCGATATCCTGTCGCTCGCAATCGCGGCAATCCTGGTCAACAACTACATTCTCGTTCAGTTCCTCGGCTGCTGCTCGTTCTTCGGCGTATCCAAGAAGACCGACACCGCGCTCGGCATGGGCATGGCGGTTATCTTCGTTATGGCGATCGCTTCCGCAGCATCCTGGGCTGTACAGTACTTCATTCTCGAACCCCTGGGTCTGGGCTACATGCAGACCATCGCGTTCATTCTCGTAATTGCAACGCTGGTTCAGTTCGTCGAGATGTTCATGAAGAAGGCTATGCCGTCGCTGTACTCTGCGCTCGGTATCTTCCTGCCGCTGATCACCACCAACTGTGCGGTGCTCGGTGCTGCTAAGACCAACATTTCCAACAGCTATTCTTTCATCGGCTCTCTGGTATACGGCGTTGCAGCCGGTGTCGGCTACACGCTGGCAATCGTGCTGTTCGCTTCCATCCGTGAGCGTCTGGACGCTACTTCCAAGTGCCCGAAGTGCTTTGAAGGCTTCCCGATCTCGCTGGTTGCAGCAGCGCTGCTGGCTATGTCCTTCATGGGCTTCTCCGGCCTGTCGATTTGGTAAGGGAGGACACAAGAAATGGATATGCAAAATGTTATTTACGCGGTAGCGGTACTGTTCATCATGGGTATCGTTTTCGCAATCCTGCTCGGCGTTGCCGCTAAGGTTTTCGCCGTAGAGGTTGACGAGCGCGTACCGCTGGTACGCGAGTGCCTGCCGGGCGCTAACTGCGGCGGCTGCGGCTTCCCGGGCTGTGACGGTCTGGCTGCTGCAATCGTAGAGGGCCGTGCGCCGGTAAATGGCTGCCCGGTCGGCGGTGCTGCTGCGGCTGAGAAGATCGCAAAGGTACTCGGCGTTGAGGTTGCTGCCGGCGACCGTCAGGTTGCACACGTTTACTGCAACGGCGGCTGCAACGCAAAGGACAAGGCAAACTACGAGGGTCTGCAGGACTGCAACGCTGCAATGCGTGTAGCAAGCGGCCCGAAGGCATGCTCCTTTGGCTGCATGGGTCTCGGCTCCTGTGTAAAGGCCTGCGCATTCGACGCAATCCACATTGTGGACGGCGTTGCAAAGGTTGATACCGACAAGTGTGTTGCTTGCGGCAAGTGTGTTTCCACCTGCCCGAAGAAGATCATCAACCTGGTATCCGAGGTCAAGAAGGTTCACGTTAACTGCGTGAACAAGGACAAGGGTCCGGAAGTAATGAAGGTTTGCTCCAACGGCTGTATCGGCTGTAAGATGTGCGAGAAGACCTGTAAGTTCGATGCAATTCATGTAGTAGACGGCGTTGCCAAGATCGACTACGACAAGTGCAAGAACTGCAAGATGTGCACCAAGGTATGCCCGAAGGGCTGCATCGAGCCGGTTCCGACCGAGGAAGAGAAGGCCAAGTTCAAGGAAATGCAGGCTAAGCAGGCTGCTGCTGCCAAGGCTAAGGCTGAGGCTGCAAAGCAGGCCGCTGAAGCAAAGGCTGCTGAGGACAAGTAATGACCGATCATCTGCACCCTGTGCTGGATGACGCTGCGATCGCCCGCATGACGAGTCTTGCACTCGCCCATGTGGGCGACGCTGTTTATGAGATACTCGTGCGCACGCATCTGGCGTGCGGCGGCACTCAGACCGCGAAAAATCTGCACAGCCGTACGATCCAGCTCGTTCGTGCGTCCGCGCAGGCGGAAGCGGTAAAGCGCATTCAGCCTATGCTCGATGAAGACGAGCAGACCGTTCTGCGTCACGGACGCAACGCAAAGCCGAAATCCGTGCCGAAGTCGGCCTCCGTGGCAGAGTATGCCTACGCGACCGCACTCGAGGCGCTGTTCGGCTGGCTGTACCTCAAGGGACGCTATGAGCGTATCAATGAGCTGTTTGAGGTTATCTGTCAAGGGTTTGACGCGAAATGAGCAAAGAGAACCGCGGAAGCGGTTCTCTTTTTGTTTGCAGTAATTGAGAATGGAAAATGGAGAATTGACCAGATGGTTTTCATTCTCCATTTTTGCATTTTACGGGTGTTTTTTCGTTAGAAAAGGTGCGCCGAGTCGGCGCACCCTACGGTATAACATTTATCATCAGATGAAATTCGCAGGTGCTGTCTGTAGCTGCCAGGCCAATGAGTTGCGCGACACTATTGTGTCGCGCCTGCGGAGAGTAAACCGTCTGTGTAGCAGTAAGCTATCTGTGAACTGCGAATATTTCACGAAAGATACGCAAGAGTAACCCGACTGCCGTTCTCCTTCTCGAAGCGGTCGCCGGTCTCTGGTCTGCGTCAGATTAGGAATAAAGGAAGCGGGATTCACAAGGGTGGAAACCTTGGTGTCCATCCTTGTGCCCCAGCGGGCAGCGTCCCCAGCGGGCAGCGAAATTTGTGATGTTTCTGTGTTTTCGCTTGTGCCTGTTCCGAAATAGTGTTATACTGATAGCGTTCGTAAAATACAGAAAAGGGAGCATAGTAATATGAGCAAGTTAGTGCAGCGCATCGTTGCGCTGGTCGTTATGCTGGCTGTCGTTATGAGCGCAACCGCATACGGCGCATCCACCTTTGTGGTGGATTATCAGGAGCTGAAAAGCGATGCACCGGTCGTTATGACGGTCAACGGCGAGGAAATCCACGCAGATGAGTATGCAAGCTATATGATGAGCCAGATCATCAATTATCAGCAGATGTACGCTATGTACGGTCTCTCTGAGAAGAATATGGCATCTACATTCGGCGATGCCGCAAAGGAGTCCGCAAAGCAGCAGGTCGCTCTGATCCATATCGTTAAGCAAAAGATGGATGAGCTGGGCCTGTCCCTGTCGTACAGCCAGAAGAAGAACATTGTTACGGCAAACAAGCAGAATGCGGAGCAGCTCGGCGGCGAGGACGCTTATCTGCAGCGCCTGGCTTCGATCGGCTTTGACATGGACCACTACAATAACTACCAGTATGTCAGCGCATGCGCACAGGTGCTGAAGGATTACTACTTCGGCGAGAACGGCGTAAGTGTTCCGAGCGATGACGAGCTGCAGAAGTATTTCGATGACAACTACATCACTGCAAAGCACATCCTCATTCTGACTAAGAATCCGTCCACCGGCGAGACCACCCGCACCGATGAGGAAGCAAAGAAGGAAGCACAGGCTGTTCTGGATCGCCTGAACAACGGCGAGGACTTTGACGCGCTGCTGACCGAGAAGAACGAGGATGCAGGCGAAGCACAGTATGCCAAGGGCTATACCTTCACCGAGGGTCAGATGGTAGACGAGTTCTACAATGCTGCCAAGGCTCTGCAGGAAGGCGAAGTTTCCGGTCTGGTCAAGAGCCAGTACGGCTACCACATCATCAAGCGCTGTGAGCTGAATCAGGATGAGTTCGAGAACATGCGCGACGCGATCATCGCAGCGGTTGCTTCCGAAAAGGGTACTGCCGGCTCGATCGACGAGATGATGCAGCAGTGGATCGACGAGGCTGACATCCAGACCACCGATGCTTACGATGAGATTACCTATGATAACACTAAGGACTATCTGCCGGCTGACGTGCAGACTGTTCTGAACAGCGATACATCGGATGATGACGGCAATGCGCAGACTGAGGACGCGCAGAGCGAAGACCAGTCCGCAACCGATAGCCAGACCGCGACTGACGAGGCACAGACGGCTGATACCGAGTCCGCTCAGTAAAACCGCAAAACAGAAAGGACGCTCCTTGAGCGTCCTTTTTTCATGCTTATATGGGGATTTAGAACCCAAACGCCGCATAATCCTCCGGCGTAAAACGGTGATAGACGGCGTCACCGTCATCATCCAGCTTGATGCAGTAGCGGTAGCTGTCCGGTGTGCCGTCCTCGAAGTATACGAGGTAGTCAAACTCCTCGTTGCCCTCGAGCTTCTCGCAGTGCACTTTGTTGGAAAACTGATGGAACACCGCAAGAATATCGTCAAAGCTGACCGTCAGACCGCACATTACCTGCAGAAATGCACGCAGAAACGCGGGATCCGGCAGCTGTTCATGCACATACTGTGTGCCTTCTGCGGAAATGTGGAAGCAGAAGCGCTTGTCATCGCGGGTGACTTGGATTGCGCCAAGTGTGTCGGCGGTGTGCGCGGAAAGGGAAGCGAGCGCATGCTCGGTGTTGTCCGCGTCCTCCTCCGGTGTGCCGAGCAGACGCGCCACGGATTCCGTGGGATAATACAGCGTGATCGGGTGGTGGTCGTAGCCGATTTTGAGCTGTGCTTCCTGGATGACGTCGGTCAGGCTCTTTTCCAGCCGTTTATAATTCACAGAGTTCATAGGGAACACCTCGATAGTTTTTAATTCGATACGATTATAGCATACGATAGGAGAACGCGCAATATCGCGTCAAATGCCGAAAAAGTGTCGAATATGCACGAATATGCTTGCATATTTTCGAAAAATTCGATATAATATAAATCAGCGACGCTTATTCGAACAAAATGGGGGTAAGCGCCTTCTCTTGTCCGAAAGAGAAGAAAAGTGAGGAAGGAATCGGATACATGGAAGTATTTGCTGCGTTAATGAACAAAATCGACAGCTGGATCTGGGGTCTGCCCATGCTGGTGCTGCTGTGCGGTACGCATATTTTTATGACGTTCCGCACGGGCTTCATCCAGCGCAAGACCTTAACCGGCATCCGCCTGTCGGTGACAAAGGACCCGGATTCGCCGGGTGACGTCAGTCAGTTTCAGGCGCTGGCGACCGCACTCGCGTCTACCATCGGCACGGGCAACATCATTGGTGTCGGCACGGCTATCTATCTCGGCGGACCGGGTGCCGTGCTGTGGTGCTGGCTGACCGGTGTGTTCGGCATTGCCACAAAGTACGCGGAGAGTCTGATCGCGGTCAAGTACCGCGTGCAGACCGCGGACGGCCGCATGATGGGCGGTGCGATGTACGCGCTTGAGCGCGGCCTCAAGTGGAAGAAGTTCGGCAAGGTGATGGCGGTGCTGTTTGCGTTGTTCGCCATGCTCGCCTCGTTTGGCATCGGCTGCGGCACGCAGATCAACGCCATTGCCGAGGTGCTGGAGACCAACCTTCCCATCAGCCTGCCGCGTATCGCAATCGGCATTATTTTCGGCATTATCACCGCGATTATCATTATTGGCGGCATTGAATCCATTGCAGTTGTGTGCGAAAAACTGGTGCCGCTGATGGCGCTGTTCTATGTGGTCGGCTGCATCGTTATTCTGTGCGCCAACTACGATTTTCTGCTGCCGGCTCTCAAGGCCATTTTCGTGCTGGCGTTCAAGCCGGGCGCGGTGACCGGCGGACTGGTCGGCGGCGGTATCCGTCTGGCGCTGCAGTACGGCGTGGCACGCGGCCTGTTCTCGAATGAGTCCGGTATGGGCTCGGCGCCGCTGGTTGCCAGCGCGGCACAGACGCGCAATCCGGTGCGGCAAGCGCTCGTTTCCGCGACCGGCACCTTCTGGACGACGGTTGTCGTGTGCCTGATGACCGGCCTGGTGCTCGTCTCCTCGATGATGAAAAATCCGGCGGTCAGCGTGGAAAACATGGCAAACGGCGGTCAGATGACCACGGCGGCATTCGCACAGATTCCGTATATCGGTCCGCTGATTTTGATGGTCAGCATCATTACGTTCGCGTACTCCACCATCCTCGGATGGTCGTACTACGGCGAGCGTGCCGCTGAGTATCTGCTCGGCAAAAAGGCAATTCTGCCGTATAAGGTGTTGTTTATCGCGGTCGTTGTGTGCGCACCCGTGCTTGCGCTCGACCTTGTGTGGACTATTGCGGACGTGCTGAATGCATTCATGGCCATCCCGAACCTGATCGCTGTGCTGCTGCTCTCCGGCGTGATCGCGGCAGAGACAAAGCATTATCTGAAGCATCTGGATGAAAAGGATGAGTCTGAGATTCCGGTTGTGGATCGGTAAGTAATTGAAAATGGAAAATGGAGAATGAAATGGTTTCATTCTCCATTTTTTCGTTTTGCGATTCGTTTTCGCCCACCATATGTACGAATGAATAACATGGACAAATGAAATTCGCAGGTGCCGTCCGTAATATCCAGATAAACGAGTTGCGCGACACGGGTATGTCGCGCCTGCGTGGAGTAGCCGATATGTGTAGCAGAATGGTATCTGACACTGCGTATAGGTAGAGAAATGGGCGCACACTGTGCGCCCCTACGGTAGAAAAGCTCCTCTGCCGTTCCCCTTTTCGAAGCGGTCGCCGGTCTCTGGTCTGCGTCAGATTAAGAAATAAA
>ENA-ORUN01003617-ORUN01003617.1-human-gut-metagenome-genome-assembly--contig:-NODE-3617-length-10752-cov-8.572871_pt1 | contig 10752 bp, 10 predicted proteins | sample MGYA00242080_ERZ509209 | MGnify/ENA primary metagenome ERZ509209 (study PRJEB26280, sample SAMEA2338786) | human gut metagenome | biome: human gut; feature: human-associated habitat; material: faeces... | reverse complement strand
GGTACGTACGGTGCTGTGAGAGGACGGCGGTTAGTCACCGCCTCCTACTCGATTTCGTCCTAGAAATCCCCCGATTCACCCCAAGAAACTTATCCCTATACTCAATCGCCTTCTCCGGCTTCTTCCACCGTGCATACAGATTATTCAGATACCGATAGGTCGTCCTCATATAGTCATTATCTGTTCCTACAGCATTTCCAATAATGCTCTCAGCCCCAAGCAGATTTATCTCTGCCGCTTCCGGCTTTCTTTCCATCATATCAATAATCCCCTGACTCAGCTTACAGATACCATAATCCAGAGAGGTATCCGACAGATGTTCCAATACCAAGGTTTCATATTGCTCCAGTACAATTTTTGCATTGTCCACATCCTTTGCCAGCAACAGCATATTGATAAGGTTCATCATTTGTTGCAAGGAATCATGGGATTCGGTTAGTCCCAAGTGGGCATATTCTATACGGATATTAAAAGCCGTACGCAGTGCTTTGGCTGCCTCATTCCCTTGTTTCATCAGTAGATAAGTGTTGGAAAGGTTGTTGTACAGATTGGACAGCAGGTTGGTAGTCCGCATATCTGCATCCTTAGTATGAAGCTTTTCCATAATGTTGATTGCCTTTTCACGCTTCTTTACTGCATTTCCATAATCCTTTTTCAACAGAAAACATTCTGCCTTATAATCCAGTAGCAGTGCCTTATCACAAGGAGACTCCAGCTTGTATTCTTCCATAACATAGCTGATTCTTTCAGTAAGTTTGGGCAGGTAATCTGATACAAGATACTTGTCCAAATATGGGAACACATCCTGCAAGAATAGCAGAAAATATGCTCCATCATCCACAATAATACGCTCCGTCACACTGATGAGAGAGGCTATGACATTTTCCGGTCTGCGTAGCTCCAAACCATGTGCCAGGCAGATAAGGTGGAGGTTGTCCAACAGAGTACTACAGGCAGTAACCGTTGGCATGGTCTCAATAGCAATCACTTCTTGCAACAGCGGATGCAGGCTGATTTTCTTGTTATCCGTATCCTCGTTGATAAATCCGTACTTAATAAGGTGGTTCACATCTGTGAGGTTATCAAGCTTCATCCAGTTCTTAAAGCTATTCTTTATTACACCGGAAACCGGTAGCAGGGACAGATTGCGGAGAATGTCCAATTGCTGATTGGATAATTTACCAAGCTGTAGGAGCTTGCTTAAATGCTCTATCATCAGTCCGTCTGTAAAATCATCATCCTTATACAGTTCTACATCTTCCCCGGAGGTAATATTCAAGCCACAGGTTTTCAACTCTGCCAGCAGTTCTTCCGGCTCCATGCCACTGGCTGTCAGAGACAAAGCAGACAGGCAAACCGTAAGAGTGTGGCAACCTACCGTCTGAATAATCTCCTTTACCACATCTTGAGAACTCTTTGCAGAAGGGCAATGCTTATAAAACAATTCTATAAGCTCAGTATCTGCGTCCATTTCAGAAATCTTTATCGTCTCATATTGTGAAATATTGCAACGACTGGTAACCAGTATTTTGCAATTCAATTTTATAAATTCCTTGAAGAAAGCATCCTCTTTCGGCAGAACATTGAAGTTATCAATGATAATCAAACTGTCAGAGTGGAGCTTTTTTAATATTCTCATATGCTTGTCAAAAAGCATTTCTTCACTCATATCAGCGGTATCATCGCTAAATTCCATGTGAGCAACACATTTCTTCAAATCACCACCATAAAACAGATGAATGATATTTGTGTATTTCTTTTCGTTCTTCTTGGCATAGGTCTTTACCAATTCACTTTTACCCATACCTGCAGTTCCGGTGATAAATACAGGATTATGGTCCTGTAATGCCTTAGCAACAGCCTTCAGTTCCTCTTTTCGTCCAATAAAATAGCAGTTGGCAGAAGGAAGTCTGTTACTCAGCAGAATATCTGATAGGTCAGGGGATAGCAGAGTATGCTTGCTGTCATGGTCGTTTAAAATGGCATAGCGTATAAGGGCAGTGATAAGTTCTGCGTCATCGGTTATCCTTGCAAATTCATCGGCTTTTTTGGTGCCGATTACATCCACACTGTCTGCAACTAATTCCAAAAGCAATTCCCTTGTGGCAGGCACATTGATAAGGTTGGGAATGACATCATCCTGAATGTTATTTTGAATACCGTCAAATCCGGCATTGTCATAAAAGGACAATATTTCTTTTGGGATGGGACGATCACCGGTACACCATCTGCTGTAGGTAACATTTTTCTCAAAATCATCTTTTTCAAATAAATCCATATTGCTCAAGCAGTCAAAGAAGATATCCTCAATCATTCGGTACTGGGCGTAGGTTTTCTTTTTATTTTCCAATAACACTCCAATCACGTTGGAGAAGGTAATGCGGTTCTGCAATTTTTCACTTCCAATCTATTTTGTCAACTTTTGGTCAAGTCTTCGTCAATGATAATCCCGGTCAGAATTTCGTATCATTAACCCATGAAAACGTAGCCGCCACGAGCCAGCAGGCAAATGAATGAGCTACATGAATATATTACAAGCATAGCTTGTAATCCGGCTAGTGATTTCACCCTTGCAAGCAAGTGAAATCACTAGCGCCATTATAACACGCTACAAACAAATGTTCTATACGAACTTTATTGAATTTGAACCTTGAAAAACAATCCGGAAACGGATTCATGAGCTGTATTCTATGTCAACAGACCTTGCGAAGAGACTTGAGCAATCAAGCGGAGCGAGGGAAGACACTTCCGTCAAGGGTGGGAAAGGAACTCGAGCAGGAGTAGCCTACAGGCGATAAGCTAAAGGTCAGCTGTAACGCTGACGGCATAGGATATGAATGGAAGCCAAAACGGTCTAACAACTTTTGTCAGAGATTTTCTTGAATAAGCCAATTTCTTATGGAAAGTAGGTGATAACGCAGAAATAAGAGTGAGGAGGTGTAGCAGATGACGAAGGAGATGGAATTTGCAAAGTGTATGGCTTTGCTTCGTAAGGCGGTTCGTATGGAACTAATTACTGAAGCAGAGTATACCATAGCAAGAAACAAGCTGATGGACAGATTTCTCATTATTCGTGAGGATGATCCAAAGGCGGCGTAATTTTATGGATGTGTAGAAATTATTTTACCGCACATTCGTTAACATTTGATTTTTCATTTATGATGTCAGCATACAAGGCAACTTACTTGTTGTTGGCATCATTTTCATTATAACAGAATTAAAACAGGAGGATTTTATTATGCAGGAAGTACAAGTTTTAGAAGCAACAAGAACTGCTCCTAACAGCAGGGGCAGGGTAAGAAGCAACCCGATAACAGTGGAAAGGATTCGTGTGGCAGCCTATGTTAGAGTATCTACGGATGACGATGACCAGTTGGGCAGCTTTGAATCCCAGAAACTTTATTATGAAGAGAAAATTGGTGAGAATCCCGAATGGGTTAATGCCGGGATTTTTGCTGATGAGGCGATTACCGGAACCAAGACCGACAAGCGAACCGGATTTCAGGAAATGATTAACCGATGCTTAAATGGTGAGATTGATTTGATTCTGACCAAGTCCATATCCCGATTTGCCAGAAATACGCTGGATACCTTGCAGTATTCCAGAATGCTTAAGGATAAGAATATTGGTATTATTTTTGAAAAAGAAAACATCAGCACCTTTGAGAGTATTATTGAGAAGGTTCTGGTTGGAGGCTTTGATGAGGAAGGTAATCCCGACCCATACAAGCTGACCTTTGTGCTAAAGGGAAACCAGTCGGGAACCGTTCCCAATGCCAAGGAACATTACAAAGCAATTCAGAAGGAATTGAAGAAAGGAAATAAGGTGTCTTAAGATGGAGAGAAAGCTGACAAAAGTTGTTGATGGAACCGAAATAACAGTGGGTGGAAAAATGTGTTCATGCGGCACAGACATGGCTAATGATTTGTGTTCATGGGAGTGTCCCGACACATGTGGAGACGGTTGTACTGCTTTCCTACAAAAAGCCAGACGGACATATCAACGTAAAAGTTGAGTTTGGCGAAGGTGAGGGAAAAGTTCCGCTTGATGATATCGCTCAAAGAGCGGAAAGCTATAAGCCCAAAGAACGAGTGACCTACAAAATGATAAAGGAGTACATAGAAGCTAAATACGGCTTCAAAGTACATACCGCATATACCGCAGAGGTAAAGAGAGATTTAGGCTTGCCAATGTACGATGCTCCTAATGCGGTAGAAGAATTGAAACAGCCGAGGAAGCATCCGACAGCGGAGAAAGTGGAAGCGATAAAGGATGCGTTGAAGCATTTTGAAGTGATTTAATGAGGATAGGCGTATCATTAGAAATAGTGGTACGCTTATTTTTTTACATAGTTGTCTTTTCGTTGACCAATATTTTATTTGGTTATAAAAGCGGAGGACAGATTTTATACTAAACTGCCTAATTGATAGAATTAAAAGCGTTCACTTTGCTATTATTGACTTAAAGAGAAAAATCAAATATAATATAGTAAAGTGCCCAATCGTTGACTTGATTAGGGGCGATTAAATAGAGGTGAAGATATGCTTCAGAATAAAGATATTGAGACACTGAGAATGTTGTTTAGCAGTCATAATTATGTTATGACTACTGCTGAACTTACAGCTTCAAAGTTATACTATGCAGATATAAAACAACTTTTAGATGAAGGATTGATTGAAAGAGTCAGGCGAGGTTACTATCACTGGACTCAAGATTATGGAGAAAGTGAAGTTGTCATTATCAATCGATTGTTTCCCGATGCAGTGCTCTGTATGGAGACTGCCCTATTCTATTATAGATACAGTGACAGAAATCCTGCCGAATGGAACTTTGCAATAGATAAAAATGTCTCTAAGCGGCGAACAAAAATCGATTATCCGTTTATAAAGGCATATCGTGTAGAGTCAGAGTTGGTTACGCTGGGCGAAACCGAAGGTGAAATTGATTTCCACAAAGTCCGCATTTATGACCGTGACCGTACTATTTGCGATGTGCTGCGAAATATGAACAAGATAGATAAGGAGGTTTTTAATAAAGCAGTACAAGGCTATGTTAAGGACCCGAAAAAGAATATACCGAATCTTATAGAATATGCGAAAGCTTTGCGTGTTCAAACGCGTGTAAAAGAATTGATTGGAGTGTGGTTGTAATGGCAGATATAGCAGCTTCCGTTCTGGCAAAGCTGAGAAATAAAGCAAAAGCTTCTAGTATCAGTTACCAGCAATGTTTGCAGCTTTTTGTGCAGGAAGAATTTTTGAGAAAGTTATCAAAATCTGGGTGTGAGGATACGCTTATACTCAAAGGTGGATTGTTCATTTATACTTTAACTAATTTTGAAAGTAGAGCAACAATTGATGTCGATTTCTTGCTCCGTGGATACTCTAATACAATAGATGATGTAAAAGAGTTGATTTGTAAAATCATCGACACGCCGACTGGTAACGATTATATAGAAATGCGAGCAAAAGGCTTTGAAGAGATTTCTCCGCAAAGAAAATATCACGGTATCAGTACACAAATTATTGCTCAAATAAAAAATGTGCGTGTGCCGTTTAATGTTGATATAGGAGTGGGCGATATTATAGTCCCCCGTGCCGAAGAACGCACAATCAACACTCAGCTTCCAGATTTTGAAGCACCTGTAATCAAAACTTATTCCCTTGAAAGCACCATTGCCGAGAAGTTTGATGCCATACTGCAACGCTTTGAACTGACAGGCAGGATGAAAGATTTTTATGACATCTATTATCTTTCAAGGACATTCGATTTTGAGGGTGCAAAATTACAGGCAGCTATATTTGAAACCTTACAGCGGCGTGGCACTCCCTATGACAGAGATAGTTTTAAGCGTGTTGTTGCACTTGCCGATGATGAAGATATGCAGAAGCGTTGGAAATTCTTTTTGAAAACCATAAAAGATAACACACTTGAGTTTCCATTTGTCATTGAAGAAATCCAGACTTTTCTTGAGCCTGTGTTTGATACGATAGTGAATGAGAAAGAGTGGCAAAACATATGGCAAGGCAATGCGAAAAAATGGTCAAATCTGAAGGGAGGTATTGACCGTGACAAGAGCAGTTAATGATGCAACATTGCAAAAAGCTGGTGATATATACCAGTATCTAATAGCTTTAAGAGATTGCTTCGAATTGAACGATGGCGATACTCTGCAAATTGAGACAAATGGTGATGTGAGCATTATAAATGATGTGGGTGGTCGCTTTCAGAGAGAAGTAAAACATCATTTTGGGAATACATCTATTTCGGACAGAGATATAGATTTTTGGAAGACACTTGCAAATTGGTATGTAGACTATGAGCGTGTAAAAAACTTTTCCAATTATATACTCAGTACTACAGCTACAATAAAAAGTGATTCTCCGTTTCATAGTTGGAATAATATAAAAAAGACTGAGAAATTAAAATGCTTAAAAGACATAGGAGCTACCTCTAAGAAAACTGAAGAAACATTCAGGAATCAATATAATAGAATTTTCGGTGACTCTTATGACGAAAGTCGCCTTTTGGAAATATTAGATAAATTTACGATTGAAGCTGCAAAAACTTCAATAGACGGTATATCGAATGAATTTTCTAAATATGTAGGTCACATTCCTTCCGAAAATAGAGACGGATATATAGGTGCTTTGCTTGGCGAAATATTAATAAAAGTTAAGGAACCCCCGCATAAATGGGAGGTGACCAAGTCAGCATTTGATGAAATTCTACAGATACAATCAGCAGCATATGGAACAAAAGGAACTGCGCCACTTCCAAATGAGTACGCAAAAGCAGTTGTTCCTAAAGACAAAATTACTACACTAGAACAGAAAAAATTTGTTGCTTCTATTCGTGAGATTAAGTATGACAAAATGATTCCAAATGCAATGTCAGATTATTGGAAAGCTGATTTAACCGTTGCCAAATATTTTAGGGACAACCTTATGTATTTAGAAAGTCTTGAATCATATATGGAAGATTTGTCTGCAAAGATGCAATATAGTAAAGCGAATAGCGATTTGAATGCTGAAGGAGCAACCGAGGAAGGACAAATAAGAATTTCAAAGCAGCTTTACAATGGTGTAATGAGTTGGGATGCGAATGATTTTGGCTCTATTATTCGTAATCAAGGATACTTCCAGCGAGGAGTTATACATAACATAGTGGACGAAACAGATTTCAAATGGAAAGTAGGTGAAGAAAAGAATGAGCATAAATAACATCAAAAAGCTTTCAATGAATCCTCATTTTTATTCTTTACTAATGCAGAGTTTTCTTTCTGGTTACGAAAAACCTTGTGAGATAAAATTACCGTTTATGGCAATTCCAATTTTACTGTATGCTGAATCACGAGAAAAATTAGTAAATGCAAATAGAAGAAGTCGAATAGATACTTTGTTTCAGTCCCCTCAAATTATTGATGAACGTAAGATTTCTGGTAAAACAAGGTTATCTGGCTATGTTGACAGATATAATTCACTTAAACCATATTGTAAAGAAGCAATTATTATTTTATTTTCCGAAGGAAAAATAGCCTTTAACAATCACAAGATTGTCCTTATCAAGAAAATTGATTACAAAGATTTTGAGGGAGCTATCAAAGATTGGATTAAATGTGCATTTTACCTTGGAGTTGTGTTTTCAAAAACCACCGAAGACCATTTATCTTTCTTTTTAGGAGTTGATACAAAATGAAAAGTTATATAAAAGCTATTATTATATTTAATAAAAATGGCGAAAAAAGAGTAGTTCCACTTGAGCAAGGAGTAAATATAATCACTGGCGAATCCAAAACAGGTAAAAGTGCATTAGTTGAGATAATTGATTATTGCTTGTGCAGTACTCGTTGTACAATACCAAAAGGCAAAATAACCGACTTTTCGTATCTTTATACTCTTGTAATGGCTATAGATGATAATACCTATGTTATCGCTCGTTATAATTGGGATGATGGCAGCAAAATGCATTTTTCTAAAGAAGCAAAGGGCTTTGAACCTGAAAATTTGGAGTTAAGCTATTTTGTAGAAAAACCGGCTTTGCCGTATAAAGATGTAAAAAATGAGATTGAATGTGCATTAGGCTTATTTGTGACAAATATGGCTACCGATGCTGACCAACAAGGGAAAAAAGCGTCATTAAGAAATATGGTTTCTTACTTGTTTCAACATCAAAACTTAATGGCAAGTAAGTTTGCGTTATTCTATCGGTTCTCAGATTTTTATAAAAGAAAAGATGTGATAGACCAATTTCCTGTTTTTGCAGGTATGATTAGTCAAGAGTATTATAGCGACTTAATTCAATTAAATACATTAAAAGCTCAATTGAAACAAAAATACAAAAAACAGAAAGCTAATGAAAAAAGCACTGCATATATTAAAGAAAATCTTTCGCCGTTATTAACGGATTATTTTGCATTGCTTGAACAGGATTTTGACGGAAAAATTTCAGTACAGAAAATGCTTAAAATAGCTTCTGATTTACCAGAGTTCGATGACACGCAACTTTTTGGTGAAAATAAAATAGCTGAACGTTACAGTGAATTAAATGCCGTATTAGAAAATCTCAGAAATGAAGAACGAGAAATCTTATTAAAAATTAAAAATATAGATAATGCTTTTGATACAGGCAGTTCTTTTACTCAAATGTTGAAGGATTTGAAACAACAAACAAGTATAGCCGAAATTGAAACTGACGAATATACCTGTCCTCTTTGCGGTCACGAATGTAAAGAAATTGCCGAGAATGATTCAAAGCTCATTGAGGCTACAGAATGGTTAGATAACGAATTAAGAATTACCGAAAAATACACTTCCGATTTTTCTGAAGATGTTAGAAAACTCAAGGAATCTCACTCAAAGATTGATGAAAAAATACGAGATGTTTGGAAACAGATAAAGACAATTGAGGAAAAATTCATTTCATCAAAAGCTCTTGTTTCAAAGAGAGAAAAAGTAAATTACGCAAAAGCGAGAATCGCTTTATATGCTGAAATGAGTAGCTCTGGTATATTTGAAACGGTTGATGGAGATATTGAAGAACTTAAAGAAAAAATTGCCAGACTCGAAGAAAAAATCAAAGGATTTGATGTTGATAAGAAGATGTCAAAAGCTGAGAGCTTTTTATCAAACAATATGAATCGTCTTTCTTTAACGCTTGATTTTGAAGAAGAGTATAGACCGATTGACTTGAATTTTGGTTTAACAGACGGTAGCTTTGACATTTATCAGCACCAGAAAAGCAATGAGAATATCCATCTATACGAGATGGGGAGTGGTGCAAATTGGGTTTCCTGCCATATTGCTCTGTTTTTAAGTTTCCTGCGTTTTTTTGCAACTCAGGACAATTCACCGATGCCTTTGGTTATGTTTTTTGACCAACCAAGTCAAGTGTATTTCCCACAAGGTAATGATAAAGACGAAATCACGCAAGCAGATTTGATTGCCGTCAATAAAATGTATAAGACAATTTTTGATGAAATCAATTCCATCGGTGAAGACACAGGAATATTGCCTCAAATTATTATTGTAGACCATGTGGACGGGAAAAACTTGGAGTGCAAAGAAGAATTTGAAAGATATATTCGGTGTAATTGGAGAAATGATACAGGTCTGATTTAAATACAGTATTATAAAAAGGAAGACAATAATATGACCAAAATATACAGCCTTAATAGTGATGTAAAATTTCCAGATATGGAACACTATGATATGGGTAAAGCAAGTGATATGGCGTTGTATTTAGCCCATTGCGATTTCTATCCCTTTAGGAGTGTAATAGAAAACAATAAAATAGCTCTTGATGCAATTGATGAGAGCTACAGAAATCTGGCGGAAGAAGCAAGATTAAAAAATGATTTTTTTACTGAGCAATGGGCTATGACAAGCGGGACTTTACATTCTTGTCGGGTGGATTTGTTGACTCAATATTCATTGCTTTTAACAATGGTATCATTATTAGAAGAAGCAGTAAATACTCTTTGCCGTTTATATCACAACATCAATCATTTGGACAAGGAAGTAAAAGATATTAAAGGAAGTGGGTTAGAGCGTGCTGCTAAATACTTAAAAGATGTAGTCGGTATTGACGGCTTTACAGCTGATAAACAATGGGAATACATTACTGTTATTCGTGATGCTCGTAATATGGTTGTCCATAATGGTGGAAGAATATATAAAGAATTCGATAAATACGATAAATTTAAAATTGTCTACAGAGAAGAGGACCACCAACTTTATCTGGAATATAACGACATCGTTAAGATGTATGATGCTATTCTTGATTTTATGGATAGAACTTTTAGGATTATTCCATAAGGTTAATGAAAAGTGAAGTGTGCTATTTGAGAAAAGTTTTGACCCTGAGAAGCATCGGAAATGTTCCAAAACACAAAACCGCTTAGAAACCCCTGTTTTAGGGGTCTCTGGGTACATAGCTTAAAAACCTCGGACAAGGTATTAAGGTATGGCGAGAATAATCAAGTAGAATTTTCCGAACATCCAACTGTGGTACAGCGTGGCAATGAGCGAACAATCAACATCTATGCCGCTATTCCCGATGCAGCATAGGACAAGCCTATTACACATTGGAGCTTATCGCTACTCCACTATATAATATAGGTACAAGGAGGTCGATATTATGAGAGATAAAACCCACCATATATATTTGGATAGCCACGAAAGAAAACTTTTGATACATAGTAAGCGCAAAATATTGCTACGTTACTCATGAATTACGCTTGCACCAAAATGATA
>ENA-ORUN01003611-ORUN01003611.1-human-gut-metagenome-genome-assembly--contig:-NODE-3611-length-10767-cov-2.975261_pt1 | contig 10767 bp, 8 predicted proteins | sample MGYA00242080_ERZ509209 | MGnify/ENA primary metagenome ERZ509209 (study PRJEB26280, sample SAMEA2338786) | human gut metagenome | biome: human gut; feature: human-associated habitat; material: faeces... | reverse complement strand
AATCAGGAATTTGAACATTGTCAATATTCCCACCACTATTCTTTCCACCACAGCCTGCAAGAACAAAAATCATTATCAAAGCTGTCAGAAAACAGAATAAAGTTTTCCTATTCATTTTTCGATACCTCCTACGAATTCAAATTTTTCAGCTCGACAAGCTGGGATTGTTGTTCTACCTCTTCTTTTTGGGCTTTGGATTTGGCAATTCGTCATACATGGCATCAAACAATCCGGTCAAGTAATCCTTATTGTCAACATCATCTACAAGCAACATCTCTTTTGCCCCATCGTACGGCAATTCATACTCAGCATTTGGCATATAAGAAATTGCTGCTTTTACTGGTTTCACCAGTAGCCTGTCATCATAAATTCCACCAACAATCTTGCCCTTATAATAGAGTATAAATTCTCCCATCATTGCTCTATATGATATATCGTTTAACTCGCATAACTGTCCTAAAATAAATTCTAAATAATCTTTACTCGATGCCATATTTCCTCTCTATACTTCCGATTTTTCTCTTTTAAGGTAAGTTAGACCTTTAATTCTTATACTGATTACAAAATGCTGACATCTCATCCTCCAGCAGCTTAAATACCTTTGCAACCAGATACCCGTCAGCAATTGCATGATTCAGTCTCACACTGACCGGCATTAAAAACTGTCCGTTTTCTTCATGATACCTTCCCCAGTTGATAATCGGTGCAAAAAATAGATGCCCGTCTGGAAGCTCAATATTCAATGAGTCATAAGACAACCATGAAATGTAAGAAGCATCAAACCAGTTTGGATGATTTGCCATATCAAGAAGATATTCTCTTGTCTCCTTCGCTTTTCTGATATCCTCTGCACAATCCTTATAGAAAACGTGATAGTCTACATTATAAACGGTATAAACCGGTGTACAGGTCTCCGTATCCTCGTGAAAAATATACTGTGCGGGATTAATCTGGTCATAGCAAATCAGTTCTTCGGTCTGCCAAATATACCCCATTCTGTAATCCTCTCTGGAATTAAGTACCTTTGCGAGTACATACAGAAAATTAATATAAAACTTCGTACCAGAATCTTCCGAAAACTTTTTCAGTGCTGTCACATTAATTCTTGCCGTCATAGAAGTGGAACATTTACAATCTTCCGAAAAATGCCGGAACACTCCACTCCTGTAATAAGTCTGCTTATCTATTATTTTATAATTCATGTTTTTATCCGATATAGTCATTTTATCCTCCAAATATTTCCAAATGTTTTATTATGATTTATAAACTATACCGGTCAATGCAATGCAAAGCCTCATGTCAATCATCACCGTCCTCTCGTTGCCATCATCAAGTCAACTATAATCAAAAACATATTATATCCCTTACACTTTCATACCTTCCAGCGCTACAAACTGGGATTTGACTGATTTAAGTTATTTCAACAAATTGTTTTTTCTCAATTCATCCTCTAATAATTTATAATCAATAATATCTATTGTTTCTCCACTCATTTCACAATTAAATATCTTTTCTTCATTTTGCAAATCCAATGGTCCATATTGCATTTCCATATCACTTAAAAATCTAGGCATTTTACAAATTCCCTGTTCATCATCTGCACACACTGGAATTGTAAAAGAAAAATTTTTCATTTCTAGTGTAAATAACACACGAGGATATTCTTGCTCTTTTGAATCCAAACTTTTCCACAATGTAACATTTACCCCTTTAAGTGGATTCTGCCCTGGAAAAAAGCAAAACAGTCCGCAATTTTCCATTGAACGCATAATCTCTTTTTTCAGTTCGACACTTTGATACATACTTCTTGCTGATACTAGTTGTTGCAATACAACAATATGTTTTACATATTGAGGATATAAATTTAGAGGCATTATACTGTATGCCATTTTTAAAAAAGAACAATAAATTGACGGTGGAAAGTAATGCTGGCGAGGAATATTTACCTCAATTTTATCATTATCCAATTTAATAATTCCAGTATTTTTTGCCTCAATAATTAACGCTTTTACGTCAATATTTTCAAGAACTGGTTTATTTCTATTTAATTGAATGCGATAAGTTCCATATGAAATACCGTCTTCTTTTGGCATGTCTTTGGAAGATAATTGATTATTTTTTCCGAATGTCTTTGTTAACAATTTATAAGGAAGCATATATTTACCCAAATCATCTTCAAACATTTTACCAAAATTCTGATTGCATTCATCGCACTCAAAATGTGAAATAAGTGATTTATTTCCAATAGTTTCTGAAACTGCATGTGCAACCTTAGTAAATTTTGCGTTTTCATTACCACAAAAGATACACTTTCTCTCACTTTTAGGGATATTCTGTCCATGAACTTCCTGTATAGGTTGATTTTCTATGTTTTTGAATACCACTAACTTCGTATATCCATCAAAATTAAACATATATACTCCTCCCTTCAAATTCTTATTTTCACGCATAGGTGCATAGCACCTATGCAAAGAAATTATACCACTTTCACATCTATCCCTCTACCAGATTTTATTTCTTCCTCTGTGGAAACTCCATCTTGACCTTATACTGTGAGCCTTTGATTTCCTTCCCGTCTTTCATATAGGAATAATCTTCAATCCCCTCCGGGATAAGATACGCATCATAGCTGCCTTTCTTCCCTTTCAGTCCTTTTACAAGAGTCTTTTTTCCCTCCAACATACTTTTTATCTGACTGTCGGAAAGTACGGCTCCCATTGCCCTGCCAACATTCATGCCGCATTTATTCTTACAGTAAGCTCCGAATTTTCCCTTTACCACTTCGCTACCACATTTCGGGCATTTGCCAAGTGCTTCCTGTGTGCCGGCTCCAAACATGGACTTCTGTTCCTCGCTGATGCTGTGGTAAGTCTGCACCAGATCACGCACCATGTTCTCGATACCATCCATAAATTCCTGCATGGAATATTCGCCCTTTGACACAAGGGTAAGGGCATTTTCCCAATCGGCTGTAAGTTTCGGGGACTTTACCACATCAGGAAGCACCGTAATCAGCTTCATGCCGTCCTCTGTTGGTATCATCTGCTTTTTCTCACGCTTCACGAAACCGTCTTTGACCAATTTCTCAATAATGTCTGCTCTGGTTGCAGGTGTGCCAAGACCTTTACGCTCCACATCATCCCCCATATCCTCTGCTCCGGCCAGTTCCATTGCAGAGAGCAGAGAATCTTCCGTAAAGTGTTTCGGTGGTGCAGTGAAATGTTCACTTACCTTTGTTTCCTCCACAGGAATGTTCATTCCTTCGGAAAGCTCCGGCAGCTTCTTCTCATTTTCATCGGCAGTATCCTTTTCCTCTGTTGTTCTATAGGAACGCTTAAACGCATCCTCAAAGTCCTTCCAGCCATTTCTCACAACCTCTTTTCCGGATACCTTAAAAGTAATATCTCCACATCGAAGCTCCGCTTTTGTTGTGTTGTAAATGTGCTTTTCCCCGGTGGCACACAACAGACGAGTAGCACACAGGGATAAGATTTTCATTTCCGTTTCCGGCAATGCCGTAAGATCTGCCTTTGTTATCTCCATTGTGGGGATAATGGCATGGTGGTCTGTAACCTTCTTACTGTTTAACACACGCTTAATATCCGGATGAAATATGATATTTTGTTCAAATAGAATGGAAGCAAAAATTGCATCAATCACACTTTTTGCAGTCTGCTCCATATCATCGGACAAATACTGGCTGTCCGTTCTCGGATAGGTACAAAGCTTCTTTTCATAAAGGCTCTGGGTATATTCCAATGTTTGCTTTGCGGTGAACCCAAATAATCGGTTGGCATCCCTCTGAAGCGTGGTAAGATCATAGAGCTTTGGCGGTGCCACAGATTTTTCTTCCTTTAATACTGATGTGACAAGTGCCTGACCACCTGCACAGATATTTGCAACATTCTCCGCTTCTGCTTTACTGTTTATCTTATCGGTGACGGCATCCACACCACCACCAATGATGTGTGCCATGTAATAGGCTTCCTTCTTAAAATTCATAATCTTTGTTTCTCGGTCAACCAGCATGGCAAGGGTAGGTGTCTGTACCCTGCCCACTTTCAAGACCTTGCCGCCATAAAGCACCGTAAAAAGTCTTGTACCGTTCAATCCCACAAGCCAGTCTGCCTGCTGTCTGCAAAGTGCCGATTCATACAAATGATCATAATCGCTTCCCGGTTTCAATTCTGCAAAACCCTCCCGAATTGCGCTTTCCTCCATAGACGAAATCCACAGACGCTTCATGGGCTTATTACAGCCTGCCATTTCATAAACCAGACGGAAGATAAGCTCTCCCTCCCGTCCGGCATCGGTAGCACACACCACACTATCCACTCTCGCTTCATGCATCAGTTCCTTTAACACCCTGTACTGTGCTGCTGTATCCTTTTTTACTTCATGCTTCCATTGTTCCGGTATCATGGGAAGACTCTCATAGCTCCACTTTTTCCATGCATCAAAATAGGCATCCGGCTGTGCCAACTCAACCAAATGCCCTACACACCACGAAACAATGTATCCGTTTCCCTCCATATATCCGTCTTTTCTCTCATTCGCCCCGATTACGCCTGCAATGGACTGTGCCACGCTGGGCTTTTCCGCTATTACCAACTGCATCCTTACTCGTCCTCCTTCTCGTCAAAGAAATCATCTTCGGAAACTTCCTCCGCTTCTTCTTCGTTTTCGTATTCTTCATCTTCTTCCTCATCTTCATCCTCGATGAAGTCCTCTTTTTTCTTGCGTACTACCTTAAAATAATATGCTCCACCGATAAAGGCTACTGCAAGAACACCCATAAGCACATAGGAAACCATAGGATTCGGTTCCTCTGCCGCCTCCTGCTCCGGTTCTGCGGTTTCTGTGCTTTCCGTATTCCCCGGTATCTTCTGTTTCCTCATTCTGCTCTGTTTCTGCACCACTGTTATTGTTTGGCAGTGCGCTCTCCTCTGTCGGAATTGCAGACTCCAGTGCTGCTGAATTTTTCGGTAAAGTCTCACTATTATCGGAAGTTGTATTGAGAAGGTCATTTTCTGTTACTTCTGTAAGGAAATAAACCATTTCCTCCTCTCCGTTCCTGTCAATAATCAGGTAAAACACTTTATCCGATGCAGTCTGAATGGTATAAAATTCCTTGCCCTGCCCGGACTCCGCTTTTGTATCCTCACCCTTTTCTGCAGCATCCGCTTCTGCCATCGCCTGCTTTTTCTGATCTGCCAGGCTGGTCTGTGAAGTAGTGTTGCCGTTACTGTCTGTAACGATATGCTCTGTAACTGTTCCTGTGGCATTTCCCGGCTTGGTGGCTTCCGCACTGACCGGAAGCTGTTCTGCCGGATTTTCGTCACTGTCATCGGCAGGGTCTTTATAATATGGATTCTTTGTCTTGTAAACCTCAGACATATTTCCGGCATTGTCCATAGCGGAAATCGTAAAATACTCATATCCCGCATCAAACTGTTGCAGACGGATATTTAAGGTTCCGTTTGTCAGGTCTGTAAATTCATATCCATTCACATAGACTGCTTTTGCACCGGAATCCGTATCATGTACCTGTATGCTTAACAGTCCGTCACTGACTGCCGCATTTAAGGTAGGTTTTGTCGTATCAAAGCATTTGATTGTCCTGCATCTTTCATAGGTATTGCCCTTCTGGTCTGTGACAAGCACATACACGGTACAGTTCTCGGAAATCTCAAGTTTTCTGTCCTCAGTTACATCCATCCAGCTTCCATTCTGCCCGATTTTTGCCTGTATACTGGCAATCTCAAAATTGCCTGTGTGTGCCACATCAGATACAGAAATGCTGACTTTTGCAGTATCGTTGTACCAGCCATCCGGTTTGTTGATGTTTATGGTAACATTAGGCTTTTTATAAGCACATTTTTTGTAATCCCCGGCACATACCTCACAGGTATGGTCATAATCGTAAGAACTGCATTTATCCTCACAGATACATACCGGCTCCGGCACATCATTCCCTGATACCGTACTCTCCGTTTCCTGCTCTGTACTGCTTTCCGTAGGGCTTTCTGTCTCCTGCTCTGTGTTGCCCTCTGTTGCTGTCTCATTCTCTCCGGTGGAATCTTCGGCATGAACCTCCGTAGCATAGTTTCCGTTCATGGCAAAGCCCACAGCAGGCATACAGAACAATACTGCTGATAATATAAGCGATAACACCGCTTTATAAGATAACTTCATTTTTTTCTTCATGGCATTCTGCCCCCTTTTCTGATTTCTGTAACTGTTCTTCCTGTTCCTTTTTCCTTAACAGATGCCGGATTTCCTCCTCGCTGACCTTATTCAGTAAAATCAGCCGCTCCAGAGAGATTTTATTTTTTTCAATGAATTTCATCTTCTCCGCATCCTCCGCCATCTGCAACTGCTCCTCCAAGTCCTTTTGTCTTGCCTGCAGTCCCGCAAGCTGCTCCCGGACTTTTGTAAGCTCCTTTTCAATTCTTTCCTTTGTCATTGTCCTCACTTCCTATGGTTAATTTAATCTTCCAAAACTGTAAAAATGGCTCTGCCAGTATGATGTATTGATGTTTGCATACTTAATCGGATCGCCACAGTGTATCATCACACCGTTTCCGCAGTAGATACCTACATGACTGACAGGACCCGGTGAATTATAAGTACCGGTAAAAAAGATAATATCCCCTGCCTTTGCATCTGCCGCCGAAACAGGAGTACACTGGTCATAAATGCCCTGTGCCGTGGTTCGTGGCAGATCATGGATACCACTGTTGGTAAACACCCAGCACACGAATCCGGAACAGTCAAAACTCGTTGATGGGGACGAACCGCCCCATACATAAGGATAGCCCAAGTATTTTGCGGCTTCTTCCATAAGTGCCTGCACCGTTGCATCATCATAAGAATCCGGCGGTATTGCATTTCCTCCGCCACTTCCGCTTCCCGGTGCTTCTCCGTACAGTGTTCCTTCCCCGGCTTCAAAGTAAAATAACGGGTTATAATACTCCCCGTTATACAGACACTCGATATGAAGATGGCTTCCCGTACTGCTTCCGGTATTTCCTGTTGTTCCGATGACCGTTCCATGTGTGACAACCTGTCCTGTACTGACACTTAACGTGTCCATATGTGCGTACTTGGTTGTATAACCATCTTTTTCAATCACCACATAATTCCCGTAAGAAGCATCATAGGTGGCTGTTGTAACAGTACCATCCATAGATGCAAGAACCTGCGTACCTGTCGGTACTGCAATGTCCACACCACGGTGGAACTGCTCCTCTCCGGTAACCGGATTGATACGATAGCCATAATAGCTGCTCACATAGTTGTACCAGTACAAATCAAGTGGTGTATAAAACTGCTGGACAAGACCATGTGTTTCATTATAAAGAGCATAAATTTCCTTCTGCTCCTCATTCATGTGTCCTGCCACAACCACATTTAAATCCACAGCTGTCAGTGTTACATCAAGTATGGTTACGGTATATTCTTCTTCCTCCTCATACTCATATTCTTCCTCTGTTTCTTCTCCTGTTACCGGGTCTGTCACAGTCCTGGTTCCTGTCTTTGTCACTGTCCGAGTCCTTGTTTCCGTTGTTGGCGTTAAGGTCAGCTCATACATCTCATCAAACAGGCTTTCCACCTCGCTCTGTACCTCTGCCGCTGTAAATTCCGTATGAACTGCCGACAAATAACTAATCAGAGCAAACGGGTCATGTCCGATAGCATCCAGATTGTAGCGGTATTCATCATAATCCGGATAATCTGTTTCTATGGCATTGATTTCTTTCTGCAATTCCATTTCCAGCTCAGAAAAAGCTAAATCTGCTGCATCAATCTCTGCCGGAACACTCATGTAACTGCCTGCCATCGTGGTACTCATACCCTCCGAAAACATTGCACCACAGGAAGATATGCAGATCATAATCATAACCAGCAGTAAAGCAAAAATGCCTATGGTAACAAGCAGTCCGGCGTGTTTTGCTGCAAGTTCCTGCACCTTTTTTGCAACTGTTGTTGTAAAACTGGCTGTATTTGCTGCCGCTTCCTTCGTATTCTTTGCTGCCTGTCCAGCCCTCCTTGCTTTTGCATACTCCCTCTTGATCCGCTGTTTCTGCAAATGCCTCTGTATTTGCTTTTTTAAGGTCTTTTCCTGCATTTGGGGATTTTCCTCAAGGTATTTCTGATAACGGAATTTGACCTCTTTCTGAAACTGCTTCTTCTCCAGCTTTTTCACTTTCTCATGCTGTTTCTGCAATCGGCTCTTATGGTGCCGTTTTACAAAATGGTACACATCCTCGGCTTTCTGTTCCGTCTTGTGTGCGCCCTCTACTCCGGAATTTTCTTTTTCCACCTCAGCCACCTTGCCATGCGTAAAGTTGGAAACCTCTGCACCCGCCCTGCCTGTTATTACTTTCACGGGATTGTCCGGCTTAAACTGCTTTTCCTTTTTATCCGCAGTTAGAACATATTTCGCCCTGCCTGTCTTTTCATCAAAAACACGCTCAAGGGAATATTCTGTTTTCTTCGGAATCTTCTTTCTTGCCGCTTCTGTTTTTCTCCCGGCTTTTTCTGCCTTTTTCTGAAGCCTGTCTAACTTTTTACTTCCTTCAAACTCTGTCCTTTCACTCTCCGTAAAAGTGCTGTCCTTTGTCTGAAAGTCATGCTCAAAATCAGAAGTCCTGGTTCTCTGCCTGTCCTGATATTCCCGCCTACGATATTTCCCCTTTTTTTCGGATTGGTGGTAAGTATCCCTGCGGTGGTAATCATCCTGTGGCTGGCTTTTCTCCTGCTCGGAAACATTCTCCTCAGTAAAAGCATTATTTTCCTGTGAAAAATCACTTTTCTGATTCTTACTGGTATCCGTATTTCCAGACTTCTGGTCTCTCTGTCCAAAGGTATCCTCTTTCCGGTACTGACCTGTCTTTCGCTTATTTTTTCCGGACTTTTGTTTCTGTTCCGACCTCTGGACATCGTGTCCAAAAGCTCTGTTTTCATCTCTCGGCTGATTTGTGCCAAACACAGCCGTCTGTTTCTTTCTTTTCTCTGCCACTAATTATTTTCCTCCTGCCTTACACTTTCCTCCGGTTTGGTATTCATAATCGCATAGGTCTTGGTATCTGTCGGATATTTATCCACGAATGGAATTACCACATTGTCAAACAGGATAAGACCGGAACCCGGCTCTGAATTAGTCACATGGGCAAGCTGCTTTTCCGACAACCCCAGCTTATCTACAAGGATTGTCTGATCCTTTGCGTTCTGGTTTAACAGGTATACAAAATCGGAGTTACCAAGAATACCCTCAATTTCCTCTGATTTCAGAAAGTCACCCACGTTCTGCGTCAGACCTGTTGGAATACCGCCCCACTTTCTGAAACGCTTCCAGATTTCCACAGAATAAATGGCTGTCTGCCTTTCCTTTAAGAGCAGGTGGAACTCATCACAGTAATAGCGGGTAGCAATCTTTCTCTCCCTGTTCTGCGATACCCTGTTCCATACCGCATCCTGCACGATTAACATTCCAAGCTCTTTTAACTGGTTTCCCAAGTCCCTGATGTCAAAACACATAATGCGGTTCTTACTATCTACATTGGTACGGTGGTTAAAATAATTTTGAGAACCATGCACATACAGCACAAGGCTATTGGCAATACGTTCTGCCTTGCTGTTCTTATGTTCCAGAAGGGCATTATACAAATCTTCAAGGATTGGCATGTTCTCCGGCACCGGATTTTCAAAATAAGCATCGTAGATATGACGGATACACTCGTCAATAATACCCTTTTCATCATTTTCCAGACCATCCTTTCCTCCGGCGATCAGATCACAGAGGGTAATGATAAAATCACTCTTTAATTTCAGTGCTTCCTTATCGTTCTTATGACTTAACTGGATATCCATCGGGTTTAAGTAATCTTTGGAATTGGTGGCAAGTCGTACCACCTGTCCATGCAAGGCTCCCACAAGAGCAAAATACTCTCCCTCCGGATCACAGATAATCACATCATCCCTTGTCATTAAAAAGCAGGATAAAATCTCACGCTTTGCACTGAACGATTTACCCGAACCGGGTGTACCAAGTATGACTCCATTCGGTGTACGAAGCCTTTTTCTGTCTGCCATAATCATGTTGTTTGACAAGGCATTCAGTCCATAATAAATTGCCGGGGCAGGCATGAATAACTCCTGCGTACAGAACGGCACCAGAATAGCAGTACTCTTTGTGGTAAGCACCCTCTCAATACCCGTATCATTACAGCCAATCGGTGCAGATGCCATAAGGCCCTGCTCCTGCAAATACTGCATACATCTCAAATTGCAGTTTGCCTGCTGGATAATGCCGGATACTCTCTGAATCAGATTTTCAAGCTCCCTCTTGTTTCTGCCGTAACAGGTAATAAGAAAGGTCATCTTGATAATCTTCTGGTTGCTTGTATTCAGGTCATCCAACAGCTCCAGCGTGTCCTTCTCGTAAGTGATAATGTCCGTTGGCAGAATATCCATGTCATAGCCGGAACGTACTGCTTTCTTCTGTTCCTCAATCTTCATTTTCTGGATATTGGTCAGAGCTGCTTTTAACATCTTGATTGCCTTTACCGGGTCCATTGTCTGCATGTGCATGGTAACGGTTAAGTTATCATCAATGTCAAGGAGCTTCTTTAACAACTCGTCATTAAACCTCGGTGCAATAATATCCAGATAGTGGACACAGCCGTACATCTTCCCTGTCTTAAAACGGCTCGGATAACGGAAATCAAAGCCCGGCGGTGCAATATAATCCTTTACACTCTT